>Ga0207674_10002161_pt1 | contig 24865 bp, 25 predicted proteins | sample KBSCornC72_FD_184303 | JGI IMG/M metagenome (GOLD analysis project Ga0207674, IMG submission 184303) | Corn rhizosphere microbial communities from Kellogg Biological Station, Michigan, USA - KBS Corn C7-2 (SPAdes) (version 2) | ecosystem: Host-associated > Plants > Roots > Rhizosphere > Soil ...
TCAGTGCCGAGAAGCTCGAGGCCAAGGTCGGCTCCAGCATCGAAGTCCTCATCGATGCAGTCGATACGGAGACCGGCGGCGCGACCGGCCGCTCCAAGGCCGACGCTCCCGAGATCGACGGCGAGGTGCATCTCCGCGATGCCGGAGGACTCAATCCCGGCGATATCATCGTGGCGGAGATCGAGGACGCGGACGAGCACGACCTTTACGGAGTGCCGCTCTCCTTCGCCTGAAACCTCGGTTCATCCCGTTGTTCCAACGGCTTACGGACTGGGCGAAAGGAAAAGGATGCGCTTTCTTGGATAGCGCTCATAGGGTCGCGTTTCCTCCGTCAGGACGAGCAGGCCAGTGTCCTTCCCAAGATTGTTCAATTTCTCGTCCCGAGGAATCGCCATCGACCTCGGCACCGCCAACACCGTCGTCTACGTTCACGGTTCTGGGATCGTCACCAGCGAGCCCTCGGTCGTCGCGATGGAATATGTGAATGGCGTCCGGCAGGTTAGGGCGGTCGGCGACGACGCCAAGCTGATGATGGGCAAGACGCCCGACAATATCAAAACCATCCGGCCATTGCGCAACGGAGTCATCGCCGACCTCGAAGTCGCCGAGGACATGATCAAGCATTTCATTCGCAAGGCTCACGGCGGTCCTGGCCGCTTCACGCGGGGGCCTGAGGTGGTCATTTGCATTCCTTCCGGCGCAACGTCCGTCGAAAGGCGCGCGATCCGCGACGCGGTGACCAATGCGGGCGCGGACCATGTTTCATTGATAGAGGAGCCCATGGCCGCTGCGATCGGCGCCGGGCTGCCCGTGACCGAGCCGATCGGCTCGATGGTCGTCGACATTGGCGGTGGGACGACCGAGGTCGGCGTCATCTCGCTTCAGGGTCTCGCTTATTGCCGCTCGACCCGTGTGGGCGGCGACCGCATGGACGAAGCCATTGCGGCTTATGTTCGCCGAAATTTCAATCTGCTCATCGGCGAGGGAACGTCGGAACGCGTGAAGCTGGAAGTCGGAGGCGCCCGCGCGCCTGAGGACGGCATCGGGCTGACTGCGTCCGTTCGGGGCCGGGACGTCAGCAAGGGCGTGCCGAGCGAAATCAGCTTGACCCAGGCGCAGGTCGCCGAGGCCTTGGCCGAGCCGGTCAATCGGATCGTCGAAGTGGTTCGAGCGGCGCTGGAAAACACCCAACCCGAAATTGCTGCCGATGTGATCGATCAGGGCATTACGATGACCGGCGGCGGGTCGCTTCTCCGCGACATCGCCGGAGTTCTGGCTGATGAGACCGGGCTTCCGGTCCAGGTCGCTGAAAATCCGATGAGTTGCGTCGCTCTGGGAGCCGGAAGGACGCTCGAAGAGCCGATCCTGCGCGGAGCGCTCATCCCTGCCTGATCCAGGAAGGCCCGCCTCCGCGCAAGCGGAAACGGGCCCCCTTTGGCCGGCCGACAGGGGACCTGCGACCAGCCGTGATTACGTCTACCGCATTGGAAACTGGATGAAATCATAACGTAAGTTAGCATGACCGAGTCGTTGAAACGCCCCGGACAACGTTCATCACAGCGCAACCTTCGAGCGACGGTCCGCATTGCTGCTGCGACGAATGCATGGCCGTCAGAGAGGGCCGAACGTTTAACTTCCGGATGCCTCCGAAATTGAAAGGAGACTGGAAGTGACCATTATTAAAACCATCCTCATGGGAGGTGCGGGCCTTGCGGCGTTAGCGACTGCGGCGCCTTCGGCCGCTCAATATTATTACGGTAGCCCGTACGGCAGCCAGTACAGCTATGGCTATCGTACCTATTCCAACCCCTACAACGGCTATGGCTACGGCATGAATACCTCGGCTGCGGCGTCGCAGTGCACTGCCGCGGTCCAGAACCGCCTTTACACGCGTAACGCTGGCGGAATCATCGGCGCCCTCCTGGGTTCCTATGGGACCACCGGACGAGTGCTGAGCGTCACGCGCGTTACCCCGACCAACGGCGGTGTCCGCGTTCGCGGTCTCGCGAGCAGCGGCCGCTACGGTTACGGCTACAACGCTGCCGATCTGTCGTTCAGGTGCGACGTCGACTATCGCGGTTATGTCCGCGACGTCGACATCAATCGCCGCTAACGACGGTTGAGTTCACACCGGGCGCGGGAGCTTCGGCTCCCGCGCTTTTTTTTGCGTGCCGGTGACTCGACAGGCCTGAAACAGCAGTTAGGCTAGGAATCATGAGACACGCCTCAGCTTTGCTTGCGCTCACCGCGCTGACCGCCGCCCCAGCCCTGGCTCAATCGCTCACTGCCGAGCAGGCTTCCAAAGTCGACCAGTTGGTCACCAAGACGCTCGCCGACACCGGAGTGCCCGCCGCAGAAATCGCGATCGTCCGCGACGGCAAGCTCGTCCTCAGCAAGGCCTATGGCAAGGCGAACGAAGGCCTGCCCGCGCGCCCTGACCAGCCTTATCAGATCGCGTCCAACTCGAAACAGTTCACCGCCATGGCGCTCCTGCTTCTCGAGGACGAGGGCAAGCTCAGCCTCGATGACCATGTCTCCAAATATATTCCCGGCATCACGGAGGGCGACAGGATTACGCTTCGGCAACTTCTCTCGCACACCTCCGGCCTGCAGGACTTCTGGCCACAGGATTATTCGTTCATCGACATGGAAACGCCCGCGACACCGCAGCGGATCATCGACAAATGGGCGAAGAAGCCGCTCGATTTTGAACCTGGCGCGCGCTGGCAATACAGCAACACCGGCTACGTCGTTGCCGGACTGATCGCCGAGAAGGTGAGCGGCGAGCCCTTGCTCAGCTACCTCAATCGCAAGATCTTCAAGCCGCTCGGAATGACGAGCGTCAAGGACCTCGACGATACGTATGCGCCAGGCTTCCCGGCGGGCTATCACCGCTTTGCCCTGGGCCCGGTCAGGGTCGCGCCGGCGGCCGGGCGCGGATGGCTTTACGCCGCGGGTGAGTTGTCGATGACGGCCGAGGATTTGGCGAAATGGGACATCGCTCGAATGAACCGCAACCTGATCCCGGCAAGCGACTGGGTCGAGCAGGAAACGCCCGTGCTCCGCAACGACGGTCGAACAACGGGCTACGGTCTTGGCGTGATCAACCATTATGACGGTGAGCGCCACGTGATCGACCATGGCGGCGAGGCGGTGGGCTTCCTGACGCAGAACAGCGTCTACCCCGATACCAGGGACGCGATCATCGTGTTCACCAACGCCGATTACAGCGGCGCGATCGGGACCCTCACCGAGGGCCTCCGGAAAATCGTGCTCGACAGTGCCGAGCCGGCGCTTTCCGGCGAGGGCGACCGCCTGGAGGACGTTCGCGCGACCTATGCCGCGCTGGTCGGCGGAAATATCGATCGGTCGAAGTTCACCGACAACCTGAATTATTATTTCAACGCGACGACGCTCGGCGATTACCGCTCGTCACTGGCGCCGCTGGGGGCTCCAACCTCCATCGAAATGCGGCGCGTCCCGCGCCTCCGCGGCGGCTTCGTCAACCGCAACTATACGATCCATTATGCGAACCATCCGGACCTGACGCTTGTCACTTATGCCGAAGGCGGTGCGAACGGACGGTGGGAGCAATTCATGATCATGCCGGAATGAGCGCTCAAGCCCTCCCCGGCAGCGCATAAGCGATCAGACTGTCACCCATCGGCGTTTCCATGAAATGATGTCCGCCGGCGAAGATAACGACATATTCCCGGCCGTTCTGCTCATAGATCATGGGAGAAGCCTGCCCTCCCGCGGGAAGCGGCACCGACCATATCGTCTTGCCCGTCCGCAGGTCGATCGCGCGGAGCAGGTCGTCCGTCGCCGCGGCAATGAAGACGAGACCGCTTGCCGTCGTCACCGCCCCGCCATTATTCGGAGTGCCGATGCTGAATGGCAGCATTGTCGGCAATTTGAAGGGCCCGTTCTTGCGCGCTGTGCCGAGTGGTCGGTCCCACAAGGTCTTGCCGGTCGCGATATCGATGGCCCGGATCCCACCATATGGCGGGCGCTTGCACATGAGCTTGGTGAAGGGAATGCGCCAGCCGGCATTGACGTTGACCGCATAGGGTACACCCCACTGGGGATCGATCTGATGCGGCTTGCTCGGCGGAGTACTGGTCGCGAAGCGCGGCACAATCCCCTGCTTGTTCGCCACCGCTCGGGGGACGAGCTTCACGTAATTGGGCATGTCGTTGTAATTGGCGACAACCAGGCCGCGGACGGGGTCGATGGAGAGGCTGCCCCAGTCACTGCCTCCGTTATAGCCCGGGTATTGAACGCTCGACCGGTTGACGCTCGGCGGCGTGTAGAAGCCCCGATAATCCGCCTGGCGATATTGAATCCGGCAAACCATCTGGTCGATCGGCGACATTCCCCACATGTCCGATTCCACAAGCCTGGGCTTTCTCAGCGTATTCCATAGGGAAACGATCTGCGTCGGCGACCGCAGTCCCGGCTCCGCGCCTCCCCGTGGCGCCGGAATCGCCCCGATCGGCGACAGCGGCTTTCCAGTCGCCCGATCCAGGACGTAAAGGTCGCCCTGCTTTGAGGCGACGAGCAGCGCCGGCATACCCTTATAGTCGATGAGGCTCGGCTGGCTGCCGATGTCATAGTCCCAGACGTCCATTTTGACCGTCTGGAAGCGCCAGCGCGGCTTTCCCGTCGTAACGTCGATCGCGACGATGGCGCTGTTATAGGCATTCTCCTCCGGCGTGCGGCCCGCAGAGACATAATCGTCGGCAACGTTGCCGGTCGGAACGAATACGAGCCCCAGCTTTTCGTCGCCTGCGCTGATCGACCAGCTGTTGGGCGTACCACGCGCCCAGACCTGTCCCTTGGGTGGATAGCCGTGCCAGTCCGGATGCTGCATGTCCCATGCCCAGGCGAGCTTGCCGGTCTTCGCATCAAAGCCCTGAATGACCCCCGAGGGAGCGCAACGGCATTGGCCGTCGAGGACCTGGTGACCGACCACGATGATTCCCTTCACCACCGGCGGAGGCGAGTTGATTCCCACTGAGCCCGGAGGCGTCCAGCCCATCCCAATCTTCGTGTCCTGCTGTCCGCTGCCATTGAACTCGGTGCACGGCCTGCCCGTCAGCGCATCGACCTCGATCAGCCGCGAATCCATCGTCCCTTCTATGATACGTTTGGCGCAGATGGAGTTCGCCGGCGCGCCGGGCACGGCATAATAGGAAACCCCGCGGCAAGCGGTCGTGTACGGGATCCATTTGTCGGGCACTTGCGGATCGACCCGCCACACCGGCTTTCCGGTCGCCGCATCCAGCGCGACGATGACGTTCTTCGCCGTGCAGGCATAAAGAAGGTTGCCGGCCTTCAAAGGCGTGTTCTCAGTCCCGTACAATTTCACATATTCCGGGTCGTTAGGCTGGCCATCGAGGTGAACTTCCCACGCCTTGGTGAGCTTGCCGACGTTGTCCGGAGTCACCTGCGTGAGCGGCGTGAATCGCCAGGCCGCGTTCGTCCCGCCATAGGCGAGCCACTCCGCGCCGGTCGCCACACCCGAGGGATCGGTCATTCCGGGCGACTGCTGCGCCGGCAGCGCGGCCGCCGCGAGCGTGGCATTGTTGCCGAGAACAGCGAAGCTCACGATCACGAAGACGATGCCGAGTGCAATGCCGCCGCCTGCGAATCTCCAGCGATTGGGCGCTCGAGTGAGCGTGGGCATGACCAGCAGGACCAGGATCAGAAGCACCAGGGGTGCGATCAGCCACGGGATCATCGCCCAGGCGTTTCCGCGGGCTTCGGTGAAGCCCCAGATCGCGGAAAGGATGAACAGGCCGATATAGATCCAGCCGCCGAGAATGCGTCCGCGGAACAGCAGAAACGCCGATATCAACATCAGGATTCCGGCGATCAAATAATAAGGCGACCCACCCAAGCTCAGCAGCCAGGCGCCTCCGATCCCAAGAGTGAGGCCAATAAGCGCCATGCAAACGGCAAGGATGATGGCGGACCAGCTGCGTGTCATTGTGGATTCCGTTCTTGTCCCGAGAAATCAACCGCGTCCGCTGGCCGACGTTCCAACAGCCGTAGCGACCCATCGACTGGCCCTCAGCCAATTCGGGCTCTAGACGGCCTTGCAATGACCGATTTCGCTGAGTTGCTCACCGCGGACCGCGGGCAGAAAGCCCGCACGATCCACCTCGTCGACAAGGACGGCTATGCGGCGTGGCTCAAGGCGCGCCCCGCCGATGATCGGCGCCTCATCGAAGCGCATCGCTTCGACGCAAAATCGCCCTTCGCTTTCGTGATCCTGCCTCGCGGCAACGATTTCGAAGTCGTCGGCGCCGTAAAGGCGGCGAGTGACCTCTCGCCATGGTGCCTGGCGAAGCTGGCTGAGGCGCTGCCCGATGGCGCGTACAAGCTCGCTGAGGGCCATCCAGGCATTGCGGCGCTCGGCTGGTTGCTCGCGCAACATCGCTTCGACAAATATCGATCGAAGTCGGACGAGCCCGAGCGCGGACAGCGCGTGCTGCTCACCAGCGAACCGGCGAAGATCGAGGAGGCCGTGCGGCTGGCCGAAGCCACCGCGCTCGTCCGCGATCTCGTGAACACGCCTGCGGCCGACCTCGGTCCGGCCGAACTCGAACAGGCCGTTCGCGATGAGGCCAACCGTTGCGGCGCCAAGGTCCGGGTGACGTCCGGCGATGAGCTCGCGACCGGCTATCCGCTGATCGCGGCCGTGGGAGCCGCGGCCACGCCGGAGCGAGCTCCACGCCTCATCGAGCTCGAATGGGGAAAGCCCGGCGACCCGCGTATCGCAATCGTCGGCAAGGGTGTCTGCTTCGACAGCGGCGGTCTCGACCTCAAGACCGGCTCGGGAATGCGCATCATGAAGAAGGACATGGGCGGTGGAGCGCATGCTCTGGCGCTGGCGCGCCTGATCATGACGGAGAAGCTTCCGGTCCGCCTGCATCTGCTGATTGCAGCGGTCGAAAACGCGGTCTCGGGCAGCGCCTATCGGCCCGGCGACGTGATCAGGTCGCGCCGGGGCCTGTCGGTCGAGGTCGACAATACCGACGCGGAAGGCCGCCTCGTCCTCGCGGATGCGCTTGCGAAAGCGGCGGAAGAAACGCCGGAGCTGATCGTCGATTTCGCGACCCTGACCGGCGCGGCACGCGTTGCGCTTGGTCCGGACCTTCCGGCGACCTTTGCCAACCGCGATGACCTCCTGGCCGACCTCGAGAAGGCCGCCTCCGAGGTTGATGATCCGATCTGGCGGATGCCGCTGTGGGATCCGTATGACGAGAATCTGAAGAGCGACGTCGCCGATCTCGCGAACATGGCGAATAACGCGATGGCCGGCTGCATCTATGCAGCGTTGTTCCTGCGGCGCTTTGTCCCGGACGAAATCGCATGGGCCCACCTTGATACTTGGGCGTGGCGCGATCCGGGCAAGCCTGGGCGGCCAAAGGGCGGCGATGCACTCGGACTCCGGGCCGTGTTTGCGATGCTTTCGGGGCGTTATTCCCGGACCTGAAGAGGCAAGTCGCCGAAAGTTCCGGCCTTTTTCAGTCATTCGCCTGCAACATTTCGCTCCCTTACCGGTTTTAAAGCTGACTACGCGACGATCGATGGAGGTAATCAGCGATGAGCGAGGTCTCGCTTGCCAGCTGGATGAAGGCACTTATTGCCTATGTCCGCTCCGGGGAGCCGGACCTGACCAATCGCCAGATGGCGTTGCTCATGCTCGTTTACCTCACTCCGGGCCCACACACCGTTCGCGGACTTGCGCGCGTTCTCGGAGTCTCGAAGCCCGTCGTCACTCGCGCCTTGAATACGCTCGGAGCGCTCGGCTATCTGCGGCGCGAGAGAGATCAGGACGACCGACGCAACGTCTTCGTCGTCCGAACGAGCAGTGGGGCAGAATTTCTTGAAGGGTTCAAACGCAACCTCCGCGACAGCGACGGGGGCTCAACGAGCCACCGGCCGATCATCGGGCAGGCTGCAGCCTACGCTCACCAACGGTGAAGAGTTCGCCCTCGCCGGGCCATCGAACCTGCCTGACCCAAAATTCAACGCCTATCGCCAGGACCTCGCCGACGTCGCTCTCGCTGGACGCGTGATCGCGTCGCATTATGCCGAACCCATCAAGCGGACGGTCGCACGGGGCACAAGCCTGCACTCCAGCGCCTCCGAAGATTCGGAAACGGTCAGGGACCTGAAGCCGGGCGAAAACTTTGAATTGCTCGACGACAGCCTTGGCTGGGCTTGGGGCTATGCCGGCCTGGAGCGCCGGGTCGGCTACGTGAAGAGCGAGGCGGTCACAGACGCCTAGCCGTCACATCTGCCCGCGAGCACGACGGATCGCATACCATTTGGCGACATTGGCATTATGCTCCGCCAAAGTGTCGGCGAACACGTGCCCGCCGGTCCCGTCAGCGACGAAATACAGCGCCTTTGTCTGGGCCGGGTGAAGCACCGCGGCGATGCTGGCCTTTCCGGGATTGGCGATCGGACCGACCGGCAGGCCGGCTTTCCGGTAGGTGTTATAGCCATTGTCGGCATGAAGCTCAGACTTCAGAATCCGCCGTCCGAGCGGCTTGCCCCTGGTGACAGGATAGATGACCGTCGGGTCGGCATCGAGCTTCATCCCGATCCTCAGCCGATTGCAGTAGACCCCGGCGATCATCGGACGTTCGGAGGCCTTCCCCGTCTCCTTCTCGACAATCGAAGCCAGCACGATGGCCTGATCCTTCGAACCGATGGGACATTCGGTGCTCCGTCCGGCCCACAGTTGATCGATCGTCCGGGTCATCGCGGTCTGCATCTGTCTGACGACCGTGGTTCGCGCCTGACCGCGCTCGAAGCTGTAGCTGTCGGGCAAAAGCGAACCTTCGGCGATCGGCGGGGACGGCCCGGTCAGATAAGGGTTCGCCGCAAGCTTCTCCTCGACGATGATCGAGGGCATTCCCTCTGTCACCGTGATCAGCCGAAGAACCGGTTTTCCATGCTGTAGGAGTTCGAGGACCGACGCTCCGCTCATCCCGCGAGGAATTTCGAACTCGCCTGCCTGGATCGGGTCTTGCGATCCGAAGATGCGCGCCATGACGCGATAGGTCCGTGCAGTGCCGGGAATCGCGCCTTGCTTCGCGAGATCGCGAGCAACCGTCGCGACGGTGGAGCCTTCCTTGACGACGATCAGGTGCGGGCCTGGCCTGGGTCCGGGTGCCCACCAAAAGAACCAAAGCGTCAGGAGCGCGGCGACGAAGACCCCACCCGCGCCGATCAACAGCAGCCGCTTCACACCGCCTTCATGATCAGGGAGGCGTTGGTCCCGCCGAAGCCGAAGCTGTTGTTGAGTACCGCCCGGACCGATCGCTCCTTCGCTTTGTGCGGCACGAGGTCGACGCCGGCCGTACCTTCGCTCGGATTGTCGAGGTTGAGCGTCGGAGGAACGATTTGATCGCGCAGGGCGAGGATGCAGAAGATGCTTTCGACCGCGCCTGCTCCGCCGAGCAGATGCCCGATCGCGGACTTTGTCGAACTCATCGAAAGCGATCCGATCGCGTTGCCGAACAGCCGCCGAACGGCGCCCAGCTCAAGCTCGTCGCCCAATGGCGTCGATGTGCCGTGAGCATTGATATAATCGATGTCGGAAGGCTGTAATCCGGACTTCTTGAGCGCCATCTGCATCGACCGATAACCGCCCGACCCTTCGGGGTGCGGTGCGGTCACGTGATAGGCGTCGCCCGACAAGCCATAGCCGATCACTTCGGCGTAGATCTTGGCGCCACGCTTCTTCGCATGTTCATATTCTTCGAGCACGACGACGCCCGAGCCTTCGCCCATGACAAAGCCGTCGCGATCCTTGTCGTAAGGGCGACTGGCCTTCTCGGGCTGGTCGTTGAAGTTGGTGCTGAGCGCCCTCGCCTGGGCAAAGCCCGCGATGCCGATCGGGCAAATGGTCGCTTCCGCCCCGCCGGCGAGCATGATGTCGGCATCGTCGTCCTTGATCATTCGGGCGGCATCGCCGATCGAATGCGCGCCCGTCGAGCAGGCGGTGACCACGGCGTGGTTTGGGCCCATCAGGCCATATTTGATGGAGACCTGGCCCGAGATCAGATTGATCAGGCGGCCATGCACGAAGTGCGGACTGACGCGGCCTGGCCCTTTCTCGTGCAGAACGAGACTTTCGGATTCGATGCCCGGCAGCCCGCCGATTCCCGAGCCGATCGAACAGCCGGCGCGAAGCCGCATATCTTCCGGCATGTCGAGAAGACCGGCGTCCTCAATGGCCTGTCCGGCCGCGTCGAGCCCGTAGACGATGAAGGGATCGACCTGCCGCTGGATCTTGTGGTCGACGCGTCGGGATGGATCGAAGCCATATTCGTGGTCGGCTGGCTTCACCTCGCACGCGATGCGGCATTTCTGGTCGCTGGCATCGAACTTCGTGATCGGACCAGCGCCACTCTTCGACGCAATGATGTTCTTCCAGCTCGTCTCGACGTCGCCTCCGAGCGGCGTCACAAGACCGAGACCCGTCACCACGACACGGCGCATCGCTTCACTCCAAATGCAACAGGCTCAAACCCGGTTGGGCTGAGCCTGTCGAAGCCCTGTACTGTCTTACAACGCTTTGAGAAGTAAAAGGCAGCCCTTCGACAAGCTCAGGGCGAACGGATTTGTCCCGATCAGCCCTTGTTCTGGTCGATATAATCGATCGCGTCGTGAACCGTCGTGATCTTCTCGGCGGCATCATCCGGAATCTCCACTCCGAACTCTTCCTCGAACGCCATGACCAGCTCGACAATGTCGAGGCTGTCCGCACCGAGATCATCGATGAAGCTCGCGTCCTCGGTGACTTTGTCCGGCTCGACGCCGAGATGTTCGACGACGATCTTCTTCACCCGATCGGCTGTCTCGCTCATTTTGGGCTTCCTCCGTTAGCTTTTGCGCTGCCCTAGCGAGGCACTTGGGCATGGGCAAGTGGCGCTGCTGTTCGTCAACACCTAGGGAGAACCCATGGATGGCCGCCCTCTGACAGCCGCAGAGACCGCGCTCGTGCGCTCCGTGTTCGGAAACTCGATCGATTATTCGCGGGTCCGCCTGTTCAAGCGCAAATGGTGGCCGTTCCAACCCCGCAATTCCGCCATGGCGCCGATGGGCAACATCTATTTCCATCCTGACGGCGGAGCATGGTCCGACGATTTCTCCAGGGAATCGCTCGGCCGCCAGGGCTTCTTCATCCACGAGATGACGCACGTCTGGCAGTCGCAGGCGAAAGGACGTTTCTACCTGCTCCTCATGCGGCACCCGTTCTGCCGCTATTCCTATGAGATCGAACCGGAAAAGCCGTTCAACCGATACGGCCTCGAACAACAGGCCGAGATCGTCCGCCACATCTTCCTGAGCGAGCATGGAGTTCCCGTCGCTCAGTGCCCGCCTCGCTCACTTTTGCCCTTCGGTTGAAACGGCTATGTAACCATTCTGCAACATCCGTTGCGAAAGTGCTCAAGAACGCTCCGGCGCCCCTCCTCTACGGGCGCACATTCGGTCATAGTGTCCCCCGGACGACAAAATAAAAAACGGGGGAAACACATGCGCATTTCGGCAGCCTTGCTGATTGGTACGTCAGCCGTTGCTCTTGCAACCCAAGCGTCAGCCCAAACGAGCCAGGAGACTGCCGCTCAGGCAGCCAATCCGCCCGCCGCGGTTGCACCCGACGCCGGGCAATATGGCCCCGACATCATCGTGACGGCCACCAAGCGCGCCTCCCGCGTGCAGGAGGTGCCCTTCTCGATCAATGCGCAGACGGAAGCGGACATCCAGCGCGCCAACGCCAAGACGCTCGAAGATCTCAGCCGCAACGTCGCCGGACTCACCGTTCAGAACCTCGGGCCGGGCCAGAGCCAGGTTTCGGTCCGTGGCGTCGCCGCCGGCCAGATCGTCCGCGACCAGCCGGGCGTCAAGGAGCAGGTCGGTGTGTATCTTGACGAGACCGTCACTTCCCTTTCGCTGTTCACTCCCGACTTCGACCTTTACGACCTGAACCGTGTGGAGACGCTGCGCGGTCCGCAGGGAACGCTGTTCGGCTCGGGGTCGGTCGGCGGAACGATCCGCTACATCACGAACCAGCCCAAGCTCGACGTGATGGAAGGAAGCGCCGAGGCGGACGTCAACACAACCAAGGGCGGCGACATCGGTTACGGGCTCAAGGGCGCCGTCAACTTCCCGCTCGGCTCAACCGCGGCTGTTCGTGTTGTCGGTTATGGAACGCACTTCCCCGGCTTCATCGATGCCGTCGGCCCGGCCGCCGGCCACAACGTCAACGATGGCCGGCGTTACGGCACCCGCGTGTCGCTACTCTGGGAGCCGACGCCCGACCTGAAGATCACGCCCCGTTTCGTCTACCAGGACGTTCAGGCGAACGGCTTCAATCGCGAGGAGTTCTACAACCTCTACGACAACATCTTCACGACCGGAGCAGGCGGGACCGACCTCGGTCGTCGCAAGCAATATCTGAAGATGCGGGAGGAGTTCCGCGACAAGACCTGGCTCGGCGATCTGGTCGCCAGCTATGACTTCGGCCCAGCCGAGCTGACCTCGGTCACAAGCTACGTCCATCGCGACATTCTCGTCAGCCGCGACGCGTCAGCTCTGACGGGATCAGTGACGATCACGCCGCTGGCCGGCCTGGAGCCTGCAGTCGCGCCGGGCGCGAATCTCGTATCGAACCTTCGCGATACGACGAAGCTCAAGCAGTGGACTCAGGAACTTCGCCTGGCATCGACCGGTTCGGGGCCGTTCCAGTGGGTCGTCGGCGGCTTCTACAGCCACGTGGACCGCAAATATGCGCAGCGGCTCCCTACACCGGGATATGATGCTGCCGTCACGGATCCATTCTTGCTTGCTTTGTGCCGGAACGTCGCTCCGCCGAACAACGCCTGCTTGTCGAATGGCGCTGATCCCAATCCGCTAAACCGCGTGCCGCTGACCGCGGTGAATGTCGACAACGGCTTTGGACTCGTCGACAATCCCTATCACGCGGACTTGCCGTACATCATCAAGCAGACTGCGATCTTCGGCGAGGCTAGCTACAAGCTCGGCCAGTTCAAGATTACGGGCGGTGGTCGCTGGTACGATTTCCGTGAGAAGCGCAACTTCATCTCCGGCGGCCTATTTTCGAACGACGACACACGCATTGGCGACAAGACCAAATCCAATGGCTTCTCACCGCGCGGTATCGTCAGCTGGGAGCCTAATCGCGCCCTCAGCGTGAACGTACAGGTTTCGAAAGGCTTCCGCCTCGGTGGCATCAACGACCCGCTGAATATTCCGATTTGCAACGCGGACGACCGCATCATCTACGGACCGTTCACTTCGGCGACCTACGACGACGAGACTCTGTGGAACTACGAAGCCGGCTTCAAATATTCGAAGCATGGCGTCACGTTCAACGCAGCCGCATTCCACAATCAGATCAAGAACCTCCAGGTGACTGTGGACGCCGGAAGCTGCTCGTCGCGTCTCGTCTTTAACGTCCCGAAGGCCCACACCAGGGGTATAGAGGCCGAGTTCGCCGTGCACCCTCTGGAGGGCTTCGAGCTCTCCGCCGCCGGCAGCTGGATCGACGCAAAGTTCGATTCGACGATCGCCAATCCAGTGCTGGCGGTAAGAACGGGTATCCGTGACGGCAACCGCCTCCCGACCGTTCCGAAGTTCCAGTTCGCGACGACCGCCAGCTACGAACATGCGGCCGGGCCGGACATGACCTGGTACGGCAATGTCAGCCTCCAGCATGTCGGCAGCCGCTATACGCAGCCTGGCGATCAGGAAGCAGGTAACGAGCTGTTCAACTCCATCTGGTTCGATCCTGTGACCGAAGACTTCGGTACTGCCGACCAGAACTTCGGGTCACTGAAGTTGCGGCCGTACAATCTGGTCAACGCCTCGCTTGGCGTCCGCTGGCTCAACGGTCTCGACATCGTCGCTTATGTGAAGAACATCTTCGACGTCGATCCGAAGCTCTCGCTTGACCGCGAACGCGGTGGACGTGCGCGTCTCGGCTACAATGTCGGCACGCCGCGGACGATCGGTTTGACGGTGCGGAAGTCATTCGGCGGGCGTGCGGCAGTCGCCGCGCCGCCTCCACCGCCGCCGCCTCCGCCACCCCCTGCGACGCAGACCTGCGCGGACGGAACGGTGATCGACGCTGCGGCGGCTTGTCCGGTCGCTCCGCCTCCACCGCCGCCTCCGCCTCCGCCGCCCCCGCCACCTTCTGGTGAGCGCGGCTAAGCATCAGGCGATCCGCAAGTTGGGCATAACGCGCCGCTCGCTCCTCATCGGGGCGGGCGGCGCTGCCGTTTCTCCCGCGGTCGCAAAGACCTACAAGCGAGCCATGAGCGAGCGGATCATCGTCGTCGGTGCGGGCGTCTTCGGCGCCTGGACCGCCCATCATCTCCAGCAAGTGGGACACCAGGTCACGCTCATCGATGCCTGGGGTCCTGCCCACAGCAGGGCATCCTCGGGCGGTGAATCGCGGCTTACCCGCGCCGCTTACGGCAAGGACGCCATCTACACCCGCATGGCGCGCGATTCCCTTCCCCAATGGAAGGCCCTGAGCGCGATCTCGGGACTGCCGATCCTCCATCAGTGCGGGATATTGTTCTTTTTTCCGACCGAAGAGCCATACGTTCGCGACAGCATCGCGGCACACAAGGAATTCGGCCTCGAAACCCTGGTGCTCGATAATGCCGAAATGGCGCGCCGCTTTCCGATGATCGACTTCAGTGAAATCGTCGTGGGCTTGTATGAACCGCAGTTCGGCGCGCTCATGGCCAGGCGATCGGTCCAGACCCTCGTCGAGCGGTTCACAAAAGCCGGCGGAACCTACGTCAAAGGTTCGGTGCTTGCGCCCAAAGGCTCGGCGGAGCTCGATGAGGTTCGGCTGGCATCAGGCGACAGGATCACAGGCGATCGTTTTGTGTTCGCCCTGGGTCCCTGGTTCCCCAAGCTCTTCCCCGACGTGATCGGACCCAAGATCCTGCCGACACGGCAAGAGGTCTTCTACTTCGCGACCCCGCCCGGCGATCGCGCATATTCGCCTGCTTCAATGCCCGGCTGGGCGGACTTCAACGGTGGCGACATCTTCTACGGTTTCCCCGACCTCGAAGGCCGCGGAGTGAAATTCGCGCATGACCAGCATGGCGTCGAGGTCGATCCCGATACGCAGGATCGCCGTCCGACCGCGGCAGCGCTCGAAGAGATCGTCGCTTTCCGTGACCGCCGCTTTCCCGGTCTTCGCGGCATGCAGCTAACCGGCGCTGAGGTCTGCCAATATGAAAACAGCTCGAACGGCGACTTCCTCATCGACTTTCACCCAACGCTGAAGAACGTCCTGCTAGTCGGCGGAGGGTCGGGCCATGGCTTCAAGCATGGGCCCGAGGTCGGTCGTCATGCCGCGCTGCGGCTCATGGGCTCAATCGAACAGGAGCCGCGCTTCAGCCTCGCGAGCAAGGCCGAGACGCATCACCGCGAAGTGCATTAGTCTGGCTTTTTCGCCACTCCGACGAGCGCGGGCCGAAGCAACCGGTCCTTGATCATGTAACCGGGCTGCATTTCCTCGACGATCGTTCCCGGCTTCGCCTTGTCGCTCGGAATCTCCATCATCGCCTGGTGTCGATGCGGGTCGAGCTGTTCACCAATGGATTCGATCCGCGTAATTCCGTGGCGGGAGAAGACCGCTTCCAGTTCCCGAGCGGTGGATTCGATGCCCGCAAGGAACTGGCTTGCCGTCTTGTCGGCACGAAGTTCTTCGGTGACCGCGATCAACGCGCGCTCGAGATGGTCCTTGATCGCCAGCATGTCCTTGGCGAACTGCGCGGCGGCATAGGCAGACGCCTGCTGCTTCTCCTGCTCCAGCCGGCGCCGGACGTTCTGGATTTCGGCCGCGGCGTAAAGCGCGTTGGCCTTGGCCTCCTCGATCTGCTTCTCGAGCTCGGCGACATGGTCGTGCTCGGCCAATTCGGGCGAGTCCTCGGCCGTCTCCTTGCGAATTTCTTCGGCTTCGTCGTGCAGCTTTTCGTCTTCGGTCATGCCATCAATCTCGTCAGCGCTTTCGCAGTGAAATCCACCATGGGGACCACGCGCGCATAGTTCAACCGCGTCGGTCCGATCACGCCGACAACGCCGACGACTTGCCCATGGCTCCCATGGTAAGGCGCGGCGATCACCGAAGAGCCGGACAAGGCGAACATCCGGTTTTCCGATCCGATGAAGATCCTGCAGCCCGGCGCATCGCGCGCGCCTTCTAGCAGCCGCGCGATTTCTTGCGCTTCTTCAAGCTCGTCCAGCAGCTGCTTTACCCGGTCGAGGTCCTCGGCGGCGCTCGCGTCGATAAGGTTCGCATGGCCGCGGACGATCAGCACGGGCCGGCGGGCGTGGTCCTGGCTCCATGCCGCGAGACCCGAGGCGACCAGCTCGGCAGCCGCCTCGTCGATCGCTTCCTTGCGTTCGCGGATCTCGGCGCGGAGCCGAGCCTCCGCTTCCGCCAGGGTCATTCCGGCGAGACGCGCGTTGATGAAGTTGCTGACTTCGGTGAGCGCCGCAGCGTTCGTCGCCCCGTCGAGCGAAACGACACGATTTTCGACGCTTCCGTCCGCGCCGACAAGGATGGCCAGGGCCCGGGTGTCGCTCAGCGGCACGAAATTCAGCTGCCTCAGGCGCAGTTCCTGCTTCGGGGCGAGCACGACCCCGGCAGCTTGCGACAGGCCCGAGAGCGCCGCCGAGGCCGCTGCCAGGGCATCTTCGATCGGCTGGTCGCGGACGATCTGCCGCTCGATCTCGCGCCGTTCGCGCGGATCGGGCGCCGACGCCTGCATAATTCCGTCTACAAAGAGCCTGAGGCCGCTGTCCGTAGGAATTCGGCCCGCCGACGTATGCGGGTGAGTGAGAAGGCCCCTCTCCTCGAGCTCCTGCATCACTCCCCTGATGGAGGCCGGCGACAGGTTGATGCTGCCGGCCAGCACCTTCGAACCGACGGGCACCCCGCGCTCGAGATAAGCTTCGACCACGAGGCCGAAGATATCCCGCATCCGGCTGCTGAGTTCGTTGATCGGCTGGGTCATGGCGATGCATCTAGGATTGCTGCTGTCGCCGGTCTAGGGAGCCCACGCACCAGTATCAGGATGAAGGAGTCAGCATGCGCCCGTCCGGACGCGCCCCCGATCAAATGCGCGAATTGAAGTTCGAGCCCGGCTTTACCAAGCACGCCGAAGGGTCATGCCTTGTCTCCTTTGGCGAAACCCGCGTGCTGTGCACCGCCTCGGTCGAGGACAGGGTGCCGCCCTTCCTTCGCGGCAAGGGCCAGGGCTGGGTTACCGCCGAATATGGAATGCTTCCGAGAGCTACCCACACGCGCGGCAATCGAGAAGCCGCCAAGGGCAAGCAATCGGGTCGGACGCAGGAGATTCAGCGGTTGATCGGCCGAAGCCTGCGGGCCGTCGTCGAACTGCCGAAGCTCGGCGAACGTCAAATCGTCGTCGACTGCGATGTGATCCAGGCGGACGGTGGAACGCGCACTGCAGCGATTTCCGGTGGTTGGGTCGCTCTCCGAATTGCGATCGATAAGCTGCTCGACAATAAAGCAATTTCTGCCGATCCCATTCAAACTCAGGTCGCAGCGGTGAGCTGCGGGATTCACCAGGGGGCCGCCGTTCTCGACCTCGATTATGACGAGGACAGTCAGGCCGGATGCGACGGCAATTTCGTCCTCACGGCAGACGGATCGATCGTGGAGGCCCAGGTTACGGCCGAGGGCGAATGTTATGACGAGGAAGGCCTGTTGCGCCTCCTTCGCCTTGCCCGAATCGGCTGCGGCGAAATCTTTCAGGCTCAATTGAAGGCGACCGGGCGGTGAGGCCGATCGGCGACAGGCTGGTCATCGCGACTCATAATCCCGGCAAGCTCCGCGAGATCGCCGAGTTGATCGAGCCCCTCGGCATTTCCTGCGTAGGCGCGGCCGAACTCGACCTTCCCGAGCCTGAGGAGATCGGCAACAGCTTCGCTGACAATGCGGATTTGAAGGCGCGCGAAGCGGCTGATCTCAGTGGTCTGCCCGCGCTCGCCGATGACAGCGGCCTTTGCGTTGATGCGCTTCATGGGCGTCCCGGGATCTTTTCCGCTCGCTGGGCCGAGGATGAAAACGGCAACCGGGACTGGATGCATGCCATGGAAAAGGTCTGGCGCGAGGTCGAAGCGACCGAGCCAGACGCGGCTCCGGCTGCGCATTTCGCATGCTCGCTGGCGATTGCCTGGCCGAACGATGGACAGGCGGAGACCTTTGACGGCCGCGTCGACGGAACGCTCGTCTGGCCGCCACGAGGAGACCGCGGCTTCGGCTACGATCCGATGTTCGTTCCGGTGGGCCAGCAAATTACGTTCGGTGAGATGGACCCGCTCGACAAGCACAAGATGAGCCATCGTGCGGATGCGTTTCGGAAGTTGGCGGCGGCGCTCAGGGATGAACCGCTTCCAAAATAGGAATTCATCTGCGACGCTGGCGCCCATGGCGTCGGTTTGGACTCGCGATCTTCGAGAAACTCTCACCGACGCTGCACAAACGCGCAAAAGGCGCCTCATCGCGTGACATTAGTGAACGTAAGATCCGAGCCCACCGGCAGCGCACCTCTGGCGCTGTACGTTCACTGGCCGTTTTGCGTCAGCAAATGCCCCTATTGCGACTTCAACAGCCATGTCAGGGCCAGCGTCGAGCAGGATGCCTGGCGCGAGGCGTTGCTCGCGGACCTGGCCTACGAAGCCAGCTTACTTCCTGGCCGCAAGCTGACTTCGATCTTCTTCGGTGGCGGAACGCCATCGCTGATGGAGCCTTCAACGGTGGCGGCCCTGGTCGAAACGGCGAGCCAATATTGGTCGGTCGCCGAAGATATCGAGATCACTCTGGAAGCGAACCCCAATTCCGTCGAAGCTGCTCGCTTCGCGGATCTCGCGTGCGCCGGGGTCAATCGCCTGTCGCTCGGCCTCCAGAGCTTCGATGACCAGGCTCTCGCTTTCCTGGGCCGCGCCCATTCGGCCCGGGAAGGATGGAAAGCGCTCGAGATCGCCCAGAAGCATTTCCGGCGGGTGAGCTTCGACCTGATCTACGCTCTTCCAGGGGAAACGGAGGAGAGTTGGTCGGCCACGTTGGCGCAGGCTCTCAGCCTCGGAACGTCGCACCTTTCGCTGTACCAGCTGACGATCGAGCCCGGCACGCGCTTCGCGACGATGGTGGCGAAACATGATTTCGAGCCGCTGGATGCCGATAATGCGGCCGCGCTTTATGAGCTGACCGCTACCATGGCGTCCGAGGCTGGCCTCCCTGCCTATGAGATCAGCAACCATGCGCGGCCCGGACGCGAAAGCCGCCACAACCTCACCTATTGGCGCTACGGCGACTATGCCGGGATCGGCCCCGGAGCGCACGGCCGTCGTCTCGGAATGCGAACGGTCCGGCACAGGAAGCCGGAGAACTTCCTTTCGGCCATCAAGCGCCATGGCAGCGGGGTCAGCGAAGAAGCCCTGCTCTCACCGATCGAAGCCGCCGACGAAGCTCTCGTGATGGGCCTTCGGCTGTCCGAAGGCATCGACACCGATCGGCTGGCACAACGCTTCGGGCTCAGCTCGATCGTCGATTGGGCGAGGGTCGATCGTCTTGTCGGGTCAGGTCACGTGGTGCGAGACGGCGGCCGCATCGCAACCACCGCGCGGGGTCGCCTGTTGCTCGACGCGATCCTCGGCGAGATTGCCGCTATTGACCCTGCGGCTTCGACTGCTGCGGAGCCGATGCCGGCGTCGCCTGCGCGGCCGGGGTCGCTTGAGCCGGCGCAGCCGGCTTTGGCGGCGAGTTGACGTCGGCCATGAACTTATAATGATCAACGGAGCTCGAGATATAATCGTCGACCGTCATGTCCGCGTCGGAGCCCGCCTGCTTGCGAGCCATGCCATTCTTCACACTGAAGCCGATCAGCGCGTTCCTGAGAGCCGACAGCTGGCCTGAGCATGCCGCACGAAGATAGGCCTCATAGGCGTCCGCGCCGACTTTCTCGCTGGTTGCCTTGGCGCCGGTCTGCTTGAGGCACGCTCGGAACTCGTCACGCGGCGCATTGATCGCCGCCTGAAGGCCAGTCAGATAGATCGCGGAGGCCATCACTAATGCAATCATCGCACCCTCTCCCCAGGTACGGACGATGAATAAACGCACGATGCCCCTTTTTCGCTGCGTTTGGAAGCATTTATTGGTGAAATGCCAATGAATGAAAGGCTTGCGCCCGGTCTGTACGTCGTCGCAACACCGATCGGGAATCTCGGCGACCTCAGCGAGCGTGCCGCTGACGCCCTGAAGCGCGCCGACCGAATCCTCGCTGAAGACACTCGGGTGACCGGCAAGCTGCTCGCGCACGTTGGCGCGAAGACACCGATGTCCCGCTACGACGATCACGCCAGCGAGGCTCAGCGGCAGGCGATCGTCGATAGCCTCGGCAATCAGGCGGTCGCTCTCGTCAGCGATGCTGGAACGCCGCTGATTTCGGACCCCGGATACAAGCTCGTGCGCGCTGCGCGATCCGCTGGCCATGAGGTGCGCACGGTCCCGGGTCCCTGCGCGGCCATTGCGGCGCTTTCCATCGCGGGTCTTCCGACCGATCGTTTCCTCTTCGCCGGTTTTCTGCCCGCCAAGGCAAAAGCGCGAGCGGACGCGATCCGCGAGATTGCCGACATCCGGGCTACACTGATCTTCTACGAAAGCGGCCAGCGCATCGCCGACACCTTGCTCGCGCTTTCGTCCGAGCTTGGGCCGCGCGACGCGGTTGTCGCGCGCGAACTCACGAAGCTTCACGAGGAATGCGTGAGCGGATCGCTCCAGGACCTTGCCGCCCGCTACGCCGAACAGATTCCCAAGGGAGAAATTGTCATTGTCGTCGGCCCTCCCCTCGAAGCCGAGACAATAAGCGATACGCAGCTCGACAAGATACTCGACGCGGCCATGGCCAACCTCTCGCCCTCGCGCGCTGCGGCAGAGGTCGCCGAGCGGCTCGGAATTCCGCGCAAGCGCGCCTACGCCCGAGCATTGGAGCTCTCGCGCAAGTGAACCGAGAGGCGGCGGAAAAGCGCGGCCGAGGGGCTGAAACCCTCGCCTGCTGGTATTTGCGGCTCACAGGCTGGCGGATCCTCGCGCGGCGCGCTCGCGTTCCTGGAGGCGAAGTGGACGTGATCGCTCGGCGCGGGCGAACGCTCGCCTTCGTCGAGGTGAAGCAGCGCGCGAGCATCGAGGCGGCGGCATTCGCACTTGACCAATGGCGACTGCGCCGGGTGGCGGTCGCGGCCGAGCGTCTGTCCAAACGTTACATGCGCGCGGGCGACGACGTCCGGATCGATGCGATCTTCATCATTCCGCGCCGCTGGCCGCAGCACCTCGCCAACGTCTGGCAAGGGTGACAAACAACAGAGGCTCGCCTAGGCCGCGCCCCATGCGCGTAGCCGTTCAAATGGACCCTCTCGACAAGATCAACATCGCGGGCGATTCAACCTTCGCCCTGATGCTCAAGGCGCAGGAGCGCGGGTACGAATTGTTCCATTATCTTGCCGAGGACCTGACCTGGCAGGACGGTCGCCTTTACGCAGGGGTCCGCGAGGTTTCGGTCCAGGCGGTGGCGGGCGATCACTTCCGCCTGGGCGAGTTCGCGATCCTCGATCTCGGCCGCGACGTCGATGTCGTGTTGATGCGCCAGGATCCGCCTTTCGACCTGGGCTACATCACTGCGACGCACTTTCTCGAGCGGATTCAGGGCGAGACGCTTGTCGTCAACGACCCCGCGGCGGTCCGCAACGCTCCGGAAAAGATCTGGGTGCTCGACTTCGCGCAATTCATGCCGCCGACGATGATTACGCGCTCTCTCGGCGCTGCCCGCAAGTTCCACGCTGAGCATGGCGATATCGTCGTGAAACCCCTTCACGGATTCGCCGGTGGATCCGTTTTCCGGATCGGTCCGGACGGCCGCAATCTCTCTTCGCTGATGGAGCTGTTCAACCGGACGTACCGCGAACCGCATGTCCTGCAAAAATTCATTCCGGAGATCGCCGAGGGCGACAAGCGCATCGTGCTCGTCGATGGCGAAGTCGCCGGGGCGATCAACCGCGTTCCCGGCGAGGGAGAAATCCGATCGAACCTTGCGGTCGGAGGCAAAGCGGCAAAAACGGAGCTTACCGACACGGAGCGAGAGATTTGCGCCGTGCTCGGCCCCGAGTTCAAGAAGCGCGGCCTGCTGTTCGTCGGTATCGACGTCATCGGCGGCCGTTGGCTGACCGAGATCAACGTCACGTCCCCGACCGGCATCGTTGCGATCGACAAGTTCAATGGCACCGATACGTCCGGCGCCATCTGGGACGCGATCGAGCGCCGGCTCGCTGAATTCCAGACCGCCTGATCCGATGAGCGACTGGGTTGTGCGCCTGATCGAGCAGTCAGGCTATCTCGGGGTCGGGTTCCTGATGTTCCTCGAGACCCTGTTCCCTCCCATCCCGTCGGAGGTGATCATGCCGGTCGCGGGCATGGCGGCCGCGCGCGGAAAGATGGATTTCACGATCTCGGTCATTTCTGGAACGGCCGGAGCGATGCTCGGCAATATCGTCTGGTATCTCGCCGCTCGAGCGCTCGGCCATGATCGTCTGCGGCCCTTCATCCAACGCCACGGCAAATGGCTGACCATGAACTGGAAGGACGTCGAGCGCGTCCACCACTGGTTCGATGACCACGGGATTGCGCTCGTCATGCTCGGCCGCCTCGTCCCGACCATCCGCTCGATCATCTCGATCCCCGCCGGACTTCTCGACATGCGCTTCCGTAACTTCGTCATTGCCTCGACAATTGGCACTGCGGTGTGGACTGCGATTCTGACGGGTGCCGGCTACAAGCTGCAGGAGAATTTCCACGAAATCGGAAAGGTGATCGGGCCGCTTTCGAACTTCGTCCTGATCGCCCTCGTCGGCGTCTACGTCTGGCGTCTGTTCACGCACAAAGTCGATTGAGCGCGACTATTTAATCCGGAATGGCAGCGATTTCTCTCTACGGACCGCCCGTAAGCGTTTCATTCAAAATGGTTATTTAGCACCTGATTTACTTCTGGTGCCTTACCCGACCCTTGTCGCGGCGCAACTGGCGGTCCCCACTTCGCCAAGAGCGCTGCGGCGAGTTCAGCGTGCCGAAATCACGCACGGGGGTGGGCGTGGCGATAAACGTCGAGAAGACGGGCCGCGTCCACCGCCGTATAGATCTGGGTCGACGAAAGGCTCGCGTGGCCCAGCAATTCCTGAAGCGATCGTAGGTCCGCGCCCCGCGCCAGCAAATGCGTCGCGAAACTGTGGCGCAAGGCATGCGGGGTCAGGCTGTCGGGCAATCCCAACCTTCGACGGGCCGCGGCAACCGACCTGCGCACAAGATCAGGGTTGAGCGGCCCTCCCCGAGCCCCGACAAAGAGTGGCGTATCCCCCGACAATGGATAAGGGCACTGACGGACATAATCGTCGATCGCCTCCCGCACGGCCGGAACGATCGGTACGACGCGTGTCTTCGATCTCTTGCCGGTGACCCGCAAGGTCGCCCCAATCGGCAAGTCGCGCGCGATGAGCGAGAGCGCCTCGGCAACGCGCAATCCGCCGCCGTAAAGCAACAGGAGGATCGCAAGGTCCCGCGCGCCGATCCACGGCGTGCTGGCAGCATCCGCAACGTCTTCGGCCAGCCCCCGCGCATCCTCGGGTGAAGCCGGCCGCGGCAGCGTCCGCGGCCGCCTCGGTGCACGGGTACGAGGAAGCTGAGCGGTCTCCCCCGCCTGCTCGGCAGCATATTTTAGGAACGCGCGTACCCCCGACAGCTCGCGCGCGGCCGATGCAGCGCCGAGCCCTTCGCCGCGGCGACGACCAAGAAAGGCGCGGAGATCGGCTGCCGAAAGCCCGAGAAGTTCTGGCGGGCCGATAGCCTCCCCACGATAGCTTCCAAGGAATTGGATGAAGCGATGTGCAGTCGCCAGGTAGGCGCGCACGGTGTGGACTGAACGGCGCCGATCGTGCTGCAGGTGGCTGGCCCAACGCACGGCGAGCTCGCGCGCGGGATGGTCAGTCAGTTGAGTTTCGGATCGATCAGCCACCTGCGGATGATAGCCGCAAGGCTGCTCCCAAGGAACATCAGCAATTCTGAACCGTGCCGCGCATCGAGGCTGAGCTCCGCGCGCTGGCCTAGTACGAGCAGGCCGCACGGCAGTGGCGGTTCACAATCGATCCGGATCAAGGCCTCAGCACGAATCAAATCGCACGCCGGTCCGAAGAGCGGATGCCCCCTCTCGACCGTGCGCATGTCGACGCCATTCACCTGGCCGATCGATCGCTCGACCATCTGCGGTTCGACCGAATGGATGCCATTTCCGTCGGCGCGAAACCCCTTGTCCCCGACGACGAGCGCAAGAGCCACTGCGTCGATCCCGAGGATCAGCGGCCATTCCTGAATGACGACGTGAAGGAGCGTTTCGATGCCGTCCGTCTCCATCGCCGCGAGGACCGCGGAATGGATCGACGACACCGCGCCCGAATGTCCGCGCGCAAAGGCGATGAGGTCCTGATTGGCTTCCTCGGCCGCGCCGAGGCGCTCACGCAGTCGTGCGACCGCCCGTTCCTCGAAGGGGATGACCGTGGCCATGGCCCGAGGATACGCCCGAAGCGGTTAATTTCCTACTGAGGCACTGGGCACAAGAAGAAGGCGGCGGCGCCTTCCGGCACCGCCGCCCCTTTTTCTCAAGCGACGAGCGCTTAGAGCTTGTTCGAAACGTTGTTGAAGGTCGTTCCGAGCTTCGTTCCG
>Ga0207674_10002165_pt1 | contig 24844 bp, 29 predicted proteins | sample KBSCornC72_FD_184303 | JGI IMG/M metagenome (GOLD analysis project Ga0207674, IMG submission 184303) | Corn rhizosphere microbial communities from Kellogg Biological Station, Michigan, USA - KBS Corn C7-2 (SPAdes) (version 2) | ecosystem: Host-associated > Plants > Roots > Rhizosphere > Soil ...
GATGAGACTTTTTTCTTGGTAGCGGGGGCAGGACTCGAACCTGCGACCTCGTGGTTATGAGCCACGCGAGCTGCCACTGCTCCACCCCGCGGTAAAGCTTTAATATTCTAATCTGTTAATGTACTATTGTCAATCTGTTGAGCCGGACTGCAGGAATCAGGGTATAATTTGTATAGTATAGGAGTGTTTATATGCCGGACCAAGTAGTGAGAAATCAAATTATCGAGAAGCGGCCGGGCTGCGTGGCCGAGGCTGTGTCGATATTGGGAAACAAGTGGACAGCGCTGATAGTGATGGAACTCGCTCAAGGATGCGCCCGTTTCTCCCATTTGGAGCAATCTGTTGAGGGCATCAACCCAAGGACCCTCTCGCAGAGACTAGATTACTTGGAGCAGAAAAAAATAATCACCAAAAAACAATATGCCGAGATGCCGCCGCGAATCGATTATACCCTTACGGACAAAGGCAGGGACCTGCTGCCGATCCTTAAAAGTATGGCCGCCTGGGGTTATAAATACACCAAATAAAAAACTCCCGAAGAACGGGAGTTTTTTAAACTGCCGGTAAAAATTACCAGCGGTTTTCGCGGGGACGGTCCTCTTTAGGACGCGCCTCGGCTACGGAGATGCTGCGGCCGCCAAGTTCAGAGCCGTTTAAGGCCTTCTCGGCGGCTTTGCCTTCTTCGTCGTTTTCGAACTCGACGAAACCGAAGCCCTTGCTGCGGCCGCTCTCGCGGTCACGGACTACGTTGGCTGAAGCTACGGCGCCATGGGCGGCGAAAGCTTCGCGCAGTTCATCGTCGGTGGTGCTGAAAGGCAGGCCACCTACAAAAACTTTGTACATGTATTAGTTCCTTATTAATTCTCACTAGGTTCGACCCTTACGTGCCTGGTTTGTGAACTCTTGCTTCAAAGGCCGAACATTCTCACCAAGAACAGATAAGCTCCTAACACGCCAAGTTAAACATTAATCTACCCAAAAAGCAATTAGAAATTGCACGTTGACTTTTAGAAAGAATTGTGTATAATATTATTTAGGTTTTAGCAAAAACAAAAAGGAATACAAACATAATGTCACAAGGTACTTATATTCTATTGCCGACGGCTGACGAGCAGATCCTGAAGCTCGACACCGTCCTGGCGGAGGCGTAAACCGCGCCAAAATTAAAACGGCTCGTGGAGGGCCGTTTTTTTATGCGTGGTAGCAGGGGCGAGATTTGAACTCGCGACCCCAGGCTTATGAGTCCTGTGCTCTAACCAACTGAGCTACCCTGCCGCAACAGGGGTAATTATAGCAAACTTGACTGTAAATAAACTATTCCTCTTCGGTTTCGTCTTCATCGTCGGCCTGGGCCGGCGGCGTATAGCCGATGACACCTTCGCCTTCGGGGTCGGAAACCCCAGCCGCTTTGGAACGGCCCTCGTCGTACCATTCCTGTATATCCACGTTGGTGTCCAGTTCCGGGTGGTCCTTGGGTATATTGTCCTTTACTCCTTCGGGCGGCGAGAACGGTGTCCCGTAATCCTGTGATTCCTTTTCCTGCTTTTCTTCGTCGTTTGCTTCTTCATCCAATGAATATGCCATGGTTTCTCCCTCTATTTATATTTTACCCCAGCCACTCGATCCTTAAATCCACTGGATGACTTCGCCGTTAGGCAGCCTGATGCTAGCATCGCTGGTCCGATTAATGAACGGCTCGTCATGGATGATATGGTGGCGCAAGGCCCGGCCAAAGGTCCCGTGGCTGACGACGAGGATGTTCTCGGCATCTAGACTCTCTAGATAACGCAGGGCTTTTTCGGATCGTTCGAGCAGCTGGCTGCCGGTTTCAGCGTTCGGGACTTCGTCCAAATCCTCTACGGTCACATGCGGGGCTCCTTCCAGATCTCCCCAGTGGCGCTCGATTATCAGATTGGAATAAATTATCTTATCTTTCGGATAACCGATTTCGTGAGCGATGATTTCGGCGGTTTCCCGTGCACGGCTTAGGGGCGAACTGACAATCAGGTCGATCTTTAAATCTTTGGCGCCAGCTCCCGCGGTCTTAGCTTGGGCACGCCCCTCATTGGTCAGTGGAGTATCTATAGTGCCGGCAAAGTGGCCGGACTTATTCATTTCGCTTAGCCCATGACGGATAAAATATAGTTTCTTCATCTTGTAGAATTATAGTATGGAAATAAAAGTTCCGACTGGCAAATATGTTTTGGCTGTCAGCGGCGGTGTCGACTCTATGGTATTACTTGACTTGTTGAGCAAATTCCCGAGTGTTGAGTTAATCGCCACGCATTTTAACCATGGCATCAGGCCTGATTCCGATAAGGACCAAGAATTTGTTGCCGAAACCGCCGTCGCCTACGGCGTATTATTCGAAGCTGGACGCGGAGTACTAGGACCAAGAGCTAGCGAGGACGCGGCCCGCCAGGCCCGCTACGAGTTTTTGCGCGCCATCCAAGAGAAGTACGGCGCTTCGAAAATCATCACGGCCCATCATCAGGACGATATGATCGAAACGGCCCTGATAAACCTGATCAGGGGCACCGGCCGGCAGGGCTTATCGGCCATCTCAAGTAATCCCGATGTGTCGCGGCCGCTGCTTGATGTACCAAAAAAAGAGATTGTCGCGTATGCCGGAGCCAGTAAGCTCAAATGGAGGGAAGATAGTACTAACTCGGAGACTGACTACCTCAGGAATTATCTGCGGCAAAAGATACTGCCAAGGCTAGACGCGCCAAGAAGAAGGGAACTGTTATCTCAGCTTAAATCAATCTCGACCTTGAACTTGAAAATCGATCAGAATATCGCGACTCTATCGCAAATAGTCGGTAACGATAAGATTGACCGGCAGGCGTTTTCGGAGCTGCCGGTGGCGATCGGCAGTGAGATTATCGTGCACCAATTGCGAGTTAAGGGTGTCCGTGATTTTGACTCTAAGACTATCAAGCGGCTGAATATGGCCATCCGGACAGCCAAAACCGATTCGATCCATCCGATCAAACGTTCGGCCCGGCTGGAAGTCGGCCGCCGGACAGCAACTTTTTTAACATCTTAGCTACAGGGGGAACTTTTCATCACTGCTGGTATAATGTTTCTGTATGGAGAAGAAACCGTTTCGTTTGGGCGGGAATAAAGATAATCGCGGCAATCGGTTCAAGAATGCCGGGTTCATCGCGCTTGTCGTCCTGTTCGGGCTGGTCGTATACGCGGCCGTGCACACTCCTAGTACGCTAAACAGCGTGCCTTTTTCACAAGTTATTAATCAGGCTAACAACGGGCAGATCAAGAAGATAGAGGTGGACGGCGACCAGGCGCTGCAGATTACCCCTGTAGGGGCGAACCACCCGACTGAAAAATCTTATAAAGAGGCTGGCTCCAGCATTTATGAACAGGGCCTGAAGCAGGGCAAGGTCGAGCTGGTGAATAAGCCGGCGACGGATAATAACAGTTTATGGGTCGGTTTGCTGACCGGAGTTCTGCCGGTGATAGTGATCGCCGTGATTTTAATCGTGATGTTCCGCAGCGCCCAGGGGCAGGGCAACCAAGCGCTGAGTTTCGGCAAAAGCAAGGCCCGGCTGTATGGCAACGAAAAGCAGCGGATACGGTTTGGCGAAGTGGCCGGCAACAACGAGGCTAAACAGGATCTTCAGGAAGTTGTGGAGTTTCTGAAGTACCCCAAGAAATTTGAAGGCGTGGGCGCCAGGATCCCCAAAGGCGTGCTATTAATCGGGCCGCCGGGTACCGGTAAGACCATGCTGGCCCGGGCCGTGGCCGGCGAGGCCAACGCGCCGTTCTTCTCAATCAGCGGTTCGGAGTTCGTAGAGATGTTCGTAGGCGTCGGTGCCAGCCGGGTTCGTGATTTATTCAACAAGGCGAAGAAGAATGCCCCCTGCATCATATTTATCGACGAGATCGATGCTGTCGGCCGTCGCCGCGGCTCTGGAATGGGCGGCGGGCACGACGAGCGCGAGCAGACACTTAACCAGATACTGGTCGAGATGGACGGTTTTGAGCAGGGCCAGAACGTCATCGTTTTGGCCGCGACGAACCGGGCGGATGTATTGGATCCGGCGCTGCTGCGGCCCGGACGCTTTGATAGGCGCGTGAACATCGACCTGCCGGACCGTAAAGACCGAGAGGCGATCTTAAAGGTGCACTTTAAAGAAAAGCCGGTCGGCAAAGACGTTGACCTGGACTCGCTGGCTGCCAAGACCGCAGGGTCATCCGGGGCCGACCTGGCTAACATCGCCAACGAAGCCGCGATACTGGCCGCCCGGCATAACCGCAAGGTCATCGAGAACGAAGATGTGGTTTCGGCTTTCGAGAAAGTAGCTATCGGTCCGGAGCGCAAGAGCAAGATTATGAGCGAAAAGGAGAAAGAGCTTACGGCCTATCACGAGGCCGGCCATGCCGTAGTCGGTCATGTGCTGCCTGACAGCGACATGGTGCATAAGGTGACGATTATTCCGCGCGGCGGCACCGGCGGTGTGACCTGGTTCATCCCGCCTGAAGATAAGAGCTACCATAGTATCATCGAATATAAAGACGTCCTGGCCCGGATGCTGGGCGGCCGGGTCGCCGAGGAGCTGGTTTACGGCTCCGAGAGAGTAACCACCGGCGCCGGCAGCGACCTACAAAAGGCCGCCGAACTGGCCCGCGAGATGGTTGTCAACCAGGGTATGGGCAAAAAGCTGCGTGACCAGGTCTTCCATGTCGAAGAGGGCATAATGCTGGAGCGCATGATGCACGAGCGGCAATATTCAGATGAGACCGCAAAGGTAATTGATGACGAAGTAGAATCACTGATCACCGAGGCTGCGACCCGGGCCCGGGCCGTAGTTAAGGCTAACCTGCACAAACTGGAAGATCTCAAAAAAGTCTTACTGGAGAAAGAAACCGTAGAAGCCCAGGAAGTGGCTAAGATTCTGAGCGACTCGCATATGCCTAAAGCCGCCGCCTTGTACTAGCAGGGAAACATGAAAGTCGGTGTCGCCGGAAGCATGCAGTTCACAGAAAGGATGATGGATTTATGTGAGCGGCTTGAGAAGCTTGGACATGAGGCGTTCATGAGTAAATTCGCGCCTTATTTCGTAGGCAAGACCGACGATGAGAAGGAGCGCATCAAGCTTCATCAGAAGAATAAAAAGGATGCCATAAGAGAATTCTGGAAACCCATGCAGGACGCGGACGCCTTGCTTGTGGCTAACTTCGATAAGCACGGTATAGAGAACTATATCGGCGGCAACGCGTTTTTGGAGATGGGGTTCGCGCACGTACTGGATCAGAAGATATTCCTGCTCAATCCTATTCCCCGCATGCCTTATTACGAAACTGAAATTATTGCTATGCAGCCGGTAGTTATAGACGGTGACCTATCAAAGATAGCTTAATGTTAAACTGTTAGTATGGCCATTGAACGTATTGCAAACACGGCCGCGCACCCCGATGACCCGGTTGAAGAGCAGCTGGAGCAGACGTTGCGGCCGCGGGATTTTAAGAGCTATGTCGGCCAGGAACGCCTGAAGAAGAATCTGAAGCTGGCCATCAGCGCCGCTAAGAAGCGCGACGAGCCGATAGACCATATCTTATTGTACGGTCCGCCGGGGCTCGGTAAGACCACGATGGCCAGTGTGATCGCCAATGAGATGGGAGCCCAGATCCGCATCACCAGCGGCCCAGCGATTGAGCGGGCCGGAGACCTAGCCAGCCTGCTGACCAATTTGCAGGACGGGGATATATTATTCATCGATGAAATCCACCGCCTGCACCGGGTTGTGGAGGAGGTGCTCTACAGCGCCATGGAAGATTTCAAACTGGACATCATGCTGGGCAAAGGCCCTAGCGCCCGCAGCCTGCGGCTGGATCTGCCTAAGTTCACGATTATAGGCGCCACCACCCGGACCGGCGCTCTGGCGGCACCGCTGCGCGACCGTTTCGGCATGATCCATCGTCTGGAGTTTTATGAACCCGATGAAATCAAGCAGATTATCAAACGGGCTTCCGGTATTCTGAACGTGCCGATTGATGATCAGGCTGCCGGCCTGCTGGCCGGCCGGGCCCGCCTTACGCCGCGTATAGCTAACCGCTTGCTTAAGCGGGTGCGCGATTACGCCGATATAAATGGTGATGGCATCATTGATACTAAGATCGCCACCGAAGCTTTGGGTTTGCTAGAAATAGATTCGCTGGGCTTGGATCCAGCTGACCGCAGCCTTCTGGAAATCATTATCGAACATCACAACGGCGGGCCGGTAGGCGTAGAAACGCTGGCCGCACTGACCTCCGAAGAACGCACCACGATTGAGGATTTCTATGAGCCCTATCTGATGCAGATAGGATTGCTGGAACGTACACCGCGCGGCCGGAAAGTTACGCCGCGCGCCTGGGAGCATCTAGGCAAAAAGCCAGCCAAAACCCAGCCGTCCCTGTTATAATTTCTGATATGCAACCGGACAATACGTCACAGTCCCAGCCGGCCGCTCCGCCACCAGCTCCGCCACCGCTAGACGGCGTATCCAGATTACAAGAGGAAGATATGCTAGAGCCCGGCGAGCATGTCCTAACTGTCGTAAGACGATCTTTAGTCGGATTGGTAGGTATTTATTTAGTAGCTACCGTGGCAATCCTGGCGATTATCGGTCTGGTCGTCGCTTTGTCGCCGGATACTTTCAATACCGACAGCGTCAATATTTCGGCGGCCTTAAGTGCGATCATAATCGTAGGCGCTACACTGCTGGTACTCATATTATTCACAGCCACTTATATCTATAAACAGAGTCGCCTGCTGGTAACCGATAAGAGCCTGGTTCAGGTTATGCAAAAGACACTATTCAATAAGAAGGTTTCGCGGCTGAGCATGTCTAACGTCGAAGATGTAAGTGAAGAGCAGCGAGGCTTTCTGGCCAGTTTCTTCAACTACGGCACGCTGACTGTCCAGACGGCAGGGACCGAAGACAACTTCATATTTACGCTGTGCCCGAATCCAGCCAAACTTGCCGACCGCATCATCGAGGCACGCCAGGCATACGCCAAGTCGATTGAAGAAGAAGACCGACAGCGCCCGGGCCGTTAAATACTTGACTTGTTAAGTATTTTTATTCACTGAAAGGGTTATTGCGGGCCTGTTCAAACAAACTGTGTATCTGGGTGTTGCTGTCCTCGAGCGATTGTATCTGGTTGATCGCTTTCTGATTGACTCTTGGAATCAAGCTGGAGCTATCGGGCGGCTGGCTTGCATCCGGCTCGGCTTTGGACAGGGCGCTTATCCTCACGACCACGAATACGTAAGTCAGCAGGACGACTATCAGCATTCCGAAGGCGGCGTGTTTACCATACTTTTTTGAATACTTGGCAAGCAGCGGCGCGAGCTTCAGGGACTTCAGATTCAAATTTTTTAAATCTTTACTCATGGCTTTATGAAAATATTAATTGTCAGCGTGAAGGAAAGCGTCTGGCTGTCGGTCGCCGGCTGGATGCCTACCTGGGTTATTTGTGCGGTATGACGATTATTCTCTATGCGCTTTAGAAAATCAAGCATCTTGGGGAAGGTCACTTGCTGGGCAGGCGGTACGTCTTTGCCGGAATCCGGCGTGATGGTCAGCTCCAAACTGTACAGACCGGCTATACCAGCTACCGGTTTGGCCTGGGTGAGAGCCGTCTGAGACGCCGCCGCGCTGGTAGCATCGGTCGGCGCGCCGGGGGCTGGAGTGCCGGTGTTCTGGCCGAGAGTGCTGGCCGGGAAGGTGATGCTTTGGATGGAGATGCCCGACTGCTGGGCCATCTGATAAATCTCTAAGACGGTTTCGGCTTGGTTCTTCTCGCTGGGAATGACGGTTTCGGCTACATCCTTGAAGTAGTTATATTTATCCACCTCTTTCTTGGCCTGTTCGAGGTTATTGAGCCGGTTATCAGTGTTTTGGCTTTGAGACTTAAGTTTCACTAGGCTGTCACTTTTGCCGCTTAACGCCGACAGGCCTAAAAAGACCGTAGCGAAAAAGACTATGCTCAGTAAGCCCAGGCTGCCTATAAGGATCAAACGGATATTCTTGCTATTCAGCTTCATGATTTACTGCCTGCTGGTACGCTTAGGAATTTAGTCTGGGCGGTTTTGGAGAATAATGCCCTGAATGTCGAGCTGCATTTATAAGTTTTCTGGGCGGCCGAATCACAGCTGATATTGATGATGTCAACTTTGGAAAACAGTTCATCTTTCGGGTCGCTTAGGTTCACGGCTACCTGGGCAGCACTGGCGTAATCCTTGGTGTTGGCGCTTAGATCTATCGAACCGGTAACCTTATCACTGAGACTGAGAGTGCCTAACACGGCGCCCGGTGGCATATAACTGCCGATTGACTGGATCAGACCAGAGAACTGAATCTCCTGGCTCAGGACCTTATCTATCACGTTTATATCTCCGGTGATTTCTTTGGCGTCGGCTTGGACCTTGCTGAGGTTCTGGCTTTGCAGCTGCTGATTGGTGGCGTCTATGCCTTTTTGTAAATCCTTAGCTTCCTGGTTCATGTATATCCAGCCGACAAACAGAATGATGACCAGGACCAAGATAGCTCCCACTAAGCCAGCCAGCCAGCCTAAGAGCTTGGTATTCTGCCGGCCGTAGCGGATAGATGCGGCGTAGTCTGGCGGCAGCAGATTAATCATGACTGACCTCCGAAGGGTCCAGTATGGCTTCGCCGGCCACGGTTATATACATCGACCGATCAGGCTCGCTGGGCGGTGCCAAGCTGCCGAATGTTATATGGTCCCAGGGGTTGAAATTTTCGCATGGCAAGCGGAGCTCTTTTGATAAGAAGTGGTTCAGGCCGGGCATCTCGGCGCCTCCGCCGACGGTTATGACGCGGGCAATCTGCTTGCCGGATTTGGACGCCCGCTCACTGTAGTACCGGATGGATTTTTCAATCTCGCGGACCAAGGAATCCAGCTGGGGTTTGATCGCATCAACTACACGCTGCTGCTTTTCGCTGTAAGAAATACCGTATTCGGTCTTAAGGTCGATGGCCTGCTGGTAGTTCAGATGCAGACGGCTGGAGAGCAGGTCGGTTAGATTATCGCCGCCGCTGTTGACCGTACTTGATACCAGCATCGTGCCGTCGAACACGGCGATGTCCGTGGTTACCGAACCGATATCAACTAAGATTGACGGCTCAGAATTCGAATCCCCGCTGATCTTTAACAGCCGTGAGGCAGCGTTGATGCTCGGCTCGAAAGCGACCGGTTCCAGGCTTAGCGCCTTGAGCAGATTAAGATAGCTATCGACGATTTTTCTGGAAGTCGCGACTAGTAATAATTCGATGCCATGCTCGTCCTGATGTGAAATCTCGTAATCGAGGTAAAGGTTATCAAGCGGTACGGGTATATATTGTCCGGCTTCTAGATGGATGGCTTCGATGATATCGTGATGGCCCATCGGCGGCAGGCTCATCGGCCGGCTGAAGGTGTGGGCCGTGGGCAGCGCGCAAGCCACTCTGGCGCTGGTAATATTACCGACCAGATTCTTTTCGAACAGCTCGTGGGCGGCCTCGGCCAGGACTTCCGGCTTGACAATCTCACCGTTCGCAACAGCGCCAGGCTCAAAGCGGCTGATGCCATAACCGGTAACTACCGCCGGTTTGCCGGGCTGTTTATCAACCTGCATGGCTTTCATCTTGCCATGGCCGATATCCAGACCGAACATCGGTCTGTCCCGGTAGAGTATTCCATTCAGGTTCATTTTTATTTTTTGCCCACTCTTATGATTGATGATTTTTCTACCGTGAGTATAACATAACTTAAGGGGTATGCCTCTAGTTAAATACCCGCATATAACCGCGCTTGACCCAGGTAGTCACTTGATTATCGCTGCCTGGCACGGCGCTGCCGAAAGTAATTACCGCGTTGTTGCCGAGCTCTACCGTCTGGCCAGAGACTGCTCCCAACGACCCGTTATTAGCCAGACGGACTTTTGACCAATACGCATAAAGGATGGCGTTTAGGGCTGAACCGGTATTACTGAGATCGATTGTCAGAGTGTTCTGGCTATTGTATAGATCGGTTCCGGTTAAACTCGAGCAATCCGGCGAGCAGCTAGCCGCGCTCCAGAATGTCAATATCTCGACGCTGGTTCCCTGGCTATTGGGCGTGATTGAGCCTTTATTGCCGATGACGAAACCGCTGCTGCCATCAACTACTATCGCCGGCACAGTGGTGCCGACGCCTGGCTGGACGACGAAGTTGGCATTGTTCTGAATATTGACGGAACCGGTAATCCACACGTTGCCATTGATCTTAATGCTGCACTTGTTCTGGATACTGACATCACCTGTGATCTTTAGGTTTGCCGGCCAGTCAATCGTGCCGCCGTTCGGGCAGTTGGATGCCGCCGCGCCGGTCATGGTCTGGCCAGAGGCGCTAACCGTGCTCTTGAAGCCGGTTCGATCGAAAGTCGGCATGGGTATCGGGGAGAAGGTCGCGCCGGCTATCAAACCGGGGTTGAACATATTGGAGCCGCTAGTCTGGTTAGTTGCCTGGACGTTGCCGTAAATCACAGTATTGGTGTTAACGGTAATAGGGTTGCCGCTGCCGGTGGCACAGACTTGCGGATAAGTGCTGTTGGCCGGTTTGGGGCAGACCTGGTCGGCTACTCGGACGTTGACCGGATTGGTACTAAGGCCGATCTGCGAGTTATTGTCCATACTTATCACGCCGTCCACCACTACATCACCGCCGGAAACCTTGGCGTTGCCGTCCATAATCAAGCCGCCTACGCCAGTGACAACAGACGAAGCTCCTACCCCTGTTGTTACAGCTTCGACATCCATGGCGTACTTGCGCGTGACTTGTGGAACTGCGGCTGATGCGGGGAAATAGGTTTTAGCGGTCACGACCAAAGTTTTATCGGTGTTGTCGGCTCCATTATTGACTACTACCGAATAGGTCGTCTTTAGGTTCCGGGTAGCGTCGTTAAGCAGCGTGACATCACCCCCGGTACCGGTCCAGCCATCCACCGTGTTCATTTTATTCATGGCGTCGTCCAGGCCGGCGTCGGCTGCCAGCTGGGCCTCAACGGCGTAGTATCCATGCGAAGAAGTCGTTTTGTTGGTGACAGCCTCGCCGGAAACCGCGATTATCATGAGGACTATCATTACGCCGGTGATCAATAAGACCGGCAGGATGAAGCCGCTTTGCTCCGATTTTCTCTCGGTTAATCTGTCAATCAGCCGCATCATCATTGGTTCCTCAGCGTCACCCTTGTCGTATTATCAAAGCTGAGCGTCCGGGCAAATACCTTCTTGGACATATTCACCACCAACTGTACTGAGCGGGCGCTGCCGGCATTGGAAGTGGTGTTATCTGACGAATCATAGAAGGTGAAGCTTAAGTTGCCGACATTGCTGCTGAATAACCTGTCCGGAGGGCAGGAGGAGCTGGATTTATCAGCCGGACAAGTCGTAATCTGGGTATTGCCTACAGCCGCCGTGTTAGCCAGAATCCGCTTATACATATTGTTGCCGCTGTTGAAATATATGAACTCGTTGCGATAGGGGAAGCCGGTGTTGGCGTTATAGATTATATTCCGGTTGGAATCGACAGCCGGGCTCTCGATGATGATTACGTTACTGGGATCGCTGGTTACCCAGCCGCCAGCCGGGGCGTTGGGGTCGGCTATGGCATTGGTGCTGGAGATGGCGTCGGCCAGGCGGATATCTTCAGTCATCTGCGTCAGTATCGTCTGTGACTCCAGCGCCAGCGTGGCCGAAGCTTCTGAGCGTGAAACATCAGCGAAGTAATCGAAGGTAGCAATGAAGATTGCCGACGCCAAAAAGCCGGCGACTGTCATGGCGATAACCATTTCTACAATCGTAAAGCCGGTTTGCTTTAAGGTCATTGGCCGACCCCGAGCTCGCTAATATATGTCCGGTATGTCACTGCCCGGGCCGACCCGTAATCGGTGTACGAGATATTGACATCGATTTGTTTCTCGCCGGTGGCCGGCGTACTTACTGTGTAGCTGGCGCTTTTCGGCGAACCCATGGAACTGGGCAGTTCGCCGGAAAAATTAACGGTGCCGCTGCTGACGCTGTTATAGCCGATACTGCGCAGCGTCTCTACCTTGTTTTGGGCGATCGTATTGGCTAAAGCCTGGTCGCGGGCTCGATGGTTGATGGCCGCGAGGTTATTCAAAGCCACAGCTACAGATGGGATGATAATGCCGGCAACGACGATAGATACGACGAGCTCGACCACTGTGAACCCTTTTTGACGATTTTTATTCATAACGCTTAAGGATATATTAACCTGTTTGTAAGGAATAAAAAACTCCCCGGACGCAGCCGAGGAGTTCTTATTTTATGTCGATTCTAGTTCAAACTGTCTTTTTCGACTACTGCCTGGTCCTTTTCGGAGAAGTAGTAAAGCTTATACTTGGCGCAAGGCGCTGTCGTGCAAGCTGTTGTGCCGTCGTCCTGCAGAGCCACGTAACCATAGTGGTCCTTGTCTGGCGTCGCGGTATTCTGCTCTGAGTTAGCGGATTGGTTAGGCGCTCGCCAAGCGGCCAGGTCGGCGCCCTTCATAGCCCCCTGGATCCACGAATCAGTGTTGATTTCCCCAGTCAAGATTGGGTAGCCGCCTTGGTCTGTGTAATAGACTTCCAGCTGCGTGCCTTGGGCATTAATATCCGTTCGCCTCTCCGTGTCCCGGGCCCGCTCCTGCACGCCCCTAAAGCTGTTAAGCACCAGGGCGGCCAAGATGCCGATGATGATGATTACGATAAGGAGTTCAACGATCGTGAAACCCTTACTATTTTTTATTGTTTTTAACTTCATGAGTTGCCACCCTCCTTTAAGGTATTGTCTTATCAGAAGTTAAGCTTTTTGCTTAATGCTTATGATTATCAACATTCTCCGCTTAGCTGTCAACCTGATTAAGTGCCGATGCTTTGGTTCAGGCTGGTTATCGGTCCGATGACGCTGGCGGCTATCAGGCCGACCATGCTGCCCATGACGACAATCATTACTGGCTCGAGGATGGAGCTTAGGCTATTGACCACGGCGTCGACCTCTTCTTCGTAGAATTCGGCGACTTTGACCAGGACCACATCGGTTTTACCGGTTTCTTCGCCGACCGACAGCATTTGGCTGACAATCGGCGGGAAGAGGCTGCTTTTTTCCAGGGCTTGGGATAACTGACGCCCTTCTCTGACTTCGTTGGCCGCCTTTATCAGTTCTTGGGAGATCACGTAGTTTCCCAGGGCTCGCGATGTTACTTCCAGCGATTCCAGCACGGTGACACCGGCGCCCATCAGCGAGGCGAATGTCCGGGCGAACCGGGCAATGGCGACCTTAGTGACAATGACTTTCAGTACCGGGATTTTCAGGAGTATGGCGTCGAACTTCTGCTTGCCCTTAGGAGTTTTTCGCCAGCGGTTGAATAGCATCGGCCCGCCGACCATCACGGCCGCCACGATATACCACTGGTGTCGGATAAATTTGCTGACGGCCAGCATTGCCACCGTCTGCGGCGGCAATTTAGCATGGGGGCCGCCCAAATTGAGAACCAGGTCGCCAATTTTGGGTACCACGAAGATGGTCAGCACAAAGAAAGCCACGATCGTAATCACCAGCAGGACCAGCGGATAGGTAGTGGCGCTTTTGACTTTGGCCCTGATGGCGGCGTCTTTTTCCTGCTGCTGCGCCAGTTTCTTCATGATTTCGTCCAGTATTCCGCCGGATTCACCAGCCCGGACCATGTTGACGTAAACATCACTGAATACTCTGGGGAACTTAGCCATGGCATCGCCCAATGGCGAGCCGCTTTCGACGTCGTGTTTCACTGATGTAACTACTTGCTTGAAATATTTGTTTTGGGTTTGGTCGGCCAGCGTATTGAGCGATTTGGGCAGCGCTACTCCGGCGCTGATCATGGTTGAAAGCTCTCGGGTGAACAGCACCAGATCCTTGGACTTCACCTTGCCGCGTTTCAGCCCGATACCTCCGGCATGGGACTTAGTCTCTTTTACGGTTAGCGGTCGGTTACCTTGCTCGCGCAGGTTCTTAATCGCTTCATCACGGCTGGTGGCCGTAATAGTGCCGTTGACGTGCTGACCGTGGGTATTTATAGCTACGTATGCGAAATCTGCCATCTTAATGCTCGCTGGTTACCCGCATTATCTCTTCAAGCGTTGTCTGGCCCTGCAAAGCCTTTACCAGGCCGTCGGTCTGCATTGTCACCATGCCTTCTTTTATGGCCGTTTCCTGGATATTCTCACTGGTTGATCCGCCGATGATCAGTTTCTGGATAGCCGTCGTTATAGGCAACACTTCATAGATTCCCAGCCGGCCGCGGAAACTGGCGGCACCGGCTTCGCCTTTCATCCGCCAAAGCCTGGTAATCTGGCCGTTCTTGATTGATGGCTCAGCGTGGGCAATGACCTTGGTACTTTCCAGTACACCTTCCATCATGCCGGACTTGATAGCCTGGAGTTCAAGGTTCTGAAGCCTTTCCATGTCTTCGGGAGCGTTCAAGTCGAAAGCCGTTCGGATACGTTTAATGGTGGTTTCATCCGGACGGAAAATCTCAGTGCTCTCTGGTACGAGTTTACGTACCAAGCGCTGTGCGACAACCGCTCGCACGGTGCTGGCAATCAGGAATGGCTCGATGCCCATATCCAGCAATCGGGGCAGGCTGGTGGCGGCGTTGTTGGTGTGCAAAGTGGAGAACACCAGATGGCCGGTCAGGGCCGCCTGGATGGCCAGGTTAGCCGTTTCGGAGTCGCGTATCTCGCCGACCATGATGATATTGGGGTCCTGGCGCAGCAGCGCCCGCAAGCCATTGGCGAAAGTCATGCCGGCCAGCGGATTGACCTGTACCTGATTGACCCCAGGGATCTTATACTCTACCGGATCTTCGATGGTGCTGATATTGACCGATGGCAGGTTCAGCCGGCTTAATATACTGAACAAACTGGTGCTTTTACCGGAGCCGGTCGGACCGGTGAACAGTATCATCCCGTGCGGGGCGGTCAGGGCGTGCTCCAGATTATCCAAGTTCGCTCCCCAGTAGCCAAGTTCGCGCAGGCCGCTCGGCTTGGTGGATTCGTCCAAAATACGCATCACTACTTTTTCACCGTCGACAATCGGCAGAGTGCTGACGCGCAGGGCGTATTCGCCACTGCCAAAGGTCACTTTGAACCGGCCGTCTTGGGGCGACCGGCGTTCATCGATCTTTAAATTAGACAGGATTTTAATACGGCTGACCAGCGCGTTGACGATCTTTTTGGGCAGCTGGTTTGTTTCGCGCAGCTGGCCGTCGATTCGGTAGCGGATCGAGACGTAGTCCTCATGGGGCTCGATGTGGATATCGCTGGCGCCCTGTTTGATGGCATATTCAATTATCAGGTTGACGGTTTTGGCCACCGGGCTGTCTTCGGCCACATCGGCTTCAGAAATCTCCTCTTCGGCCGGCGCGGCCTCAGTGTCGTTGGCTGCGATCACCTGGGTCAGCTCGCTGCCGATATTGGTGCGATACTGGTCGATAGCCGCCATGATGTTGGTGTGGGTAGCTATGTAGACCTTGATATTGGATCCCAGCTGTTTCTGCAGGAAGCTGTAGGCTTGGACATCATCTGGATCTTCCATCGCCAGCATCCGCGTACCTTCTTTGCTGATGTCGAACAGCACCGCGTTGTACTGGCGGGCGATGCGTTCCGGGATCAGATTCAAAACGTCGCGCCGCAAATTCTTGGGCGTTATCTCGACGTAAGGCACGTCGATCTTGGCGGCGTAAAGTTTTGTCAGATCAGCTTCCGGCAGCAGATTATTTTTCAGTACTAAATCGTGCAGCGGATGTTTTTCTGTTTTCTGCTGCTCCAGCAACTGGTGCAGCTGTTCGTCATTAACTTTACGACTCTCTTTAAGCAATCCAATAACTAGAGCGTCGCTAATGCGCATAACCATAAGTATAATGGAATCCGCCTTTTTAAGCTCCAGCAATTTTTAAAGGGTAATAACTGGTATAATATAAGTAGCAAATTAGGGAGTTTGGAGGAGTTATGGCAGACAAGAAAGTTAAAGACGCCCCAGCGGCAGCCGCGCCAAGCGGCAAAAGCCAAGCGCTGGATTTAGCGTTATCACAGATTGAGAAACAGTTCGGTAAAGGCAGCATCATGCGCCTGGGCGATGCCCACGCCGTCCATGTGGAAACTATCCCCACCGGTTCGCTCAGCTTGGACCTGGCTTTAGGAGGCGGTATCCCCAAGGGACGCATCATCGAAATTTACGGACCGGAAAGTTCCGGTAAGACCACAGTCTGCCTGCACGCCGTCGCCGAGGTCCAAAAGGCCGGTGGCACCGCGGCTTACATCGATGCCGAGCACGCCTTGGATCCCGCCTATGCCAAGCGGCTGGGTGTTAACACTGATGACTTATTGATCTCTCAGCCCGATAGTGGCGAACAGGCCTTGGAAATCCTAGAAACCTTAGTCCGCTCTAATGCCGTCGATATCGTGGTTATAGACTCGGTGGCCGCTCTTGTGCCGCAGGCTGAAATCGAAGGTGATATGGGCGACGCGCAGATGGGTCTACAGGCCCGATTGATGAGTCAGGCGATGCGCAAACTCACCGGTGTCATCAGCCGCTCCAAAACCACGGTTATTTTCGTCAACCAGCTGCGTATGAAAATCGGTGTGATGTTCGGTAATCCCGAGACTACCACCGGCGGCAACGCCCTGAAGTTCTACGCTTCGGTGCGTATGGATATCCGCCGCACCAGCCAGATCAAGCAGGGCGATTCCGTCATCGGCAATCACGTCCGTGTCAAGGTCGTCAAAAACAAGGTGGCCGCGCCATTTCGCGAGGCCGAATTCGACATCATGTACAACCAGGGCATCAGCCGCGAAGGCGACGTCATCGATTTGGCTGTTACGCACGGCGTAGTCGACAAGGCCGGCGCCTGGTACGAATATAACGGCGAGAAGATCGCCCAGGGCCGCGAAGCCGCTAAGAAATACCTGGCCGAAAACCCCAAAGTCTTTGACGAAATCGCCAAAAAAACCATCGAAGCCGCCGCCAAAGCCGAGTAAGATAGGCTCATGACCGGTTTAAATCATGCTTTAACGGGAGCGACTGTGGCTGCCGCCCTCAACAAGCCGGCCTTGGCTTTGCCGGCGGCTCTGCTTAGTCATTTCGCGGCTGATGTAGTGCCTCATTGGGATTATAAAATCCCTGGCGGCGTTCGCGGCCGCCTTAAAGTCATGTCGGTCGACTTGATCCTTAGCCTGGTACTGCTGACGATTCTAGCCGCCACGGTCGATGCTCAGCCATGGCTGGTGGCCGCCGGCGGTCTGCTGGGCATAGCACCCGATACGATGTGGCTGCCATTTTTTCTGACTGGTAATCCTTCAAAGACGCATAATCGCAGGAACCTGCTCCATCTGATGCGCCGGCCGCATTCTTGGATCCAGTGGAGCGAAACCCGTGAAGGCCTATATGTCGAAGCCGCCTGGTTCGTGTTGGTACTGATACTTATCTATCAAATCCACCACTAGACAATGAAAATCACAGCTATAAAGCAGCAGGTTAAGAATCCGGAGCGGGTCAGTATTTTTGTCGATGGCAAGTATGAGTTTTCTTTAAGCCTAGATGAGCTTGTTAAGTACAAACTTAAGAATAACGACGAGCTTGATAAGGCTGACCTTAAAAAATTCAAAAAAATATCAGCCGATGGCAAACTACGGGCCAGGGCGCTGGAGTGGCTGCTTAACCGTCCGCATAGCGAGCGCGAATTCCGCGACTATCTATATCGTAAAAAAACCGAACCCGAGCAAATTGACAGCCTGGTGAATGACTTTACCGAAAAGGGCTACCTGGATAACGTGAAATTCGCGCTGTGGTTCACGGAACTGCAGGCCCGCCGCGGCAAGAGCGACCGGGCGATAAAAGCCGAGCTTTTCAAAAAGGGCATCGGCCGGGAACTGGCTGACGAAACCATGCCGGAAAGCGCAGGCGATGAGTCACAGCGGCTCAAAGCCATGATAGATAAGAAGCGCCGGCTCAGCCGCTATAAAAACGATCCTCAAAAACTGGCAAAATACTTAACAGCTCAGGGATTTTCCTGGCAAGACGTAAAGCAGCAGCTTTTATCCGAGTCCGAAGATACTTAACGCGTCAAGTATCTAAGCAGCCACGGCCCCGGCCAGCTCTTCAGAGGTTGCCTTAACTTCTGTGTCGCGCACCAATATGTACTTATCGGTAACTTCTATTATCTGCTCGCGGTCGATTATCAAAGTATCTTCGGCGCTGAAAACTTTGCGCAGCGGCCGAGCGACATATAATTTTTGGATGAACATTCCGTCATTGTAACTATAGTCGCTGACCCGGCCGAGCCTTTGCCGCTTAGTCCGGACCGGCTTATCCATCAGCTCGAAGTTTATGTCCAATACTTCCTGGTGCCGGACTAAATCCGCAGGGTCGCTCAAAGCGGCTTCATCATTGACCGCCAGTCCCTCGGGCACACTCTGGCGCAGCTCCTCGGCCAGCAGCACCTGCCTGCCGTCGGGCGTGTTGCACCACCAGCCTAGAATTTTCAGGTTATGCGGATTGATGATCGGTGTTTCCGCCAAACCTATCTGACTGCCGGTGCGCAGGCTCATAACCGGTCTATTCAACAGTGAACTGCTCAGCCTTAACATACTTTAATTAAGTATATCGCTGACGAGAATTTATTAACACCAGCACTTTCTGGGAGGTCGAAAGGGAATATAATTGATGTAAATGAAGAAATATTTTATAGCTATATTTCTTATGCTTGGATTGGTCTCTGGTTCCGGTCGTCCGGCTATTTCCGCGGCTCCGCCGGCGATGGCTGTGCCGCCGCTGCTGGCTTTATCGCAAATAAAAATTACCGGGGATGAGTTCGTGGTGCTTAAGAATAATACCGGTAAGGATATCGGCGACCTTAGCGGCTATTGGCTTGATGGCTATAACAGCAGCCAGCCGTTATCGGCTGGCGTAACCAATACCACTCAGCAGCTGCCGGCTGTCAAGCTTGGCAGTGGACAGACTATCCTGCTCAGTTCTAACGGCATGGCGACCTGCGGTGCGGCCGCGGCAGTCAAGCTGTCAGTCGGCTTGACGGATGGCGGCGGTTTTCTACAGCTGATCCAAACTACTCAGACTTCGCTGGGCATAACCAAGTTCCCGATCGATTATGTTTCCTGGAGCTCTGGCGCCGATAGCATAATTTCGAATGTGCCGTCTGCCTCCAAAGACCCGAAGGCGGCGTATTACAGGTTTGCCGCCGGCAGCGGCTATGGTTGGCAGCTGGCCGATACCGACAGTACCAATACCTGCCAGCTGGATGTTGCCAATGCCGACCCGCTCAGCAGCATGCTAAGCCCTTCCTTGTCAGCAGTGCCGAGTGTAGCCGGGATCAGTACCCAAGACGAGACTATCACGTTGCCGGCGGCTGATGTCGGTCTGGCAGCCCCGCAGATTTCCGAGGTCCTGCCCAATCCGGCGTCGCCGCAGACCGATGCTGATGATGAATTTATCGAACTGTATAACTCGAATGATAAAGATTTTGATTTGAGCGGCTTCGTGCTGCAGGCCGGTACGACGACGCCGCATAAATATACGTTTCCAGCCGGCACGCTTATCGGCGCCAAGAAGTTCGAAGCATTCTTCTCGGCTGACACCGGCCTGAGCCTGAGTAATAGCAACGGCCAGGTCAGCCTGCTTGACCCGTCGGGCAATGTACTGGGCCAAACGGATGTGTATGGCACGGCTAAGGATGATTATTCGTGGGTCAGTGCTGACGGGCTTTGGCAATGGTCGACGTCGCCGACGCCCAACGCGGTTAATAAGATTTCGGCGCCGGTATCCAAAAACTCATCCAAAAGCTCTACGACTTCATCTAAAAAGTCTTCATCGGCTAAAACCCCGGCGGCGGCTAGCTTTAATTCTTCGGGCCCGTCAGGCGGCACTCCGGTTTCCAGTCTTCACCCGGCTATACTTGCCGGCATTGGCAGCTTGGCCGTAGTATATGCCTTGTATGAGTACCGCAATGATCTGGCAAACCAATTCTACAGGCTCCGAAGATACCGAACGTCTCGGCGAGTTGCTGGGTAGGCGGCTGCGGGGCGGCGAGGTCTTAGAATTACGCTCCGATTTAGGTGGCGGCAAAACGACTTTCGTGCGCGGACTGGTCCGGGGGGCTGGCTGTCATGACCGGGTTTCCAGCCCGACTTTTACGCTAAGCCGGGTTTATAAAGCCAAGGATTTTGAAATCCATCATTTTGATTTTTACCGCTTGAGCGACGCTGGAATCCTGGCGGAACAGCTTTCGGAGGTTATAAATGACAATCAGGTAGTAGTGGTTGAGTGGGCCGATATCGTCGAAGATGTCTTGCCTAAGGAGCGGCTGACCATCCTACTTGAGCTTACGGCGGCCAGTCCGGATGAGCGCCGGATTACCATTACCTACACTGACAATTATCAGCAGCCAATCGCTGAAGTAGAGTCGGACTGGGTGGAGGTGGAACCATGACCATACTAGGGCTTAGGACCGACAAGCCCGAAGCCGAGCTGTATCTATATGAAGATAATAAACCTTTGGCCGAAATAAAATGGCAGGCCCATCTTAAATTGGCTGAAACGCTGAATACGAAAATCCAAGAAATACTTAACAAGTCAAGTATTTCTTATAGCTCGCTCGATGGGATTGCCGTATTCAAAGGTCCTGGCAGCTTCACAGGGCTGCGGATCGGCATGAGCGTGGCCAACGCCTTAGCCTATGCTCGAAATATCCCGATTGTCTCGCGAGACGGTGAAAATTGGCTGGACAAATGTATATCAGACATCCAAAGCGGCCAGAATGACAAAATCGCCATTCCCGAATACGGTGCTCCGCCGCGCACCACCCGGCCTCGTAAGTAACTCGTAGTGTGATATTATTTATTCAGGATTTTATACCACAGTTTTGGGATAATCCGAGCTATTTTTTACTAATCTGAAAACCTAAAACTGCCCGTTTCGATAGCTAATGAAGTGATAGTGATCGCTAATGAAGCCGGGCAGACGTAAGGTCTTCTGAAAGAGGAGGACACATGGAAATTGTACTGCCTATTGTGCTAGCAATAGTCGGCCTTGGCGTGGGCGGCGGCGGGACGTACGCTTATACGAAACAGCGGCAGGGCGCGGCCGCCGAAGAGTCAAAAAAAGAACTGCAAAAAGCTAAAAAAGAAGCCGCCGAAACCATCCGTAAAGCCGAAGAAGATGCCGCTAAGCGCATCGAGGAAGTCCGTAAAGACGAGCAGAAGCGCCGCAACGAATTAAAAGATATTGAGCAGCGGCTGATCAACCGCGAAGATAGTTTCGATAAGAAACTGGACGACCTGGACAAGCGATCTGAAAATCTGCGCAAGGTCGAGGGCGAAGTCGAAGAGCTCAAAAATGAGATCCGGGCTATCCGCACCAAACAGCAGGAGAAGCTGGAAAAGATCGCTAAACTGAGCAAAGCTGAAGCTACCGAGAAGCTGATGCAGATGACTGAGCGCGATATCCGTAACGACTTGCTTGGGCTGATAAACAAAGTCCAGAACGACGCCCGCGAAAACGCCGAGGAGCAAGCTGCCATGATACTAGTTACCACGATGGAGCGGATGGCCAGCGAAGTGACTTCCGAGCGGACGGTCACGGCCGTAAAGCTGGAGGACGAGGAAATGAAAGGCCGGATCATCGGCAAAGAAGGCCGCAATATCCAGGCTCTGCAGCGGGCTACCGGCGTGGACATCCTGGTCGATGAGACGCCGGGTATGATAATTCTTTCAAGCTTTGACCCAGTACGCCGCGAGATCGCCCGCCAGGCGATGGAAATGCTGCTTAAGGACGGGCGGGTACATCCCGGCCGGATCGAAGAAGTCGTGGAAAAAGCCCAAAAACAGGTCCAGAAAGACGTGGTGCGGGCCGGCGAGGATGCCGCCCGCGAAGTTGGCTTAGTCGGAATTCCTAAAGAAGTCCTGCAGCTGATGGGTGAGCTTAAATACCGCACCAGCTATGGACAAAACGTGCTGAAACACTCCGTTGAAATGGCCCAGCTGGCCGGCGTACTGGCCGAAGAGCTTGGCGCCAACGTTAAAACTGCCAAATATGCCGCGCTGACCCACGATATGGGCAAGGCGCTGACCCACAAAGTAGAAGGCAAACACCACCATATTACCGGTGAGATGCTGCGCAAGTACGGTGCGCCGGAAGAGGTAGCGCTGGCTGCCGAACAGCACCATGACGACGTCGACGCTACTACTGTCGAAGCCCTGATCGTCCGGGTCGTCGATGCTATCAGCAGCGCCCGGCCCGGCGCGCGTAATATCAGCGCCGAGAACTTTGCCGAGCGCATGAAAGATCTGGAAAATACCGCTCTCGGTTTTGACGGAATTGAAAAAGCCTATGCTATCAGCGCCGGCCGCGAAGTCCGGGTGTTCGTGCAGCCTAAGGCCATCGATGATCTTTCGGCCATCCGTCTAGCCCGCGACATCGCCAACAAGATCGAGTCCACAATGCAATATCCAGGAACGATTAAAGTAAACGTCATCCGCGAGACCCGCGCCGTCGAGTTCGCCAAATAGTTAAATAACAGAGGTATTATTGCTATAATATCTCTGTTGCCGGGGTGTAGCGCAGTTGGCTAGCGCACCGCGTTTGGGACGCGGGGGTCGGAGGTTCGAGTCCTCTCACCCCGACCATAAAAAATACTTAACTTGTTAAGTATTTTTTATATTACGGGCCTTATGATAAATCACTGTAGTGAAGATGGCGTTGACGACTTTAAAGGCTACATAGCCGGAGGCCGCCAGCTCTAAGCTGACCACCCAGCCGATGCTGCTGGCGCGGTGGCTTTTAAAGAAACCGTGCTGGATCAGTTTCGGTAAGGCCACCACCAGAAAAATGGCCGCGTAAGTACCGATTTTTAAAACCAGGCCCTCGCGCCAGGCCCGCCCGAACGTATCCACGGAATGCCTGATTGTGCTCCCCAGTTTCATGTTGGTCGACAGGAAAGAAGGCGCTACTTGCGCCATATGCAACGTTATCGAACTGCCAAGAACACTTACGATTCCGCCCGGCAGCTTGCGCCGCTGAACGAAAACGCCGATAGGAAAAAAGAACAATGAGAGGAAAGCGTATTTCGTAACTTTGAAGAAATTCTTCGCTACCCTTAGGAATCCGTAAAACGGTGGCGTAGGACGATTTTCCAGTTTTGATAAAACGCTGGCGGACACGGCAGTTGTGAAATAGGCAGTCACCAAAGCGATGTAAAATGCCGAGAAGCCCACTAAACCTAGTACCAGCCGGGCCTTATCCGGCACAATCACATCCGTATTTGAAAAAATCCGCCGGTACCAGTGGGCTAAGATCGTAGCGCTGACCAGCGGGTAGGTTATCGATATGAAAAGCGTAGCCGCGTACGGATAGAGGGCGATTTCCGGATGCTGTCTGACAACCGTCAGCGAATCCTTCACCACCTCGATACTGCTTTTAAACGCTCCTTTTTTTTGTTTGTGTCGCATGTAAGTTTTATATCATATTTAGTGGTCGGGGATGCGGGATTTGAACCCACGACCTCCGCGTCCCGAACGCGGCGCGCTACCAAGCTGCGCTAATCCCCGAAATTGAAAGATATCCTATGGTTTCCTCCAACGCTTGACCGGCAAAGCCGGGTTCGCAAGCGAAATGGATCGAGCTACTACTTCCCTGAGAAAAAGAACTGCAACAGGGGTAATTATACCAAGAAGAAACAGTTATTTATACGTTTTACCGGACTTTGGAGTTACAATTGTGGTAATGTTTGCGCTCGCACTCTGTCTCCTAGGTTTGTTAGTCCTGCTTATAATCGCTGAGTTCATAGGCAAGCAGCGGATCCTAAAGGGTGAATATCACCGTAAGTTTCTGCATATTTCGGCCGGGACTTTCATAGCTTTCTGGCCTTGGCTGATAAGCTGGCACTGGATACAGGTCATATCTCTGGTTATGGCCGCCGGGATGCTGGCCAATCACCAATTCAACTTTCTTAACTATCGTGGAAAGATTGGCAGGGCCACATACGGGGATATCCTATTCGCGGTGGCTATCTTTCTGGCGGCTTCTCTGACTCATGATAAATTTTTCTTCGCCCTGGCCATACTGGAAGTGGCGATTGCTGACGGCTTAGCGGCTGTTGCCGGCATCTCGTACGGTAAGTACTGGGAGTATAAGGTCTTTGGCCACAAAAAGACGGTCATCGGTTCGATGGTCTTCTGGATCGCCACGGTCTGCATCTTCGGCGCCGGGTTATTACCGGCTCATGATCTGATCTCATTCCAGAACTACTTCTTGATATTGCTGCTGGTACCGCCCATCTTCACTCTGGCCGAGAATATAGCGCTTTTCGGATTGGATAATCTGGTTATCGCGCTGCTGACAGTCGCGGTGCTGCGGGCTCTGCAGTATTAGGACGCGCCGATCAGAATTCCGGCGCCAAAGACGATTCCGCCGCCGACCATAACCATCGCGACCGACCGCCAGAACGGCGTTTCCAGGTAGCGGTAGCGGATATAGCTGATAGCGATGAGCTCAAGTCCGACCACAAAAAACGCCGTGATGATAGCGGCATGAAAATTGCCGATTAAGAAGGGCAGGGTATGGAAAATCCCGCCCAAAAAGGTCATGGCGCCGATAATGACGCCGCGCCGGAACGGATGGCCGCGCCCGGTCAGCTCGCCGGTATCGCTCAGCGCCTCGGCGAAAGCCATGCTGATGCCGGCACCTATTGCGGCCGCTAGGCCCGTCAAAAAAGCGAAGTGCGGCTTCTGGGTGGCGAAAGCCACGGC
>Ga0207674_10002166_pt1 | contig 24843 bp, 13 predicted proteins | sample KBSCornC72_FD_184303 | JGI IMG/M metagenome (GOLD analysis project Ga0207674, IMG submission 184303) | Corn rhizosphere microbial communities from Kellogg Biological Station, Michigan, USA - KBS Corn C7-2 (SPAdes) (version 2) | ecosystem: Host-associated > Plants > Roots > Rhizosphere > Soil ...
CTTCCAACGCCCCGTGGGGCGTTGGAAGGATGGGTTAGGACTCTGACCCCTTACGGAGCTAATCAGCGCGCATCGCGACCATCGGATCGGTCCGCGCCGCCTCGCGCGCCGGGAGGTAGCTCGCGAGAGCCGCCACGACGATCAGGAATACTGACAGCCCGAGGAACGTCGCCGGATCCGTTGGGCTCACCCCGAACACCAGCGAGCGCATGAGCCGCGTCACGCCCAATGAACCGGCGAGCCCGATCGCGACACCCAGCGTCGCGTAGCCCACGCCCTGCGCCAATACCGACACGGCCAACCGGCCAGGTTCGGCGCCTAACGCCAGCCGGACGCCGATCTCCCGCCGCCGCTCGCCAACCGCGTACGCGATCACGCCATACACGCCCACCACGCCAAGCACGAGGCCGACCGCTGCGAACACGAGCAGCAGCGACATGATCAGCCGCGGCCTCGCCACCGACTCCGACATCACCTGCTCCATCGACCGCACGTCCGAGATCGGAACGGTCTCGTCGATCGCCGCGATCGTCTGCCTCGCGAGGGCGGCCAACGCGAGCGGATCGCCGGTCGTCCGAAGTACCATCGTCACCGCGCCCATCGGCGACTGCGCGTGCGGCCGATAGAGCTCCGGCTCGGGTCGCGCGTCGAGCGATATGTGCCTGACGTCACCCACGACGCCCACGACGGTCGCGGCGCCGGTCCCTCGTGTCGCGTTGCCGGCCGTGAACCGCTTTCCGATCGGATCCTCACCCGGCCACGCCACGCGCGCGAACGCCTCGTTCACGATCACGACCGGCGTCGTGCCGCGCATGTCGGCTGTCGAGAACACTCGACCCCGCACGAGCGGAATGCCCATCGTCTTGAAGTAGTCACCCTCGATAACGCGCCAGCCGGAGCGCAGCGGCGCCTCGCCCGGCGCGCGAGCCCGACCCTCGAGATCGACGTTGGCGTACCACGCATAACCGGCGAGCGGCAGATGATGGATCATCCCTGTCGATTGCACGCTGGGCAGCGTGCCGAGGCGCTCGAGCAGTGTCCTCACGTACTGCACGCGCGCCTCGCTCGTGTTGTACCGATCGCCACTCGGCTGCACGCGCAGGGTCAGCACGCCGCGTGGTCGGAAGCCGGCGTCGACGTGAGAGAGCGACCAGAGCGTGCGCATCATGAGCCCTGCGCCGATCACCAGGACCAACGTCAACGCGACTTCGGCGACGACGAGTGCACCGCGGGCGCGCTCGCCGCCGGCTCGTCCTGCGACACCACGGGCGCCTCGTAGCGCGTCGAGCGCGTCGGCACGGCTCGCGAGAAAGGCCGGCGCGAGGCCGAACGCGACACCGATGAGGACCGAGAGCGTCGCGCACGCGGCGATCACGGTCGCGTCGAGCGAGATCGATGAGAGCCGCGGCGTATCCGGCGGCAGCGCGGCTCGCAGCACTCGGACGAGGGCGGCACCGAGCGCGATTCCGGCTGCCGCGCCGCCGAACGCGAGCAAGATGCTCTCGACGAGCATCTGTGCGACCACGCGTCCGCGCGACGCGCCAAGTGCCGTGCGAACGGCGATCTCACGCCGGCGACCTGCCGCGCGCATGAGCAGGAGGTTTCCGACGTTGGCGCCCGCGATCAGCACGATGAATCCAACCGCCGCGAGCAAAACGAGCAGCGCGGTTCGGACGCTGCCCACGGCGCGTTCACGCAGGGGGATGAGTGTGACGTTGCGATAGTAGTCCGGCGTGTACTCGAACGCTTCGCGCATCCGTGGGAACAGCGTCGCGAGCTCGGCACGCGATTGGTCGATCGTCACGCGCTCGCGCAGACGTCCGACGAACCACGACACGGAGCCTTTGTGGAACCACGCCGTAGGGTCGACCACGAGCGGCGTCCACAGGTCGGCTGGCCGTCCGAGGACTTCGAACCCAGGCGGCAGCACGCCGACGACGTTGTAGGGCGTGCCGTCGAGCATCACGTTCCGCCCAATGACGGCGGGGTCGCTCCCGAACCGCTCCGCCCACAACGCGTGACTGAGGATCGCGACCGTCTCTTGTCCGGGGATCGACTCGTTCTCCTGGAACGTGCGACCGAGCTGCGGGCGGACGCCCAGAACGTCGAGCAGGTTCGGCGTCACGCGCGCGGTGGTGAGCTGCGTGGCTTCGCCGACTCCCGTGAGTGCCATTCCCCATCCGGGGCTGATGGCGGCGACTCCGTCGAGCGTATGCGCGTTGTCCCTCAGGAAGAGCAGCTCGGCGTTGGAGATGAACTGCTCGGCGTTGAATGCCACCAGCCGCTCGGGCGTGCGGAAGGGGAGCGGACGGAGGAGGATCCCGCGCACGGCGCTGAAGATCGCCGCATTCGCGCCGATGCCGAGTGCGAGGGTGAGCACGGCGACCGCGGTAAACCCGGGTCGCCGTAGGAGTCCACGAATCGCGTAGCGCAGGTCACCGGCGAGTGTCATTGCCTGCTCCGAATGGAGTCAGGCAATAGACACATTCTTCCCGCGACGCGTTTGCTGTCGGCTTCTGGCTGCTTGCCGCTGCAAGCTGGTAGCCGAGGGCTGCGGGCCAATGCCGCTTGCTGCAAGCTGCTAATACTGGCCGGTTGTCATCCCGAGCCGTCAGGCGAGGGATCCTCAGGCTCCCGGTAGAGGGCTCTCTGTCGGGACGATGAGGATCCCTCGCTCCGCTCGGGATGACACTGTTCCGCGCCGTCGCCCGTCTACATCCTCCATCCAAGCAGATTCCAGCTATTGAGCGACCACACGAACAGGAGCGCCACGACCACCACCGCAGAGTACCGCAGCCGTTCCCAGCGGGTCCCCGTTCCGTTTCGCCAGAGTCCCACGGCAACGACCGCCGCGCCAAGGGCCAGGAGCGCGCCGATCACCGGGAGCGCGAGAGACACGTAGAGCTTCCCGAGCTTCCCGTTCAGGACGCCCTCGATGTCGGTGACCGTCACGGCGATGCCGACTACGCCCAACAGGAACGCGAGCGACAGGCCCACGACGAGAGCGCGACCCGGCAGCCGGGGTGGCCGTCGTTCCTTCGGCGTGAACCGCCGGATGAGTGCCGCGCCCGCTGTCAGCAGGAACACGACGAGGCCCACCCCGAGTACGATCAGATGCAATTGGGGCGATGCGAGGCCGGACCGCTTTTCCATCGCTTCCATCGGCACGAACCCGATGAACGCGTGCGTGATGCGACCGTCCTTGTCAGCGCGGAACGCGACCGGCTCGTATGTGAGCGCATCGCGGAAGAGCAGCGAATCCACCGGGACCAGGTGCATTGTCTGCCCCATCAGGCTCGCGGTGAGCGTCCCTGAATCGCCGACCCCCACTTTGGTCACACCCGCCATCGATGCGGCCTTCATGAACGTCGTGTAGCTGTTCCGGTTCGCGACATACTCGCCGGCGTACTTCTGGAGCTGGTTCTTGGTCGCCTTCGATACGAGCGCGGGACGCGGCTCGGGGTAGTAGTGGTCGAGGAACTGCTCGAGGAACGGGTGGAAGCTCAGCTCACCGCCGGTGTTCGTGTTGTACGAGACGAAGACCCCGACCTTTTCGGTCGGCATGATTGCGAGGTCGCTGTGGAACCATTGCGTGTCGCCGCCGTGTCCGATGATGTGCACGCCGTGGCTCGACTTCTCGTAGAACCCGTAGTCGAACCCGTTGAGCCGCGGGTCGTGCGTGAAAACGCGCGAGTGCATCTTCTCGGCCGTCGCGGCGGAAAGGATGCGCTTGCCGTTGTACTCGCCGTCGTTCAGATGGGCAATCATGAACTTCGCCATGTCCGTCGCCGTTGCCGACCCGGATCCGGCGGGCCACCCGCCGGTGATCATCTCCCATTTGTGCGGGGCGAAGGCGCCGTCCTTCCACTCGTAGCCGTTCGACATGTCGTTCGTGTAGCGCCCCGGCAGCGGCTGGCGCGTCGACGTCATGGTCATGCCTAACGGCTCGAGGATGTTCTTGTCGACATAGGTGTCGAACGGCATGCCGCTCACGCGCTCGACGATGTAGCCGGCCGTCGCGGCCCCCCAGTTCGAGTAGGAGGAATACGTGCCCGGGGCCCGAACGCGCTTCGGCATGTGCGCTGGCAGCCATTTGCCCATGGGCGTGATGTGCGTCGAGTCCTCCGTAAAGAGGTCACGCGGGTCCTCCTCGAATCCCGGCGTATGGGTCAGCAAGTTCGTGAGCGTGATCGGCTCGGGGTACGTCGCCGGGATCTTGAAGTCCAGGTATTTGTTGATGTCGGTATTGAGGTCGAGCTTGCCCTGTTCCACCAGCTGCATGACGGCAGTCCACGTGAACAGCTTGGTGATGGACCCGATGCGGAACATGGTCGAATCGGCCGCGACGGGGCGCCCTTTGCGGACGTCGGCGCTGCCGTAGCCCTTGGCGAAGAGCAGCGCGCCATCCTTGACGACCGACACCGTTGCTCCCGCGACGTGATGGTCACGGAGCTGCGCGGACATGATGCCGTCCATGAACGCCTCGAGCTCGGCGCGGTCTTTGAGGCCGCGCGTCACGGGCACGTTGGCCGCCGGGATCTCGGCTGTCGGGGTCGAAACCGGACGGGTCGGGGCGATCTTCCGAGGCGGTTCCTGCTGGGCGGCAGCATGCCTAACGACGAGGAGCGACAGTCCGCACACGAGCGCGCGAGTGAGCACGAATCCTCCGGATAAATTGACCGATACGTGAGACTCCATGAATAGCAGTCGGTAGCCGTCGGGGGCAATGCTGGAATCCTGCGGAAGGCTCGGCTCGTAGGGCGGATTAGCAGACCTTCATTGCGGAGAGCGGGCATGATCATGGCCGACGTGTGGAAGATCCTGTTCCTGATTCTCGGAACGCAGGCGGTGATGGTGAGCTACTGGCTCCTGGCCACGGCGTTGTTTCCGGACGCGCTGCGCCGCGCGAGAGCCGCGTACGACCAGCGCAGTGGGCGGGTAACCGCGATCGGGCTGGCGACCGCCATCCCCGCCCTCCTGGCGGGCGCGGGGCTGCTGCAGGCGCCGAATCCCATTCTGAAGCTGATCGGCGGGGTCCTGGTGAGCGCGCCGATCGCCCTCGGGCTCGTGGGATCGGCCGGGCTGTGCGACCGGATCGGTGCGGGTTTGCCGGGCGACGCCGACGTTCGGCTGCCGTGGCGGCGGGTGTTACGCGGCGGGATCGTCCTCTCGTTCGCGTTCGTGCTCCCGGTGCTCGGGTGGTTCGTGCTTCTCCCATGGACGCTGGTGAGCGGCGTCGGGGCATCGTTAGGCAGCCTGCGTCGCCGGCCGGCCGAGGCACCGCGAGCGACGACGCCCGCTCAGATCGAAGCGATCCAATGATCAGCCGGCGGCGTTTCGTCGAGCTCGGAGGCACGCTGGCGGCAGCGTCCGCACTCGCCTGCGACGAGGCCCGTCCTCAGCTGGCATCGCTCCTGACACCCGCCACCGACCCCGTCGTCCCGCCCACGACCGACGACGTGGACCTCGTGTCGCATGTGGTCGGCCGGCTGTCGTTTGGCCCGGGTCCGCGAGATCATGCGCGCGTACGCTCACTCGATGCCGATGTCGATCGCGCCGTCGAGCGCTATGTCGACGCGCAGCTCGCGCCCGAGGCCGTCGACGACACCCCCGCGGACGCGCGGCTCCGCCGCTATGGAGAGCTCGAGGAGAGTGCCGGTGAGCTGTACGAGTACAAGGAGGAGGTGCTGCTCGCCAGCCTGACGAGTGCCGCGATCCTGCGCGCTCGCTACAGCGAGCGCCAGCTTCACGCGGTGATGGTCGATTTCTGGACAGACCACTTCAACATCGACAGCGCCAAAGGCGACTGCCGCTGGCTCAAGGTGGCGGATGACCGCGACGTGATTCGCGCGCACGCGTTAGGCTCGTTCCCCGAGATGCTTCGCGCCTCCGCGCTGAGTCCTGCCATGCTGTGGTATCTCGATGGGCGGGTCAACCGCTATGGCGCACCCGGAAACCGGCCGAACGAGAACTACGCCCGCGAGCTGCTCGAGCTCCACACACTCGGCGTGCACGGCGGCTATACGCAGCAGGACGTCATGGAAGTGGCACGAGCGCTGTCGGGATGGACGGTTCGCTCGAGGCGTGAAGTCGTCTTCGGACTCGGCAAGGTCGAGTTTCACCCCGAATGGCACGACGACGGTGAGAAGCACATTGTCGGTCGCACCATCCCCGCCGGACTCGGGAGCCGTGACCTCGACGCCGTGATGGATCTCGTTTCGCTGCACCCGGCCACGGCACACCACCTCGCCACCAAGTTGTGCCGGCGGTTCATCGCCGATGACCCGCCCGCCGCCGCCGTCGACCGCGTTGCGAGCAGCTTCGTTTCCACGCGGGGCAACATCGCGAGCACGTTGCGCACGCTGTTCGCGACGCCGGAGTTCACCGGGGCGCGGCGAACGAAGCTCAAGCGCCCGTTCCACTTCGTCGTGTCCGCGCTCAGAGCGACGGATGCGCGGACGGATGGCGGCCCGGCGCTGCACGAGATGCTGCGTCGGATGGGTCACGCGCCGTATCAGCATCCCACACCGGACGGGTACGCCGACGATGAGACGTCCTGGCTCGGCACACTACTCTGGCGATGGAACTTCGCCGCTGCGCTCTCCGGCAACCGGATCGACGGCACGCATCTCGAGCCGGCGGTATTGAGATCGACGTTAGGCGGCGAGGAGGGCCTCCGCGCTCACCTGCTCGCCCGACGGGCAACGCCGGCCGAGCGTGAGATCCTTGCCGCCGCGTCGGATTCTCTCCCGCTGCTGCTCGCGTCTCCCGCGTTTCAGCGGTACTGAGATGTCTTCTCTGGGATTCGTCACCGGTATCGCGCCGCGCGACCGGACGCTCGTCGTGATCTTCCTCCGCGGCGGAGCCGACGGCCTGACGCTCGTGGCTCCAGTCGCCGACGATGCCTACCACCGCGCGCGGCCCACCTTGCGAGTCAGCGAGCGCGACGGCCTCCGGCTCGACGATGTTTTCGCGTTCCACCCGCGACTCGCTCCACTGGTCCCACTCTGGGCGTCGGGCGAGCTGGCGATCGTTCAGTCGGTCGGCTCCGAGGATGCGACGCGCTCGCACTTCGAGGCGCAGGACCTCATGGAGCACGCGGGCACCGCGGCAGGTGGATGGCTCGGGCGGTTTCTGCGACTGCGGGCGATCGGGCAACCTGGCGCGTTGTCGGCCGTCGCCTTCGGCACCCAGCTCCCGGCGGCGCTGCGCGGTGCCCCATCGGCTACCGTGCTCCGCTCGCTGAGCACATTCTCGCTCGGCGACGGTGCCCATGGTATGCTCCGCGCGCTGGCGGAGCTCTACGCGATCGAGCATAACGCGCTCGGAAACTCCGCGCGCGACACGGTGGACGCGCTTCAGCGCTTGGAGCGCCTGGCGAGCGCGCCGCGTCCGCTCACCGCGGCGGACTACCCGCGCGATGACTTCGGCGAAGCGCTGCGTCAGACCGCCCAACTCGTGCGCGCCGGCGTTGGCCTCGAGGCGGCCACGATCGACCTCGGCGGATGGGATTCACACTTCACGCAACAGCAACTGCTCGAACCGGCGATGGATCGCCTCGCCCGCGGACTCGCGGCATTCCACCGCGACCTCGGCCCCGATATCGCGCGCACCACGGTCGTGGTCATGACCGAGTTCGGCCGGCGCGTGGCCGAGAATTCGGCGTTAGGCACGGACCACGGCCGCGGCAGCGTGATGTTCGCCCTCGGCGGCGGCGTGCGCGGTGGCCGAGTGCTCGGCGGCTGGCCCGGCCTCGGCTCCGACGTACTCGAGGGCCCCGGCGATCTTCCGGTGCGAACGAACTATCGAAACGTCCTTGCGCCGATCCTGTCGACGATGGCGGAACCGTCGGTAGTGGCGCGCGCGTTTCCGGGGTTCAATCTGGAGCCGGTGCCTCTGGCTCGGAACTAGGGACTGGGACTAGAGGAACTCGGCCGGGAAGCTCTTGGCGTCGAGGAGCCTTCCTCCGCGGTAATAGCAATCAGGCCGAGTCCCCGGTCCCCAGTCCCGATGTCCCTACTAAGGTTTGTCTCCCTTGAGCATTGCGTCCCGCTTCGCCTTGAACTCCGTGCCCGGCTTCCACTCCGGCCAGTGGTCCGTCTGCGCGACCTTGTAGCCCACCTCGAAGAACGCCTGAAGGTCTTCCACTGCCCCGGACAGATCCCAATCGGGCTTCACCTGATCCGACGGCTTGTGGTAGTCATTCGCCGTGTACTCGTCTCGCTTCTTCTGCCCGTACGTCGAATCCTTCCCGATGAACTCCGTACCCGCGTCCGTATACAGCGCCGGCACGCCCTGCTTGGCGAACTCGAAGTGGTCCGAGCGGTAGAAGAATCCCTTCTCGGGTTCGGGGTCGGGCTTGATCGTCCGACCGCCTTGCGACGCGAGCACGCCACGTAATACATCGTCGAGCGTCGAGTTGCCGTAGCCGACGATCGTCAGGTCCTTCGTTTTCCCAAACGGGTTCACGCCATCCATGTTCATGTCCGCCAGCGTCTTGTTGAGCGGATAGAGCGGATGCGTGGCGTACCACTTCGCGCCTAACAAGCCCTGCTCCTCGCCCGTGACCGCGAGAAAGAGCATCGTTCGCGCGGGCGGCTGGGGCAGCGCCTTGTACGCCTTGGCCAGCGTGAGCAGCGCCGCGACGCCGGATGCGTTGTCGAGCGCGCCGTTGAAGATCTGGTCGCCCTTGAGCGTCGTGTCCTTGCCGAGGTGGTCCCAGTGGGCCGTGTAGATGACGTATTCGTTCTTGAGCGCGGGATCCGACCCGTCGAGCTTCCCGATCACGTTCTTCGACTGGATCTCTCGCACGGTGTTGCGCACGCGGAACGTCGCCTTCGCGTTGAGCGCGACCGGCTTGAAATCCTTCCGCGTCGCCGCCTTGTGCAGGGAGTCGAAGTTGAGGCCCGCGTTCCGGAACAGTTCCTTCGTCGCGGGGAGCGTCATCCACGACTCCACGGCCACGCGGTTCGTTGGGCCCGTCTCCTTGACGTCGAAGTTCTCCCGGCCCCAGCTGCCGACGACGACCTCGTACGGGTAGCCGGCCGGTCCCGTCTCGTGCACAATGATCGCCGCCGCCGCACCCTTCTCCGACGCGATCTCGTACTTGTACGTCCACCGGCCATAGTACGTCATGGCCTTGCCCTTGAACATCGTCGTGTCGAGCTTCGTCGAGTCGTTAGGGTCCGGAACGGCCGGGTCGTTCACGAGCATGACGATCGTCTTGCCCTTCACATCCATCCCTTTGTAGTCGTCCCAGCCGTACTCGGGAGCGACGACGCCGTAGCCCACGAACACGATGTCGGAGTTGTCCACGCGCACATCGTTCGCGTTGCGACGCGATACGCTGACGTAATCGTTCGGGAACTTGAGGCGCATCGTCTTCCCGCCAACCGCGATCGACGCCTCCGGATGGCTCGTGTACCCGATCATCGACACCGGCTGGATGTACGTGCCATCCGGATTGCCCGGCGCGAGACCGATCGCCTTGAATTGCTCGGTGATGTAGGCGACCGAGCTGTCCTCACCGGCCGTTCCGGGGGCGCGACCCTCGAAGCCGTCGGAGGCGAGGCGGTTGATGTGCTGCAGCAGGTTCTCGCTCGTGATCGCGGAGAGCGCTGGCTTGAGCGCCGCGGCGGACACGGCGGTATCCCGGCTTGCCCGCTCGGCGCCCGGATTACAGGCAGCGGCTCCAAGAACGATCAGACTGACGGACCGACGGATGGCAGACACGTTCGACGTTGCTCCGGTTGGTGATCGGAGAAAACTATGCGCGGGACACACTATCACGGTCCCTTTTTCAACTTCTGCAGCATCTCCTTCGGCTTCTTCAGGCCGGGACGCATCGCGAGCGCCTTCTCGTAGTACCCAACGGCCTTCGTCGTGTCCTTCTTCGCCAGCCACACGTCGCCGAGTGAGGCGACGGCGTTCGCGCTCGTGGGATAGAGCGCCGCGTTCATCTCGAACAGCTTGAGCGCCGCGGTCGTATCCCGCCCGAGTGCCACTTGTCCGAGCAGATCCACCATGCCCTCCGGTGGATCGACCTTGTAGCCCATCGCCGTCGAGACCTTTGCAAAGTGCTCGGTGATATACTCGGGCCGCTCGATCGCCTCGAGGAGCGACACGTCGTACACATCGAAGATGAACCGGAGCGCATCGTACTCGGCGATCATTGGCACGGAGCCGTGACTATCGTGCGGATAGTACTTGTAGCTGTATCGCAGCCCCGACTGGTTGAACGTCTCGAGGATGCTGTTGAACTGGATGATCGAGTTGAAGTGCACATTGAGCGTCGTGTCGCCGGGCGTGATCGTGTTCGCCTGCGCCACGAACAGCGTGCGGCCGGCGAGGCCCGGCTTGCTGAATCGCTCGCGCGCCTGCTTGAGGAGCACGCGCTTGTCCCACCACAGGCTCGGGTCGATGGCGACGTAGGCGTTGAACGCGTCGGGCATCGTGTACAGGGCATCGATGGTCGTGATGCCACCTAACGAATGTCCGACGAAGACCCGGTACGGCGCGGTGCGATAGTCGTGCTCGACGCGCGGAATGAGCTCGGTCTTGATGAAGGCCAGGAAGTTGGCCATCCCGCCGCTCCCGGCAAGCGAGGGCTGCGGCTTGCCGTCGGGATCCCGATCCGTTTTCGTCGGCGTCATGTCGCGCATCCGATTCGTGTTCGGGATCGCGATCACGATCATCTCCGGCAGGACGAACGTCCCGTTGACTCCCGTTCCGAGGATCTGGAGCAGGCCGGTGACGGACTGGAAGTGCGCGTCACCGTCGAGCAGGTAGAGCACGGGGTAGCGCTTCGGCAGATACGTCGTGTCGGTGTACGACGGCGGCGTGTACACCAGGAACTTCCGGTTTTCCTTGAGCGTCGGCGACCAGATCGAATCGGTGGCGCCGATGGTGATGGCGCCACTCTTGGCCGCTTGGGCGTTCAGCTCCGGCAGTGGAGCGGCGAGTAACAGGAATAGTCCGAACGCGAGGTGTCGCATGGGGCGGGTGGCGGGGGACGTTCGAGCTGGTGAACTAAGAGAGCCAAGATGAACGACCGACGCAACACTAGGTCTTTCAGCGCTCCCACCACCATTGTGCCGAGCTGCCAGCGAGTGTCTTCGCGTAGCCGACTCGCGGAACCGCTGCCCGATCAGCGTCCCCCGATCACCAGTTCCGGCAGGCCTAACGATACCGATCGTCGCCCGGATTGGAGAACAATAACGTAACCGCCAGCCTCCCTTGAGGATACGAATCGGCGCGGCGTATCGAACGCAATGCCCAGGTCGTCCATCTACAGCGGGCGCCGACGGCTCGCCGACGGGAACCCACCGCTCCGAACGATGACGACCCCCTCAGGTGTCGCCTCGCCGTCCAACCCCAGAGTTGACTATCCGCCGCAGGAGCTCCTCGAGCTCCTACAGGAGCTGGCGCTCGCCGTCCATAAGCGCGGCATCTATCCGGCGTCGCACCCGATGCTGCATGGCTCGGTGGACGCGCTCGCTCGACGCTTCCAGAGCGTCCTGGCGAAGCGTACCCAACTCTCCATAGGAATATCGCGGCGTCAACTCGTCATCGATGGCGCCGCGACCGATGAGAACAACACGTCGCTCGCCGATCTCGCGGAGCGCCTCTACGAGCACGAGCTCGGAGTCGTGACGGTTCTCTCCACGGTGCAGCGGGCCACCCTCGACGAGTTCATTGGTGTGATCGCGATCTCACCGGCGCGAGGGAGCGCGCCTTTCGGCGCGGGCGGCCGCTCACAGCTGGCACGCTGGGATGACCTCGTGCTGACGCGGGTTGCATTCGATCGACTGGAACTGATGGAGGACGGCGACGCAGAGCGTGATGACCCGACGGCCAAGCGCTCCGCTGCGCTCTGGCTGGGCCTCACGCGAGCCGCGCTCGCCGGCGGGTCGCTCGACGGCGCCCTGGAGGATCCCGCTCGACTCGCCGAGTCGATCACGCGGCAGGTGAAAGTGGAGGGGCCCGACGCCGGCGTGCTCGGAATCCTCCGCCAGATCATCGGCGAGCTCGATAATGTCGAGATGCGGGACTCGCCGCTCCGCCAGCGCGTGTCCGATCTGATCCGGAACCTCGACGACGCGACGCTGTCGAAGCTGCTGGACATGCGAGGGGACCGAACGGCGGAGGCGGCGTTCCTCGAGCGGGCGTGCGACACGCTCACCGCCGCGGCGGTCGTGCGCCTAACGCGGGCCGCGGCCAGCAAGGCGGGTGCCCCGATCGCCGGCGCCATGCTCCGGCTGCTCGCCAAGCTGGCGCAGGACGCGGACTCGCGCCGCATCACGTCGCGTGCGATCGACCGCGCCTTGCGGGGCGTGATCCGAAAGATGCTCACGGACTGGAAGCTGATCGATCCAAATCCGGAGGCCTACACGGTCGTTCTCACCGGCATCGCGACGAATGCCAACGAACCACAGGCCGACATGGGACGCGATAGCTGCGAAGCCGAGCGGGTTCTGCAGATCGGCCTCGCGGCGAACGCTGCTGGCCCGTCGGTAGACGCCGCACTCGCGCGACTGATTGCCACGAGTGGCGTTGCCGCCGCCGTCGATTGCCTGATGGCATGCGACCCATCGCCGCTCCGCGACTCGTTCGTCGACCGTCTCATCAACGAATCGACATTTCGCGAAGAGCTTTCGTCGGACCGACCCGCGGTGGCGGTTCTGCAGCACGCGGTGGACCGACTTGGCGACCGCGCCGTCGATGGCCTCGTGCAGGAGCTCGAGCGGCGCGGCGAAGCCGATGCGGTCTGGATCGTCGACCTGCTCGCACGGATCGGAGTGAAGGGAATCGACGTGATGGGCGCTACGCTGGCGAGTCTGTCGCCGCGCGCGCTTCGCCACATGATCGGCGTGTTCGTCCGATTCGATTGCTGGCCGGCCGGCAGCGATCCGCTCGAGTACGCGAGTCACAGCGATCCCGGCGTGCGTCGTGAGACCTACCGGTACGTCCTCAAGCACGACGAGACCCGCGACCGCGCGATTCTGGCCGGAGTACGAGATCACGACGTGCGCATCTTCCATCTGGCGCTCACCGCGATCAGCGGCGGCTGCCCCATCGACGTCGCACGGGCCTTGATGCCTCGGCTCGAGAGTCCGGAGCTGAGCGACGAGCTCCGGGCGCGTGGCGTGCGCGCGCTCGCCGATACCCGCCACGCCGACGTGCGGGTATGGCTCGAGCGACGAGCGATCACAAGACACTGGCTGTTCCGCACTGTGCGGCTGCGAAAGGCGTCCCTCGAGCTGGCGGCGATCATTACCGCGCTCGCGGTTCGCAACGAGGATGACACCGAGTCCCGGCGCATCCTCGAGCTCGCGCGGAGGAGTCGGCATCCAGGGATCCGTCGAGCGGCGCTGCAGCGCGAGATCGTCGAGGCAGCCTGATGAGCGAAGCGATCAGATTCCTCACGTCGCTCGCGCAAGCGTTGGCGAAGATGTCACTCTACGCCGAAGGGCATCCGACGCGAGCCAAGGCGGCTGACGCGTCGTTCGCGCAGCTTCGCGAGCTGCAGAAGGTGGACGCGACCCCGCGCTTCTCGTTCCTCGGCGCGGCCGTCGTTTATGGTGACCGCGCCATCCGCGAGCTCGCCGACTGGGATTGGTCCGCCAAGCTGTCGGGTTCCGGAATTCAGCGCATCGAGTTCCCTGAATCCGTGGACCCCGAGGAGTATCGGGCGTTTCTCGAGGAGATTCTGGCGAATATCGCCCTGGTCGCGGGTGGGAGGCTTCGCCCCGACGCGGACCCGGCACAGGGGCGCCCTACGCTGATCCGGTTCGGCGCCGTCGGTGTTCGCGCGAGTCAGGAGCGCGCCGCGACCGCCGAGGTAGAGGACGGTCGCGAGCCGGCGCTGCAGGTGGATCTCACGGAGGAAGCCGATGTCGTGATGTGGATGCACGATGAGGTTGCGGCCCGCGGTCGCCTTCCGCTCATGGAGGCGGAAATCGTCATCGATTCATTGACGCACGCGATGCACCAGCAGGCCAACGCGTTCGTTCCGCTGCTGATGCTGAAGGAGTTCGACCAATACACCACCACCCACGCGCTGAACGTCGCCGTGTTGGCGATGGGGCTCGCCGAACATCTGGGCTTATCGACGCGCGAGGTGCGCGCGTACGGCGTTGCGGGATTGCTGCACGACCTCGGGAAGGTGAAGGTCCCTGTGGAGATCGTGCAGAAGCCGGGCGCACTGACGCCGGAGGAGCAGGCGATCATGCGCCAGCATCCGGTGGACGGCGCGCGCCTGATTCTCGAATCGGACAACCGGCTCGACCTCAGCGCCGCCGTGGCGTTCGAGCACCACATCATGATAGACGGCGGTGGATACCCAAGCCGACGCACGCGCCGCGACTGTCATAACGCGAGCATGCTCGTGCACGTGTGCGACGTGTTCGACGCGCTGCGTACGCACCGTCCGTATCGAGTGGCGTGGGAAACGAACGCCGTCGTGGACTACATCGCGCAGCGCGCGAGCACGGAATTCCATCCGGACATCGCGCGCGCGTTCGTGGTGATGTTGCGGGAGCGGGAGCTTCGAGACGCGCGGGCCGACGCGATCGATGGGTTGGCCATTGCGCATGCCGTGGCCTAACGAGAGCAGGGAATTCCCTATTCCCGATTCCCTAAACGTCGTCGAGCGTCAACGCACGCGGCATCTTTCCGTCGACATCCGTGAAGCCGTACCGCTGCGAAAGATCGGCGGCGACGAGGGTCTTCCCGCTGAGTGCCAGCAGATCCGGGTCGGTGGACAGCGCATGCACCGCACGGCCGATGAACTCCGGGCTCTCCGAGTTGCTTAGATCGAATACACCGGCGCCGAGGACGGCTTCGGTGCGAACGAGTCCCGGATACAATGAGACGACGCCCACGCCGTGCGGACGGAGCTCGGTGGCGGTGTCGTTCGTGAGCTTGTCAGTGGCCGCCTTCGCGATGCCGTAGACCGTGTTGCCGATCCGCTTCTGTGCGGCCCAGTGCGAGATGTTCACGATGAGCCCGCGCCGGGCAGGAACCATGATCCGCGCCGCGAGCTGGCTTGCCACGAACGCGGCCCTAACGCCAGCCGTGATCATCGCGTCCCAGCGCCAGAGCGGCTGCTCCCAGAAGGGCAGACCCCACGTGAAGCGGCCGTGTTCCACCATGCGCTCGTAGCCGCCCCACGCATTGTTCACGAGCACATCGAGGCGGCCGGACTCGCGCTCGACGCGAGCGAACAGACTAGCGACGGGGTCGTCATCGGTGTGATCGCACGCGACCCGAATCACACCATCGCTCAGCGCTGCGTCTGCGACGGTTCGCCCCGTCGCGTAAACGCGCATGCCCGCGTCGTGCAGGGCCGCCGCGACTCCACGTCCAACGCCTCGGCTCGCGCCGGTGACGATGGCGACGTGGGGAATCGGCGGGAGCCCGCCGAAGGCGGGCAGATGGGAATCGGGAATCGGAGGCACCGGGAACAGAGTACCAAAAACAGGGAACCGGGAACAGTGACTCCGATTGGAGCCTCTGTTCCCGGTTCCCTGTTCCCGGCGCGCTTCAGCGCGACGCCGATTCCCGATTCCCTTTCCCTACGTGATGTTCGGGTTATTGAATCGCTCGATGTCCGGCAGTGGCAGGCAACGTGTGTTGCCGTACGTGCCGCCCTTGAGCGGGAAGGGTGTCCCCACCGCGGGATTGAACGGCAGGTCGAAGCGCTGGAGGTCGTAGTTCCGGAAGCCCTCCAGGAACAGCGCACGACGACGCTCGTCGATCACGAGCGCCTGGATCGACGCGTCGTCGGTCGGGCCCGTGTACGGCAGCAGCCCCGCCGCCGCGCGCAACCCGTTGATCGCGGTGACCGCCGCGGAACCACCCTGCGCCTCGGCGAGGATGAGCTGCGCTTCCTCGTAGCTCGCGATCCGCGTCGGTGCGGCGTCGCCGGCCGCGTACTTGTTAGGCACGTAGATCACCGACTTGGCATCGGCGGGTCTGGTATCCGTCTCCGTCGACGCCGACCGCGGGTCGACCTGGCCCTTCTCGGTCCTGAGATTGAGCGACAGCCCTTCCACGGTGTAGTCCCCGAATTGCTGCGTAACGGCGTAGATCCGGTTGTACAGCCGGTTGTCCGTGGCGTCGTTCGCCGCGTTCAGTACGAATCCGGCCGGCACGAGCGCCGCGTCTTCCGCCGCCCCGGTCTTGTTCCCCTGGAAGAGCCGCACACGCGCACGGCCCACATAGGCGGCGTTCACGATGTCGTCCTCGTTCGTCGCCTGACCCGCCGTTATGGCGTCCGAGAACCGTTGCTCCGCCAGCGCGAACATCCCCGCCTGGTCCACCTGCGGCCCGAGGTCGAATGCCGCTTCGCACATCGACATCCCGAGCGCCGCGTAGCTGAACCCGGCGTACAACGACGCCTTCGCTATGAGCGCCTGGCGATTCGGAACCTCTTCGTCCGTCCACTTGTTGAGGTTCGTGAGCGCGTGGTCCGCGTCCCACCGCGCGGTCGCCAGTGGGGTGTAGATCCCCGGCGTCTGGTTGTTGTTGCACAGGTTCGTGCCGTAGGAGCCGTTGGTCTGCGTGTTGGCGTCGCGGCGGTCATACGGCCACGCCGCTGCGCCGAGCTGCGCATCCGCGAGCTCGTCGCTGATGATCCCCTCCACGGCGACCATGGCGCCGAACGCGCACTCGAAGTCCGCGACGGCGCTGTTGACGGCAAGGTCTGCGTTCTTGGGATCGTCGATCATGCTCACCGGCACGCTGCCTGGCGTATCGACGGCAAGGAGGTCGTTCGAGTTGCACGCCACGACGGTGCCCAGAATCGAGACCAGCGTCGCGAGCGAGAGGACGCCGCGACGCGCCCTCGCCCGTGCGCCGGCCTCGGCCCCTCGAGTCTTCTGCTGTATGGAAGTCATCGGTGAAAACCGTCCGTTGTTCCGGTTGTTAGGCAGTGGTCGATGCACGTCAGTAACCCAGGCGAATGGTGAACACCACCGATGCGAGCTGGGGCATGTGCGCCTGGTCCACGTTCACGGGGGTTCCGGACACGAACTCGCTTTCCGGATCGAGGCCGGTATAGGGCGACCAGGTGTGCAGGTTACGCGCGGACACCGTGAAGCCCGCGTTCTTCGCGCCGGCCTTGGCGGCGAACTGCGTGGGCACGTCGTACGAGAGTGAGATCTCGCGAAGCTTGATGTACTTCGCGTCGTTGATCACGAAGTCGCGGAGCGTGCCGTTGGTCTGCATCTGCACGAGCTCGCGCGGATCGGTCTTGTCCGGCTCGAGATACTCGGCGCAGGTGTAGAAGATCTGGCAGCGGATGCGGAGGTTGTTGTCGAGCCGCTTGTAGCCCATGGCGTAATCCGCCATCGCGTACACGCTGAAGTTCCGCAGGAACCGCACGGTGGTCGTGAATGCGCCTTCGGCCGTCGGGATCGAGTGGCCGAGGTACACCTTGGGCGCGATCACGCCGCCGTTGTCATTGAGGCATGGCGTCGGCTGGCCACGACCGTTGTCGCACATCGCGTTGATGGCCTGGCGCGTGGTCGGATCGTAGTCGGCGCTCAGGACCTTGTACGAGAACCAGTCGAATGGCGCGTACCCGATACGGTGCGACGCGGATCCGAGGTCGATCGTGGTGTCGCTCCCGTTCAACCTGTTGATCTTCGACGAGTGGGTCCCGAGCGTGAAGCCGACGTCCCACGCGTAGTTACGGTTGTTGACGATCGAGCCCTTGAGCCCGAGCTCGACGCCTTGCTTCGTGATCAAACCCGAGTTGAAGAACTGCAGCGTGTCGCCGAATCCGGTGCTCGGGGCCACGGAGCGCGACAGGATCGCATCCTTCGACTTGTCATGGAAATACGTGAAGTCGATGCCGAAGCGATCGCTGAACATGCTCGTTTCGAACCCGAGCTCCAGCCCTTCGACGCGTTCCGGCTTGAGATCGGTGTTGCCTAACGTGTACGGCGTGAGCACGCCCTGTCCGTTCGGGCCGGCGACCGGCTTGAGGGTCTGGAGTGCCGTGTTGAGAGCCGGCTGCTGTCCCGACGCGCCGTACGCGCCGCGGAGACGAAGGCTGCTGAACGCTTTCGGCAGCCACCCCTGCACCCAGGGATCCTCGCTGGCGACGTACGAGACGCTCGCCTTCGGGTACCACACCCACTTCACGTCGTTGCCGAACGAGCTGTTGTTGTCCACGCGGGCCGCGCCCGTGAGGTAGAGGCGGTCCTTCCAGCCGAGCTGCTCCTGGGCGTAGTAGCCAAGCGTGTTGTTGCCCGACCAGCCGTCCGTGAGGCCGACCTTCGTGCCGGCGGACGCGATGGTCTGAAGCCCGGGCGCCGGGAAGAAATCACCCTCGCCCTGAAGGAACTGGTCGTGGCGCGTGTAATACTGCACGCCTAACGACGTCTTCGACGACAGCGTGGCCATCGGGTTGAAGTTCACGCTGCCCGTGTAGTCGTACGTGTTGTACGTCGCCTGGTGCTGGTTGTTGTAGCGGTATCCCTTCGCGTACGAGCCCCAGAAGAAGGCGGCGGTGTCGTTCGTGATGTACGGCACCGTCTCGGGGTTGTCCTCGTTGTTGTAATCCGTGCCGATCGCGAAGCGGTGCGACATCCACGTGAACGGCCGCCACTGAATCGTGGCGCTGGCGGTGAGCCGGTTCAGGAGCTGCGCATCGTAGAGCTGGTTGAACGCGATCGGTGGCGTGCTCTGGAAACCCTGCACATAGGTGCACCCAACGTTGCCCGACGGGCAGAACTGCGGAAGGTTGGCGGGGTTCGAGTACATCGACTCCCACATGGCGCCGCCGCACCCGGCCTCGCAGGAAAGCTGCGTGTTGCTGTTGATGTAACCGACGCTCGTGCTGATATCGATCTTCGAGTTCGGCGTGATGCTGAGGTTCGTGCGGACACTGCGCTGATTTCGCGAGTTGGTGCGCTCGGCGCCTTCGCTCGAACCGATCTCGCCGCTGGCGAAATAGCGGAGGAGATTGTTGCCGCCGCTCACGTTCATCGCGTAGTTGCGAACGTCGCCATCGCGGAAGATGGGCGTCCCCTTGGCCTCCTGCTGCTTCACGACATTGAGCCCGAGCAGCGGGCCGGCGACGGCGTTCGAGTTGAGACACTGGTCGGGCGTGGGCTGGACGCAGTAGTTCGTTGCGATGCGCCCCTCGGCGTTCTGGAACCAGTTGGTGCCGCCCTGCGCCTGGAACGAGAACTTGTTGCCGCCCGCGGAGCCCTTCTTCGTGATGATGTTGATCACGCCACGCGCCGCTTCGGTACCGTAGAGGGTTGCGGCAGCCGGGCCCTTGAGCACCTCGATGCTCTCGATCTCACTCGGATCGAAGTCGTTGAGGCGCGACACGACGCCGGACCCGAAGGCCTGCACGGAGTTGCCGCTTCCGGTCGCGTTGTTCACGCGGATACCGTCGACGTACACGAGCGGCTGGCTCGAGAGCGACAGCGTGCCCATGCCGCGAATGCGAATGTTCGCGCCGGCGCCGATCTGTCCGGTGCCCGGGAGCACGACAACGCCCGGCGTTCGGCCATTGAGCACGGCCTCGACCGACGGGATCGCCGTTTTCGCGACCACGTCGGCGACGTTGACCTGCGCGACCGACGTACCGAGCGAGCGAACCTGCTCGCCGCCGGCGGTGCCGGTCACGACGACCTGATTGAGCTCGACGGCCCGCTCGGACAGGATGACGCGAACGTTGGTCGAGCCGACGGCGACGGTCTGGTTCTCAGGCCGATAGCCGAGTGCGCGGACATTGATGGTGACGCTGGTCCCGGTGACTCCGGTGATGCGGAATCGGCCGGAGGCGTCGGTGGTCGCGCCGACGCCGGCTTGCCCTTCGACGGCGACCTGCGCGCCGGCGAGCGGGCGCTGCGCGCCCTCGATCACCACCGTACCGCTGATGGTGCCCGGCGGGGTCTGGGCGACGACGGGCGCGGCGAAGAGGACCGCCGCGAGGGTGAGCGCGAGGTTCGCGACGCGCGGCGCCCACCCACGACGGCCTGTGGGGTGACGTTGCCTAACGGCACGCGCGGCGAACGAGACGAATCCGGTTTGGGTCATCGGCCTTCCTCCGATGGATCGGGAGATGAACGCCGGCGGAGCGCCGCCATACCCTTGTGCACCAGAATGGTACACCAGTTAGTGGCCACGAAGCGCTCGCCGAAATCAGATGGGGTTCCCTGCAGCTGCGGTGAGAATCCGGTTCACCTGACGCCGCAAGTGTGCAATTGCCGTGCGGCGATCCGCAAGAACGTTGCGACGTCCGGCTTTTGTGAATTGACCGGACGTGGCCCGGCGGGTGAATTGGTATGACATACTCGACCGTAGTGGTAGGGCCAACATCGATCGTTAACGTGTCATCACCGCGGCGATGCGGGCTTCACTTCCTATGAGAGCGCGCCAATTTCAGCATCGCATGCAGACGTCCCCGGCTCCCCCAACCGACCCCCGGTCCCCCGGGCTCCATCGAACGGCACGCCTCGCGCGTGAACTCGATAGCCTCCAGGTCCTCATCGACTCGATGGGCCGGGAAGCGGACCTCATCCCGCTGCTCACGCGCCTCATGGACGTCGCCTGTGAGCTGATCGGTGCGGACCACGGCGCCATCGGGCTCGTGGACCCGGCGCGCCACGTCGTCCGGACAGCGGCCGTCCGAAACATGCCGCCTAACGAATTGGGAGCGGAGATGGGCCCCGGCGTCGGACTGGCCGGGCAGGTCCTGGCGACCGGCGCCACCGTCTACGCGCGGCGGTACGGCGACCTCGCGAACCCCACCCAGCCTGACCTCGTCGAGCACGTCGTGATCGGCGTCCCGATCCGCTGGGGGAACGATCTCATTGGCGTATTCGGGCTTGGCCGCGCGCTCCAGCCGCCGCGGCTGCTCCGCCGCTCACGGCGTCCCCTGTTCGCGCCCCGTGACATCAACGCGGTCGAGGAGTTCGCGCGATACGCCGCGATCGCGGTGCACAACGCGCGGCGCTACGCCGATGAGCGTCGCCGCGCGGATCGCCTCGCGGTCGTCGCCCGCGTGGCGCGGCTCATCACCGGCGACCTGAATCTCGACGACCTCCTCGACGGCGCCGCCCAGGCCATTCACGAGCTCCTCGGCTACGAGAACGTCGCGATAGCCCAGCTCGCCACCGACGCGCCCGAGACGCTCGTCATGCGGAGCTTCGGTGGGTCGTACAAGGACCTGATTCAGGGTACCTACCGCATTCCGTTCGCGCGGGGCCTCATCGGAGCCGCCGCCCGCAGCCGCGAGATCGTGCTCGTGAACGACGTCTCGCTCGACCCGCGATATTTGCCGACGCCGGGTGTCACCGGGACGCACGCGGAGCTCGCCGTTCCCATCGTGCTCGGCTCCGACGTTCTCGGCGTGGTCAACGTCGAACGACGCACGCCGTTCGACCACGACGATGCGGAGGCGTTACGCATCGTCGCCGACCAGCTGGCGGTGGCCATCGAGAACGCGCGGTTGTACGAGGCGGCGCGGCGAGGCGCCGTTCTCGAGGAGCGGCATCGCATTGCGCGCGAGCTGCACGACTCCGTGACGCAGCAGCTGTTCAGCGCGACGCTCGTGGCGCAGTCCGTCGGTCCGGCGTTCGCGCGAGATCCAGCTGAAGGCGAACGCCGCGCGACGATGATGCTGGACCTGGCGCGCACCGCGCTCGCGGAGATGCGGGGCCTCCTCGCTGAGCTGCGGCCTCACGGACCATCCGGTGAGCGGCAGCCCAAGCCCCCGCTGACGGATCCGGGCCTCACGACAGTCGGGCGGAGCGGTCTCGTGGCAGCGCTCCGCGCCCACTTCGTTTCCTCGCTACTCGGCGATCTCCAGGTGCGGCTCGATGCGGACGCCTACGTCCCGCAGCCACCGGAACGGGAGGAAGCGCTCTACCGGATCATCCGCGAGTCGGTGCACAACGTCATCAAGCACGCACGAGCGACCGAGGCTGAAGTGCGACTCGCCGTGAACGCTGACGGCGTACAGGTGATGGTGAGGGACAACGGCATCGGCTTTGCGAGCGACGCGCGGACCAACTCCGGACGCTTCCGCGCGGTGCACGGGTTGGCGCTCGGACTTGGGCTCGTATCCATGCGCGAGCGCGCGGCGGAGCAGGGTGGCCAATTTCACATCCACAGCGAGCCTGGTCGTGGCACGCGCGTGGAGGTCACGCTGCCAAGGTCAAACTAGCTACAGGCGTTCCCGCCGATTAGTGTCCTTCGGGACGAGTCGAAGCGTACTACTACGTGACCGCGCGGTTCCGGCGCGGGTTCAAGCAGCCATGTCCCTGCTGTGTCTGGCAATGCGTTCACTTTTGGTTCGATGGGCAACTCTGACGGTCGCTCTGTGCTGTGCCGCGCCGATGATTTCTGCGCAGCAGCGGCCGAGCCCGCAGGAAGCCGAAGCGCTGCTCAAGGCGAATCCCGAGCTCGTGGCGCAGATTCGTGACCGCATCCAGAATAGCGGGATGACGCCGGATCAGGTTCGCGCTCGCCTCAAGGCAGAGGGCTACCCTGAGAATCTGCTCGACGCCTACCTGGGACCATCGAACGCGGCGGATACGTCGGCAGCGTCACCGGCCGCCGTGGCCGCCGCGCTGCGTGTCCTGAACGTCGAGGGCGATTCCGCCGACACGGTCGCGCACCACGCCCACCCGGATCGCCCGTGGGAGGGTGCCACTGCGCGCACTGCGGTCCGATGCGATACGGTCGCCGCGCCGGCCTCCAAGCTGGACTCGCTCCCAATCGATGCGCGCGTCGGACGCGCCAGAACAATCAAATGCACGGCGGCAGACGGGGTTGCCGTTGCGCCGCCCGATAGTGGTCGAACGATCTTCGGTCTCGATCTGTTCTCGAACGGCTCGACGCAATTCGACGCAAACTTCGCCGGTCCCGTGGACGACTCGTACAAGCTTGGGCCGGGCGATCAGCTCGTGCTGCTGCTGACGGGCGAGGTGGAGCTCGCGCACCGACTGGATGTCACGCGCGAGGGATTCGTCTTCATTCCGCAGGTGGGGCAGCTTCACGTCGCGAACCTGACGATGCAGCAGCTCAATGACATGCTGTATGGCGTGCTCGGGCGCGTGTATCCGGGCGTACGGCGCGGAGCAAACGCCAAGACCAGGTTCTCGGTGTCCGTCGCGCGCCTGCGTTCCCTGCAGGTGTTCGTCACGGGGGACGCCCAGCACCCGGGGAGCTACCGGGTCTCGTCGGCTGGCACGGCGCTGACGGCGCTCTATGCCGCCGGCGGCCCGACGCCTAACGGGAGCCTGCGTCGGGTCGAGATCCGTCGTGGCGGAAAGCTCGTCGAGACGCTGGACGTATACGACTACCTCGTGCGAGGCGACGCGACGCACGACCCACGGCTCGAGTCCGGCGACGTCGTGTTCGTGCCCGTTCGCGGGCCAACGGTGCGCCTCATCGGCGAGGTCAACCGGCCAGCGACCTATGAGATGCGCCCCGGCGAGACGCTGACGGATGTCGTTCGCACCGCCGGCGGGTTTCGGCCGACCGCCGTGCCAAGCCGCGTGCAGATCGAGCGGATCGTTCCGGCGCGCGATCGGCGCGATGGTGGCGCGGCCCGCGTGGTGCTCGACGTGAACACGTTCGCGACGCGCAACGCGAACGGTGACAGCGGGGCGGGGGAAGACACCGTGCAGGTCGCGCTCGAGGACGGCGACGTCGTGCGCGTGTTCTCGATTCCCGATCGCGTGCGCAACCGGATCACGGTGTCCGGGAACGTCTGGCAGCCCGGCTCTCAGGGTTTCATCGAACATCTGCGGCTGTCCGACGCGATCGCGCGAGCCGGCGGCGTTCGCGCCGACACGTATCTCGGACAGGTCCTCGTCACGCGTACGATGCCCGACTCGACCCGGGTACAGTTGCGTGCTGCACTGCGTGCCGACGGGACGGCGGTCGACGACATCGTGCTCGCGCCGGATGATGACATCCGCATTTTCTCCATCCCCGAGTTCCGCTCGAAGCGGCAGGTGACGATCTCGGGGGCCGTGAGAAAGAGCGGGCGCCTGGCCTACCGCGACGGAATGACCCTTCGCGACCTCGTTCTGCTCGCCGGCGGGTTGGAGGATAGCGCCTACCTTGGCGAGGCCGAGATCGCGCGGTTCCCGGAGAGCCATGCGGCCGGTGCGACCGCGCAGATGATGCACGTGCAGCTCGATTCGTCGTATCTGTTCGGCACCGCCCCGGCCCCAACGCCTAACGCCTCGCAGGAGTTCATGCTCCGCCCGGACGACCAGGTGCTCATCCTGCGTCAACCGGACCGGCTCACGCCGCGCTCCGTCGTGCTGTCGGGTGAGGTGAAGTTTCCGGGGCACTACACCCTCGAGCGCCGCGACGAGCGCCTCCGAGGGTTGCTGGAGCGTGCCGGCGGCCTCACGCCGATCGCGGATTCGGCGGGGATTGTATTCGTGCGCACGCGTGATGGCGTCGGCCGCGTCGGCATCAACCTGCCGAATGCGCTCCGCAACCCGAAGGCCGTGGACGACCTCGTACTGCAGGACGGGGACTCCGTGCTCATTCCGCCGTACAGCGGGATCGTCACCGTCTCGGGGTCCGTCAACGCACCGATCTCGCTCGCGTACGTTCCCGGCGCCGATGTCGACTTCTACGTTCGTGCCGCCGGTGGTCCCAGCCATGCCGGTGCCCGCCGCACCCGTTCCCGACGTGGCACCTCCCATTCCCGCGGTCGCTTGCCCCCCGGCGGAGCCCGCGCCACCGCCGACTCCGCCCGCGGCGGAACCGCCTGCGCCGCCGGCCGCACCGGCACGTCCACCCGCGCCGGGCCCTCCGGCTCGGCCGTCGCTGGCGCCGCCATTGCCGCCG
>Ga0207674_10002168_pt1 | contig 24831 bp, 22 predicted proteins | sample KBSCornC72_FD_184303 | JGI IMG/M metagenome (GOLD analysis project Ga0207674, IMG submission 184303) | Corn rhizosphere microbial communities from Kellogg Biological Station, Michigan, USA - KBS Corn C7-2 (SPAdes) (version 2) | ecosystem: Host-associated > Plants > Roots > Rhizosphere > Soil ...
CGGTATGACTGGCCGTCAAAATCCTCGTCGTCGCCGAAGCACCCGTTTATGTGCACCAGCGACGAATCGGTTCCCGGCACGCAGCCAACGTCGTCCGCGTCCAGGCTGGGGTCCTGGGCGCCGGGCGAGGTGCAGTTGCCGTTCGCGTCGATGGCCAGGCAGTTTTCGAAGTGGCCGATCTCGTCCGACATGGCCACGTTGTACGTGTGCGCCGACCAGGTGTTTCCTCGCGTGCTCGCGGTCGAGTACTCGGGGTGGAACGCGTACGGCGCCGCCTGGCAGGTGGTGGAATTGGGCGTGTAGAGAATGTGACCGAACCCGTTGGCCACCGATGCGGTCATCGAGCCGTGCTTGCCCGTGGTGAGGTCGGTCATGTCGACCCGGAACCCGGCGGACGTGTCGTGCATGTGCATCCGGATGCGGTCACCGGGGTTCATGAGCAGGTCCTGGCCCAGGTTCGGGTTGACCGCGCTGAAGTTCGGGTTGTCGAACGTCCCGGTGAACAGCGGGTTCGCCGGCGCCTGGGACTTCCCGCTCCTGGTGATGTAGGCCCAGTTGACGGGCTCCTCGCCGCCGAGGATGTAGTTATTGCAGGCGCTGTTGTTCGCCACGCCCGTGTTCTGGTTTAGCGAGAGGCTGTCGATGGTCATCGCCGCGCAGTACTGATGCGCGGTGCAGCCGAAGCCTTCGAACTGGGGCACGTAACCCGGGCCGTAGAACTGGAGCTCCATGTACGCGTTGCCGGGGTGCTTGCCAATGTAGTTCGGCGCGGCGGGGTTGGTGCCCACCAGGTTGTTGCGGTCGGAGTCCGGTTTGCATGTCTTGGTGAACTCGGGGGCGGACTCGGTGTCGCACATCGTCAGGCCGAACCAGAACGTGGGCCGCAGCTGGAAGTTCCACGTCGTGCCGCCCTTACCCGAGGCGTTCGGCTGTTTCTTCGGATCCCGGGGCAGCGTCACCGTCTAGGTCATGTCGTTGCCCGAGCCCGGGCGGCCGGACTTGAACAGTACCGACGGCTCGTCGTGCCCGACGTACTCACCCCCGAGCTTGCCGGAATCATCGGCGCACGTGGTTCTGCTGCTCTGGCAGAACGGCTCGTCGTAGCCCTTGGAACTGTCGCTCGCCGCCCGGGGGGATGAACCGGCCCGGGTCGCGGCGCTGGCGGGAAGCGAGGCCGCGGCGAGGACCAGCAAGCCAAGGATGCTGAGCAGAGCCAGTGTTGATCGCTTCAATCCTCTGTCCTTTCGTCCATCAGCCGAACCCGGGGTGAGGTATCGCTGCTCGCGGCTGGTTGACATGGCTGCCCAATCGGTCTCAGGCCACGGCCGGGCAATCACCGGCCTTTAGAGTTCACGGAGCCTGCGCCACGACATGGCTGAGGCTGCGGGCAATCGAAACAAGATGAACATACAGCGGCGGCGAATCTGAGTGAAACCCCCGAAAAACAAAAAAAGATCTACATGACTCATTCGTTATCTTAAAGCTGGTACTCAGGAGCTACGCTTCGCCGTGCGAACTAACTGCGATTTGGCGTGGTCCGGCTATACCAGGGAGATCATGTGCGAAATGATGATCTTGTCATCAATTTCTAATTGAACAATCAAGTACCTCAGTGGTCACTCCAGGCTCCAGGAAGGCTCTTAGGCCTGTACGTCGCCAGCCAGCACGCGCCCGTTCAGCGGCGGATGACGGGGAGGATCAGGCGGCTTGGATGGGCAGGCCCGTGCAGGATGCGGTTGACGGCCACGGTGACTTCGTCGGCGGACTCCTCGGCGATCACGCCGCCGGTGTTGCTGTTGCGGTCGTAGTGAGGGAAGTTGCTGCTGGATACCTCGAGCCGGATCCGGTGACCGGGCAGGAAGACATTCGAGGTGATCGACAGATCCAGGCCGAGCTCGTAGGGCTCGCCGGGGGTGAGCAGCGCGGGTTCGGCCAGCGAGTTGCGGTACCGGGCCCGCAGGATGCCGTCGGTCAGGAAGATGGCGCGCCCGTCGGGGAACACGTCGACCAGCTTGCCGGTGAAGTCGGTGTCCGGCGCCGACGAGGACGCGAACAGGGTCAGCGACACGTGCCCGGTGACCTCGACGGGCTCGATCAGGACCTCGCTGGTGAAGCACAGGACGTCGTCCCGCGCCTCGGCCGGGCGCTGGTCCACCGCGCCCGCCGCGTTCGCGGTGGTCGGTAGCATGATCCGGCCGCCGAGGGTGGGCACGGGCCGCAGCGGGTCGTAGAGATAGGTGTCCGTGGCGGCGCCGGCGGGGGCATCGGTGCTGAGCCGTCCGTCGCCCGCGGCCGTGTTAGCCCGGCCCGAACCGTGCAGGTACCAGGATTCGTAGCTCGTGTCGGGCAGCGGCCAGTCCTGCTCCTCGCGCCACTGGTCGATGCCCATGACGAAGATCTTGACCGGAGCGTCGCTCCTGGCCGCCGGGCGGCCGCGCAGCCAGCGGTCGAAGAACTTAAGATGCTCGCTGGTCAGATCCTGGGTGATGGCGTCGGCCGTGAGGCCGAACCGGCGGTCGGGGTAGATGCCGGTGCTGTTCAGGTGGTCCCAGGGGCCGATGATCAGGCGCTGCCCCTCCCGGGCCTCGGCGGTGCCGGCCCGGGACCTGAGCTCGGTGAACGACCTCGCGGTGTTGGCGGCGAAGATGTCGAACCACCCGCCGATGTGCAGCGCGGGCACCGTCACCTGCTCGCACCCGTCGAGCACGGAGAGGTCCTGCCAGAACTGGTCGCGGCTGGGGTGGGACAGCAGTTCGGACCACCACGGCCAGACCTTCTCCAGCACCGGCTGGTGGCTCGGCGGCAGCGTCTCCAGGTGCGGCTGCGGGTCGGCCAGCATGGCGCTCAGGTCGGCTAGCAGCTGCGGGTCGCCCGTGCCCCGGCCGAGCTGGCGCAGCGCCTCGGCCAGCGCCATCTGCGTGGACCACGACTGGATCGAGTGCCAGGACAGGGCGCCGCCGTCGGAGTACCACGGGGTGGTGTAGTAGTCGGTCGTGGTGACGCACGGCGCGATGGCCCGCACCCGGTCGGACGCGGTCACGCTGGCCCACTGGACGAACCCCAGGTAGGACGGGCCGTAGGTGCCGATCGCGCCGTCGCACCACGGCTGGTCGAGCACCCAGGCGACCGTGTCGGCGCCGTCGTCCGCCTCGGTCAGCATCGGGGTGAAGTCCCCGGCCGACCTGAACGTACCCCGGCAGTCCTGGTAGACCACCGCGTAACCGGCTTCCACCAGCGCGAACAGGTTCGGCACCAGCCCGTAGCCGAGCAGGCCCGGCAGGTCCTTGCTGTAGGGCAGGCGTACCAGCAGCGTCGGCGCGGGCGTCGCGTCCGGCACCCACAGGTCGGTCGCGAGCTCGACGCCGTCTCGCATGGCCACCATGACGTCCTTGTGCACCGTGAAACTCACGCCGACTCCTTCGCCTGGGTAACGATCCTCGCGATCAAGCGTAGGCTTCGGCGGCCCGGCAGGCTATGGCCCGCGCGGCGCTTCACGGCCCGGCGGCGATGAGCTCGACCTCGAAATTGTCGGTGCTGGCCAGGTAGGCGGCGTAGTGCTCGGGTCCGCCGGCATAAGGATGCCGGTCCGGGAACAGCAGCGTCCAGCCGTGGGCCGGGCCGTCCGCGGCGAGCTCGTCGACGCGCTGCCGCGGGCCGGCGTGGAACGCGAGGTGGTTCAGCCCGGGCCTGAGCCGGTCGTGCTCGCCGCCGGTCAGGGCCGGTGACTGCTCCACGACCAGGTACGTGCCGCCCAGGCGCCAGCTGCGGCCGTCCGGCCAGTCCTGGAAAGGCTCGTAGCCGAGCCGGCCGAGCAGCCATCCCCACTCCCGGACGGCGCGGCCCAGGTCAGGCACCCACAGCTCGACGTGGTGCAGGCTCCCGGCGGCGGGCTGGTTCACGCGGTGCCTTCCCGGCCGGCGGCCGGGCCTCGGCCTTGCTCGAGGTGACACGGGGGCGGGAAACCCGGCCCGTTCGGAATCATGCTTGAACGGCAACCACGACGATGTCACATCGCCGTGCACCCGACCACCACGATGTCACATCACCGTGGTTGAGATGATCTCGAAATGTGCGGTGCGGTGGGAGAAGGGAATAGTGGGGTGTGTGGGGCGGGGGCTGCGGGGCGCGGCTAGGCGCGGTCGCGGAGTTCGCGGCGGAGCAGCTTGCCGGAGACCGTCTTGGGCAGCTCGTCGAGGAACTCGACCTGGCGGGGGTACTTGTAGGCGGCCATCTGCTGGCGGCAGAAGGCGATGAGCTCCTCGGCCGTGGCCGTCTGGCCGGGGCGCAGGCTGACGTAGGCCTTGACGGTCTCGCCGCGGTAGGCGTCGGGCACGCCGACCACGGCGGCCTCGCGCACCGCTTCGTGCTGGTAGAGGACGTCCTCGACCTCGCGCGGCCACACCTTGTAGCCGCCGGCGTTGATCTGGTCCTTCTTGCGGTCGACGATGTAGAACCAGCCGGCCGCGTCCATGTAGCCGACGTCTCCGGTGTGCAGGGCGCCGCCGGGCAGCGCGTGCTCGGTCTCCTCGGGCTTGTTCCAGTAGCCGGGCACCACCATCGGCCCGCTGGTGACGATCTCGCCGACCTCGCCGGGCGGCAGGTCCTGGCCGTCGTCGCCGACGATGCGCACCACCGTGTTGAAGACGGGCACGCCGACGGACAGGGCGCCGGAGGCGTCGTCGACCGGTGCGGTCGCGCCGAAGGGAACGAGGTGTGAGGGCGAGGTCGTCTCGGTCAGGCCGTAGGCGTTGTGGATGTACTGCCCGAACTGGGCCTGGAAGGCCTTGACTGTACTGGGCGGGATCGGCGCGCCGCCGGACCAGGTCTTGGTCAGCGAGGCCAGCGCGTCCCGGTCCGCGTTCGGCGCGTTCATCAGCGCGATGAACACGGTGATCGACCCGATGGTGAAGGTGGGCCGCTCGTCGCGGATGGTCTCCATCATCACAGACGGCTCGAACCGGTAGGCCAGCACCAGCGGGGCGCCGAGCAGCAGCGACAGGGTGACCCCGGCGATCAGCCCGGTGATGTGGAACAGCGGCGCCACGCCGAGCACCGCGTCGTCCGGGCCGAGCCGGCACCACTGGCGGTAGGCCTGGGAGTTGAACACCACGTTGCCGTGGGTGTTCATCGCGCCCTTCGGCGGGCCCGTGGTGCCCGAGGTGTAGGTGAGGAACGCGGTGTCGTCCGATCCGAAGGTGACGTCGGCCGGTACCTGGCCGCGGTGGCGCTCGATCAGCGCGGCCATGTCGTGCGCGCCTTCGCAGTCGATCCGCTCGACGCCGGCGAACACGCGCTGGTCATCGCGGGCGCGGTAGTCGAGTTCCGAGGTGGTGACGACGGCCGTGACGCCGGTGTCGCCGACCACGCCCGCGGCCACGTCGCGGTACAGGCTCTCCAGGCAGACCAGCACCCGGGCGCCGGAATCGTTCAGCACCGCCTCGAGCTCCCGGGACCGGTACATCGGGTTGACCGGGACCGCGACGCCGCCCGCCTTCCACGTGGCGAGCATGCCGATGACGAACTGCGGCACGTTCTGCAGGTACAGGACGACCCGGTCGCCCCGGCCGACGCCGAGGTCGCGCAGGGCGACGGCGAACGCGCCGGTTAGGTCGTCGAGCTCACGCGCGGTGATCCGGCCGCCGAAGTAGCGGATGATGTCGCCGTCCGGGTTCCGGCGCACGGACGCACCGAACATGGACAGGGCGTCGGTGAACTCCAGGCTGATCTCGGCCGGCTGGTCCGGGTCGTACAGGCTCAGCCAGGGCTTCTCGTCATAAATCGACATGGTCTCCTGCCCGTAGCGGCTTGGCGTGGTACTTGCCCTCGTGAGCCAGTACGGGCCGCTGGTCGCCGCGTAGCTCGGGGTACTTCTCCTCGAGCTTCTGCCGGGCGCTCCACTGCCGGCGTAGCTGGCCTACGTACTCGGGGTTCCCCTCGTAGGTGCCGCGCCAGGTCTGCGGCATCTGTTCCTTCGACGGCCCGGGATCGGCCCGGCCGCCCAGCGTGACCCGGGACGGGATCTTGTCACCGACCTGCCCGCAGGCCGGGCAGGCTTGCCTGGCGCGGGCGGCGATCGTGGCCATCTGCTCGAAGACGTGTCCCCGCGGGCAGCAGTAGTCGTACAGCGGCATCAGGCTCACCAGTTCTCTATCGACCGGGCGAAGATCCCCGCGATGTCCTCTTCGTCGACCGGGCGCGGGCAGGTGGCCAGCAGCCGCTGCTGCTTCATCGTGCCGGGCACCAGGTCGGGGATGTCCGCTTCGGTGTAGCCGACCGCGCCGATGCCGTTCGGTATCTCGATGTCGCGCATCAGGTCCACCACGACGGACGGAAGCTGCTCGCTCGCGTCGTTCAGCTTGTCCTTGTCCGGGGCCAGCAGCGCGGCGGCGGCCAGGTGGCGCTCTGGCGCGCTGGCGAAGCTGAACCGGAACGCCTCCGGGGCGGTCAGCGAGACCGACATCCCGTGCGGCACCATCGGCTCGTCCTGCGGGTAGTTCGGCGGCCGGTAGTCCTTGACCATGCCCGCGATCGGGTAGGCGTTGGCGTGCGGGATGTGCACCCCGGAGTTGCCGAACCCCATGCCGGCGAACGTCGCGGCCAGCATCATGTTGCTCCGCGCCTCCAGGTCTTGCCCGTGATTGAAGGCCGTGCGGAAGGACTGCGCCAGCAGCGTGAGCGCCTTCTCGCACCACAGGTCGGAGACCGGGTTGGAGCCGCAGTAGGTGACGCGCTGTTCGGGCTGCTTGCGGTCGAACGTGGTGTACCAGCGGGCGGTGTAGGACTCCAGGGCGTGGCAGACGATGTCCATCCCGGCCGAGGCGGTCACCTCCGGCGGGATGGTCAGCGAGAGCAGCGGGTCGATCACGGCCAGGGTGGGGCGCAGCCGCCAGTGGCTGATGCCGGTCTTGACCCGCATGGACAGCACGTCGAGCACGCACATCGCGGTGCTCTCCGAGCCGGTCCCGGCCGTGGTCGGGACCGCGATCAGCGGCTTGAGCTGCTGTTTGGGGGCCTGGCCTGCGCCGATGGGCTTGTTGAGGTAGTCCATCAGCGAGCCGCCGTCGGTGGTCAGCAGGTTGACCGCCTTGGCCGTGTCGATCGACGAGCCGCCTCCCACCGCGACGAATCCGTCCCACGGGCCCTGCTCGCGGGCGTAGCCTGCCGCCTTGTCCATGCTGTCGTCGGTGGGCTCGACGTGCACCCCGTCGAAGATCTCCGAGGTGATCCCGTGCCTGGTCAGCGACTCGGCGATGCGCGCCGGGATGCCGAGCGCGTTGATCGCGGGGTCGGTCAGGATGAGCACTCGTCTGGCCCCGAACTGGGCCATCTCGAAGCCGATCTCGTCGACCGCTCCGGCGCCGAACTTCAGCGGCGGGGCGCCCCAGGTGAAGATGGTCTCCTCGGTCAGGTCCGTGCCGAGCTCCCCGGTCACCGGTAGCTCCCCTCCGGCGCGGTGCGCAGCTCCTTGATCTGGTCCGGGTCGTGCCCGAACACCACGGTCGCGTTCGCCTCGGTCGCGATGCCGCGCAGCTTCTCCACGCTCGAGTAGAACTGCTCCAGGTTGTTGACGATCGCGGCGGGCACCGCGGGCGGGCCGTAGCTCGCGCCCATGTAGACCGCGTCCGCGGTGAAGATCATCGTGCCGGTCTCGGGCAGGTCGACCCGCATCGACATGCTGCCGGGAGTATGCCCAGGAGTCTGGATAAAGCTGACCCCGGGGAGGAACTCGGCGTCGCCGTCAACCGTCTCGAAGTCGAGCCCTTGGTAGTCGGCCTTGAGGTGGGCGCCGTTGAACGGGCCGTCGAAGCCGAAGGCCCACTCCTTCTCCTTGGCGCTGCAGACCAGGCGCGCGTTGGTTTCCTTGAACGCCTGGACGTTGCCGGCGTGGTCGAAGTGCAGGTGGGACAGGACGACGTAGTCGATGTCGCCGGGCGCGACGCCGATCTGCTTCAGCCGCGAGTCCAGGTACTCGTCGTCGGACACCTTGTCGTACGGGAAGAAGTCCTGCAGCCCGGTCGGGGCCCAGCGGGTCTCCCAGTCGCGCGGACAGCTGGTGTCCCACAGCAGCTTGCCGTCGGGGGTGTCCACCAGCACGCAATGCGTCGGCACGTCGACCCACTCGGCCGGCATGTGCTTGTTCTGCCGGTTGCGGATCGCCCGGCCGGGCGCAAGCAAGAGCCAGGTGAGGTCAGCGGTCATCGCCCCGCACGGAAGGATGCTGACAGTCGTACCTGTAGCCATACCGGACCTCCGCAGATATATCGTTTCGTGACCTAACTACCCTGCGTCGCCCCGGGCGGGAGTGTTAAGATCACGCGGCCCGGCCGCGGCCGCCCGCGTGACCCGTGCCCGCCTGAGGCACTACCTGCCCTCTTGCCCCGGAATACGCGTTTAATCCACGCCACCCTCGAGTCGGCGTCCTGAGTGCCGGGGCCGGGCCGGGCACCCGGCCCGTTCGGCCCTACTGGCTCGAGGGCGCGGTCAGCTCAGGCCGGATGCTTGCAGGAACGCCCGGGCGATGACCTGGTAACCGGCCTGGTTGGCGTGCTGGTTGGGTCCGCGGGGCGGGGCGGCGCACTCCCAGGTCCACTGGCACAACCGGGCGACGTTGCGCGGGACGCTTGTTCCCGCTGGCCGGGTGAAGTCGGAGGTCTCGAACGCGCCGAACACGTTCGCGACCCGGGCGCCCGACTTGGCGTAAACCCGGCCCAGCATGGCGTTGTACGTGGCGGCTAGCTTCTCCGCGGTCCAGGCGACCACGCGCCCGGGCAGGCCGCTGCGCCATTCGGCCAGCGCGGGCAGGTAGTAGTTCATCCCGACGATGCGGACGCCCGGCCCTGCGGCCGCCTTCAGCCTGGCCATGATCGTGCCGAGGTTGTCGACGGCGCCGGGGATGTCCGTGACCGCGCACTTGGCGAGCTGGCCGAGGCCGGGCTGGCCGCCGCAGTGTTCGGGGTCGTTGGCGCCGATGTCCAGGGTGACCAGGGGCACCCGGCCGCGGTGGGCCTGCAGGAAGGCGACCGCCGCGGCCAGCTGCGACCCGCCCCGGTAGCGGCATATCCCACCGTTGATCATGCTGGTCGTGGTCTCGCCCGGGCAGCCCAGCTTGACCAGCTTCAGCCCGGGGCGGCTGGCGTGAAGGGCCGCGAAGACCTGATCGGGATAGCCGTCCCTGGTCATCACGCTGACGCCGGCCGCGTTGGGCTGGACGCCCTGGGCCAGCGAGTCACCCAAGGCGAGGTAGTAGGTGGCAGGCGGGACCTTCGCGGGCGGAATCTTGGCGAGCGCGGGATTGGACGGCGCCGGGCCCGAGCACGCGGTGAGCGCCGCGATGACAGCCACGACCGCCGCGGCCGTGACGGTCCTGGCCGCCGTGGTCGTCCTGGCGGTCTTGGCGGCGGCCCGCGGGAAACGCGGGAGGCGCGGGATGCGGACGGGACGCACCATCACCTCCGTGAAACGACCATGGCCCGCCCGGGAGGCTGGCCGAGAACCGCGATCGGCACCTTCCAGCGTAATCGCCGGTCATGAGCGGCTGTGCGTACGCCGAACCACGGTCGGCGCCGGGGCCGGCCTAGTCATACGGCGTGGATGCCGCGGACGGACGCACTGGATCCGGGATTTCACGGCGTTTGAACGCCGTGGATCCGGGGTTCCATGGCGTTCCAGTTGGGCGCGTCGGCGGCCTGCGCAGGCCGGGGCGAACCCTCGCAAGCACAGAGAGGGGCTAGCGGTAGGGGTCGGTGATGTCGCGGAGGCGGGCCAGGGCGTGGCGGAGCTGGGTGGTGGCCTGCTCGCCCAGGTGCGCGGTCCATTCGGCCTCGACCTTGGCCTCGGTCTGCCGGGCGACCTCGACCGCGGCCCGGCCGCGCTCGGCGATCTGCACCAGGCGGGCGCGGGCGTCGCGGGGATCGGGAACCCGGCGGACGTAGCCGGCCCGCTCGAGCTGGTCGACCAGGAAGCCCGCGGTCTGCTTGGTGATCAGGGCGCGCTCGGCCAGGTCGGTGAGCCTGGTGCCGTCCGGGTCGATCCGGGCGAACACGCGCCCCTGCGCGGCGGTCGTGTCGCCGAAGCCAGCCGCGGCCAGGTCCGCGAGCACCCGGGCCTCCATGGCGCGGTAGACGATGAAGCAGAGCAGGCCGATGTTCGGCTCGTCCTTCACGTGATCTTCGGTCATCAAGGCCCTTGACTTAGACAGATTCTCTTACCATTATCGAGATAGTCAGATAATCGTATCAAGTCGTGGCGGAGGGCGGGGCGGGGATGGACCGGGGCCAGGCGGGCGGGATGAGCCGGGACGAGGTGTGGGGGGCGATCGATGCCGAACGGGCCAGTCTGGCCGATCTGCTGGACAGCCTCGGCGAGCAGGAGTGGGAGGTCCCCTCGCTGTGCGCCGGGTGGCGGGTCCGTGACGTGGCGGCGCACCTGACCCTCGCCCAGATGAGACCGCTGCCCGCCGTGGTCGCGGCGGTGCGGGCCCGGGGCAACTTCAACCGGATGGTGCACGACAGCGCGGTGCGTCAGGCCAGGCGGCTGCCGGTGCTCCAGTACGCGCCGCGGCTGCGCGCGATGGCGGGCTCACGCCGCAAGGCGCCCGGCGTGAGCCATCTGGAGCCGCTCATCGACGTGCTGGTACACGGGCAGGACATCGCCATCCCGCTGGGCCGGTCCCGGCCGATGCCGGTCGGGGCCGCGATCGCCGCCGCGGACCGGGTCTGGCCCAGCCTGTTCCCGTGGCGGGCCGAACGCAAGCTGAATGGGTTCCGCCTAGCCGCCACCGATTGCTCCTGGTCGGCCGGGGACGGGCTGCTGGTCGAGGGGCCGATCGGGGCGATCTTGCTACTGCTGACCGGCCGGCAGGCGGGGCTAGCGCGCCTGTCCGGACCCGGCGCCCGCGAGCTCAGCGCGGTCGGCCTCGACCAGCAGGCGGCGCAGGATCTTGCCTGAGGGCGTGCGGGGGATCTCGCGGACCAGGCGGACCGCGCGGATGCGCTCGTGCGGGGCGACGCGGGCCGCGACCCAGGCGATGAGCTGGCCGGGCTCGAGCGAGCCGCGGGCGACCACGAACGCCACCGGCGCCTCGCCGGTCCGCTCGTCGGGCCGCGGGACCACGGCGGCGTCCGCTACCTGCGGGTGGCCGGCCAGCACCGCCTCGAGCTCGGCCGGCGCCACCTGGATCGCGTTGACCTTGATCAGCTCCTTCAGCCGGTCGACGATGAACAGGCGGCCGCCGGGGTCGACCCGGCCGAGGTCGCCGGTGCGGAGCCAGCCGCCGGCGCCGAGCATCTGCGCGGTGGCCTCGGGGCGGCCCAGGTAGCCGGCCATCACCTGCGGGCCCCGGACACACAGCTCGCCCGGCTCGCCGGGGCGGGCATCCCGGCCGGTGTCGGGATCCAGCAGGCGCAGCTCGGTGCCGGGGGCCAGGCGGCCGACCGAGCCGGGCAGCATGCCCGCCCGGTCCGGCACCGGGATGACCGCGCTGGTCTCGGTCAGCCCGTATCCCTGGCCGATCATCGCGCCGGGGAAGCGCCCGGCCGCCTCCGCCTGCAGCTCCGGGCTGACCGGCGCACCGCCGGAGACGACCGCCTCCACCGCGGACACGTCGTACCGGCTGACCGCCGGGTCCCGGGCCAGCGCGGCCAGCACCGGGGGCGGCACGGCGATGACGGTGACCCGGTGACGCTGGATCGCGTCCAGTAGCGCGGCCAGTTCGAACCGGGGCAGCATGATCACGGTGGCGCCCGCGGCCAGCGGGGCGCAGAGCGAGACGACGAAGCCCATGACGTGGGCGAGCGGCGCCAGGGCCAGGAACCGGTCCCGCGGAGTCAGCGCCAGGCCGGTGCCGAGCTGCCGGGCCGCGGCGGTCAGGTTGGCGTGGCTGAGCATGACCGGCTTGGGCAGCCCGGTGGTGCCGCTGGAGAACGGCAGCAGGGCGAGTTGCCCAGGCTCGACGGCGACGCCGGGCGGTGTCGAAGGGCCAGGCTGGGCAGCCAGGGACCCGGACTCGGAGGCCAGGGGCCCGGACTCGGTGACCAGCGACCCGGGCTCGGTGACCAGCGTCGCGGCGCCCCCGTCGGCAGATGGCGCGCTGGCGAGTTGTGCGGCGGCTTCGGCCTCGGTGGCCAGCGGGCTGACGCCGGTGACCGCGCCGCCGGCCGCCATCGCGCCCAGCGCTACCGCGGCCCAGGCGGGCGTGTTCGGCGCCCGCAGGGCCAGCACGTCGCCGGGTGCGAACCCGCCTCGCGCGAGTCCGGCGGCCACCCGGTCGATCTGGCCGGCCAGCGCGGCGTAGGAGACGACGGTCCCGGACGAGGCGTCGACGATGGCCGGGTGGTCCGGTGACCGTCCGGCCGCCCTGTGCACGAGATGGGGCACGAGATGGGGCGCTGAGCCGGCCATCGGGGCGAACTGGGCTGGGAGCGAAGGGTACGGGCTGGTATAGATCATGACGACCCCCTATTAGACACGTGTCAAAGTAGCTCGGCTATTAGACACGTGTCAAGATGTCCGGGTGAGCACCACCGAACTTTCCGCCGAGACCCGCGCGCGCATCCTCGGCACCGCCTGGCAGCTGGTCAGGGACCGGGGAGCCGGGGCGGTCACGGTCAAGGAGGTGGCCGCCGCGGCCGGCGTCTCCCGACAGCTGATCTATTTCCATTACCAGAACCGGGCGGGCCTGCTTCTGGCCATGGCCCGTCACCAGGACCGCAGCAGCGGTTTCCAGCGCGAGGTCGCGGCGACCCGCGCCCTGGCCCCGGTGCCGGGGTTCGAGACGCTGCTGCGCGCCTGGTGCGGCTACCTGGCCGAGATCCTGCCGGTAGCGCGGGCGCTGGAGGCCGCGTACATTACCGGCGACGAGGGCGGCGACGCGTGGCGGGATCGGATGACCGAGCTGCGCGAGGCGTTCCGGCTCGCCCTGGAGCGGATCGCGGCCGACGGACGGCTGGCGTCGGCCTGGACCGGGGAGACCGCTGCCGACTGGGCCTGGGCGCGGGTGCAGCCGGGGAGCTGGGCCGCCCTGGTCGGCATGCGCGGTTGGGACCCGCGCGAGTACACCGAGCGCACGGTGGGCTCGCTGCTGGCCGAGCTGGTGGCCGTGTCGCCGGGATAATTACCGATATCAGCCAGATTCGGTCACCCGGTGTTTACCGGGACGGCGGAAAGGGCGGCGGACTATCCGCGTAAAAATCCACGGATTACCGCCACGGCGGACCGGAGACTCTAGCGGAAAGGGCGCGGACTGCGCATAATAACTGTCTAGGGAGGGTTATGATATCGCGTCGGGCTGGCACCGTTCTTGCTTGCGCAGTCGTCATAGCAGTAGCCGTTCTTAGTGGATTTTCCCGGCCCGCGATCGCGGCGGCCGACGGGGTAAGGCAATTGGCGAGAGCCACTCGCGGTTGCCCGCGCGCGTCCTATGGCGCGCATTCCTACGCGCCGGGCCGCGGCAAGACGGTAGCGCTGACGTTTGACGACGGGCCAGGCCGGAGCACGGCGGCCATTTTGAAGGTGCTGAAGCGCTACCGGGTACCCGCGACCTTCTTCAACATCGGCGTGAACGTGGCGGCCCGGCCCTCGCTGGTGCGGAAAGAGGTCAAGGCCGGTTACGCGATGGGTGATCACACCTGGGACCACCCGAACATGAACCTGCTCTCGGCGGCGGCGAGCCAGGCCCGCGAGATCGACCGGATGAACGCGGAACTGAAGGCCGTGGCCCACGTGAAGGCCTGCGCGTACCGGCCGCCGTACGGCAACTACGACGCGACCGCGCTGAGCCTGGCGCAGCACCGCCGGATGAGCGTGTGGCTGTGGTCGGTCGACACGCAGGACTGGATGGCGCGCGGCTCGGGTTCGTCGTTCTGGGTCAGTCGCATCATCCGGCTCGCCGAACAGGAGGGCAGGGTGCTTCGCCACCCCGTCGTGCTGATGCACAACCAGCCGGCCGGGAACCCGGCCACCGTCTCCGCGCTGCCGGTCATCATCCGGTTCTTCCGGGCGCACGGCTACCGCTTCGTGCGGGTCTAGGGTTCGTAGCGGCCCCGGACCCGATCGCCCGCGGGGTCAAACAGGGGACGAAGGCTCACCGCGGCCGGGTAGAGCCGGCCACCGACGTTCACCTGGTACTCCCCCGCCCGGACCAGGTCGGGGGTGAGCACCTCGCCAGCCGGATGGCGGACGTAGGCCAGGGCAACGCAGCCGCCCAGGGTCTCGCCCCACGCGCCGGAGGTGACCTGGCCGACGGCCACGCCGTCCCGAAGGACAAGCTCGCCACCCCAGATCATGGCCTCGGGATCGGCCACGACCAGGGAAACCAGGCGGCGGCGCGGGCCTGCCGCCCGGGCCCGCTCGACCGCCTCCCGGCCGAGGAAGCCGGTGCCGGTCTTCAGCTTGCAGGCGAACAGCAGGCCGGCCTCGACCGGGTTGTAGTCCGGGGTCAGCTCGCGGCCGAAGGCGCGGTACGCCTTCTCCAGCCGCAGCGACTCGATCGCGTAGTAGCCGGCGTTGACCAGGCCGAGACCGTCGCCCGCGGCGACCAGATCCTCGTAGGCGCCGACGGCGAACTCGGCCGGCACGTACAGCTCCCAGCCAAGCTCGCCGACGTAGGTGATCCGGGTGGCGCGGACCGTGGCGTAGCCGAGGTCGATCAGCTGACTAGTACCGAACGGGAATGGCTCATCGCCCAAGTCAGCGCGGGAGAGCCTGCCCAGCAGGTCGCGCGACCGGGGCCCCATGACCCCGTAAACGGCGTACTGCGAGGTCACGTCGACCAGCGACGCGTGCAGCCCGGCGGGCATCCGCCTGGTGATGTGGTCCTGGTCGCGTTCGGTGCTCGCAGAGCTGCTGACCAGCAAGAACTCCTCGCCCGAGAGCCGGGTGACGGTGATGTCGGCCTCGTAGGTGCCGTGCGCGTTCAGCATCCCGGTGTAGACGGTCCGGCCCGGCGTGACCGCGACGTCGGCGGTGCACAGCCACTGCAGCGCGCGTTCGGCGTCCGGACCGGTGAGAAGGTACTTGGAGAAGCTGGTCTGGTCGAACAGGGCGACCGCGGTGCGGGCGGCGCGCTGCTCCGCGTTCGACCAGGGCTGCCAGTTCTGCTGGCCCCAGCCGTACACGATGTCGGGGTTTTCACCGCGGGGCGCGAAGTAGTTGGCCCGCTCCCAGCCCATCTTGCTGCCGAAGCCCGCGTTGGCCTGCTTGAGCAGGTGATACGCGGGTGAACGGCGGAACGGCCGGGCGGAGGTCAGCTCGCGGTTCGGCCACGGGACCGCGTAGTGCAGGCCGAGAACCTCGCTGACCCGGTCGTGCAGCCACTGGTTGTTGCCGTTGAAGGTGGCGAAGCGGCGGATATCGACGGCGGACAGGTCCAGGCTCGGCTCGCCCTCGGTGATCCACTCGGCCAGCGCCCGCCCGGCGCCGCCGGCCGAGGCGATGCCGACCGAGTTGAAGCCGGCCCCGACGAAGAAGTTCCGCAGCTCCGGGGCCTCGCCCAGGATGAACTGGTTGTCCGGGGTGAAGCTCTCCGGGCCGTTGTAGAACATCTTGATCCCGGTCTCGGCGAGCACCGGGATCCGGTGCACGGCGCTGTCCATCAGGATCGCGAAGTGGTCCCAGTCTTCCTCGAGCAGCTTGAACTCGAACGGGTAGGGCAGCGCGTCGGGCGCGACCCACGGCTTAGCGTCCGGCTCGAAGCCGCCGACCACCAGCCCGCCGACTTCCTCCTTGATGTAGGTGTAGCCGTCCGGGTCGCGCAGGATCGGGAAGTCCCGGTGGACCCCGTCGATCTGCTCGGTGACCACGTAGAAGTGCTCGGCCGAGTGCAGCGGCACGGTGACCCCGGCCAGCACGCCGACCGCCTTGGCCCACTGGCCGGCGCAGTTGACCACGATCTCCGCCTCGACGTCCCCCTGGCCGGTGCGGACGCCGGTGACGGTGTTGTTCTTGGTGAGGATGCCGGTGACGCGGGTGTGCTCGGAGATCGCGACGCCTTTGTCGCGGGCGCCGCGGGCCAGCGCGGCGGTCAGGTCGGTCGGGTTGGCGCGGCCGTCGCCGGGCAGCCAGATCGCGCCTTGCAGGTCGTCGTCGCGCAGGATCGGGTAGAGCTCGCGGGCCCTGGCCGGGCTGATCAGCTCGCAGTCGAGCTGGTAGGCCTCGGCGGTGGCGGCGGTCCTTTTCAGCTGGGTCATGCGGTCTTTGGTGCGGGCGACGGTGACGCCGCCGCAGCGACGGAAGCCGGTGCCCAGGCCCGTCTCTGCTTCCAGCCGCTCGTACAGCTCGCAGGAGTACTGCACCAGCCGGGTGCCGTTCTCCGAGGCGCGCAGCTGGCCGACCAGGCCGGCCGCGTGCCAGGTGGTGCCGCAGGACAGCTGCCCCTGCTCGAGCAGCAGCACGTCGGTCCAGCCCAGCTGGGCCAGGTGGTAGGCGACGCTGGCGCCGATCACGCCGCCGCCGATGATGACGACGCGGGCTCGCCCGGGGATCTCAGTCATCGCGCTGGACGTCCTCGAGCAGGTCCTTGAAGCTGGCGGCGGTGAAGCCGCGGGCCGCGCCCTCGAAGCGCTCCATGGCCCAGGACCAGAAGTCGTAGTCGATCGGGCTCGCGCCGTTCTGGATCGCGCCCCACAGCGTCCAGCCGTACATGCCGACCAGGCCGCCCAATAGCCAGGCGCGGGCGGTCTTACTGCGCCTCGGCCTGCCGTAGTAGGCCGTGACCAGCTCTTCGAGGGCACCGGCGGACAGCTGCGCCTCGGCCGCGATGTTGCCGAGCTCGAAGCAGGCATCGTTGTTGCCGGACAGCTCGTAGTCGATCAGCCAGATCCGCTCCCCGTCGTCGATGAGGTTCGCGGGCAGCAGGTCGTTGTTGCACGGCACGGTGCCCTCGGCGCGCACCGCCAGAGCCTTCTCCGCCGCGCTGAACTGCGGCAGCAGATCGTCGTAGCCAGCCGGGATCCGGAAGCCGCGAGCCCTGGCCACCGACAGGTACCGGCGCTGGATGTCGAACATGTCGAAATCGTTGCCGAAACGGGCGCCGTGATGGAGCCGGCGGCAGGCATCGGCGATGCGCGGGATGTTCTCGTGGGCGGCGACGTCGGCCGCGCCGTACGTCCGGCCCTCGAGGTAGCCGATGACCAGCAGGCGGTCCTGGGGACGGTACTCGACGACCGGCGCGCCGGCCCCGGCGGCCGCCGCGGTCACCGAGTTCCGGTACTCGCAGTCCCGGTCGATGGCCAGCAGCTCGCTGCCGCCGGAGGAGATCCGCGCGACGAAGGTCCCGTCCGGGGTGGCCACCTTGTAGTTGCGGTTGGTCAGCCCGCCGGGCAGCTCGGTGATGGTGCGCGGCTTCGCGGCCAGGCTTTTCGTCTGATCGAAGAGGGCGTCGAGGTCCGCGGGAATCCCTCCTCCGAAAGCTAAGGTCTAGACCGTAAGCGCCACCGTATGCCACCTGGGCGGAAAGGGTCTAGACAGTTAGCTGGGGCGGTCGTACATTTAGCGCTCAACGGCGGGTCCCGTCGGTCTTCAAGGGAGGCCCCATGAGCAGCGAGACCCAGGCAGCATCCAGCGGGCAGGAACGGGACTCCGAGGACCTCGCCCGCTTCGGCTACTCGCAGGAACTCAAGCGGTCGCTCGGGCTGTTCAGCTCGTTCGCGGTCGCGTTCAGCTACATCTCGCCGTCGACCGGCATCTTCACCCTGTTCGCGCTGGGCCTGACCACGCTGGGCGGGGTGTTCATCTGGACCTGGCCGGTGGTCGCGCTGGGCCAGTTCATCGTGGCGCTGAACTTCGCCGAGGTATCGAGCCACTACCCGGTGGCGGGCTCGGTCTTCCAGTGGACGAAGTTCCTGGCCAACCGGACCTACTCCTGGTTCACCGGGTGGATCTACCTGTTCGCCGGGATCCTGACCGTGACCGCGGTGGTGGCCACGCTGCCGCTGGCGCTGATCCCCGCGCTGAACGGCCTCGGCTGGCACTCCCTGAACGCGGCCAGCCTGAACACGAACCTGGTCATCGCGCTGATCACGCTGGTCGTGATCACCGTGCTCAACATCTACGGCGTCAAGCTGGTCTCGGTCATCAACAACACCGGGGTCGTGTTCGAGATCCTCGGCATGTTCGTGTTCGCGCTCGTGCTGATGGCCTTCCACAACCACCAGGGCTTCAGCGTGGTGACCGACAGCGTCGGCATCCCGGTGAACGGGAGCACGTTCCTGGCCGCCATGTTCATGAGCCTGTTCGTCATCTACGGCTTCGACACCGCGTCCACGCTGTCCGAGGAGACCAAGGATCCGCGCCGGGCGGCACCCAAGGCGGTGCTGTACTCGGTGATCGGCGCGTTCATCATCGGCGGCGTGTTCCTGCTCGGCGTGCTGGTCGCGATCCCGAACATGGGCGAAGCGGTGAAGGGCGCGTTCGGGCCCGCGGCCATCATCGAGGCCAACTTCTCCACCCCGTTCGCCACGATCTACCTGCTCGTGGTGTCCGCCGCGGTCTTCGTCTGCTGCCTGTCGATCATGGCCGCGACGATCAGGCTGTGCTTCGGCATGGCCCGCGACAACCAGCTGCCGGGCTCGAGGTTCCTGGCCAAGGTCTCCCCCGGCCTGCACACCCCGATGTGGAGCTGCATCGCGGTGGCGTGTATCGCCGCGATCCCGTTCTGGCAGTTCTCGGGCGCCGGGATCATCGCGATCGCCGCGACCGGCATGATCTACCTGAGCTACTTCCTCGGCAACATCGTGATCATGCGCGCCCGGGTGCGTGGCTGGCCCCGGACCGCGGCGCCGTTCCGGCTCGGCCGCTGGGGCATGCTGGTCAACATCGTCGCCCTGCTCTACGGCGGGGCCATGCTGGTCAACTTCGCCTGGCCGCGGGCGGCCAGCAACCCCAAGCCCAACCAGACCAGCGGGCTGCTGCACCTGAACTTCCTGGACGGGGTCCCGATCCTGTGGACCGTGGTGATCTTCATCGCGCTGGTCGGGGCGATCTACTACCTGATCGTCGGACGGACCAAGAGGTTCGCGCCGGTCGTGGCGCCGGCCGAGGACGACGCGCCGCTGGCGGGAACCGGGGTCTAGACGGCCGCATGGCCGCGCAGACCGTATGACTGCACCGCGCACCGGTTCCCGGCAGCCGCCGCGGATCGTGCGCGAGCCCGGCACCAGCGTGCCCCGGCAGATCGAGGACTGGCTGGCCGGGCAGATCGCCACCGGCGCGCTGGCGCCCGGCGACCGGCTGCCGACCGAACACGACCTGGCCAAGTGGTTCGGGGTCAGCCGGATGACGCTGCGGCACGCGCTGGCCGAACTGGCCCGGCGCGGCCTGGTCACCAAGACGGTGGGCCGGCACGGCGGCACCGTGGTGGCCGCGGCCAAGCTGGAGCAGGACCTGACCACCCTGGCCGGGTTCTCCGAGCAGCTGCGCCGGCACGGGATGGTGGCCGGCGCCCGGGTGCTGTCCGCCCGCGAGCGCCCGGCCGGGCCGGCCGCGGCCGCCGCGCTGCGGCTCGCCGAGGACGATCCGGTGTACGAGGTACGGCGGATCCGGCTGGGCGACGGCCGGCCGATCGCGCTGGAGCGCTCGCTGTTCCCGGCCGCCCGGTTCCCCGGCATGCTGGAGCTCCGGCTGGACGGCTCCCTGTATGAGCTGCTCGAGACCAGGTACGGGCTGCGGCCGCACCGAGCCAGGGAGAGCCTGGAGCCAGTGACCGCCGGGGTGCGCGAGGCCGAGGCGCTGGATGTCGCCGAGGGCGCCCCGCTGATGCAGGTAGAACGAACTGCCTACGCCCGCTCCGGTGAGCCGCTCGAATTCGCCCGCGACCTCTTCCGCGGCGACCGCACCCGCGTCGTCGTCTGGACGTCCGACATCTGAGGTCCGTTTCATGATCGTGGCCAGTTCGGGGCAAATAGCACCGGTTTCTGGCCATGATCATGAAACCCAGCGGGCGGGGAGAGGAGCGGGGGGTTACCGGATGGGCGGATTAGTTGCAGTATGGAAGGCATGGAGTCTGGTGCGTGGTCTGAGGCCGGGCTCGATGACGGTCTCGCGATCGCCGAGGCCGGGCAGGTCGTGCGGGCGAAAGCGGATAACCCGGCCCGTTCGGGAGCCATGATGCCACCGCCGCCCAGTACGGCGCTGGCCTGTTCCGCGATACCCCCGCCCCCGCGGACCTCATTGTCCGGGTCGGTCATCCCGCCGCCGCCGAAGACGGCGCTCCCGTCCTGCTCGGCGATCCCGCCGCCGCCGGTCACCGCGCTGCCTTCGTGCTCGGCTGTGCCGCCGCCGCCGGTCACCGCGCTGCCTTCCTGCTCGGCGATCCCGCCGCCGCCGGTCACCGCGCTGCCTTCCTGCTCGGCCGTGCCGCCGCCCCCGGAGATCACGCTGGCCTCGTGCTCGGCGATCCCGCCGCCGCCGAGCATCGCGCACCTCGACCGGTAGCGGGGGCGAGCACGTCGTAACCGTGGATCCAGGCCAGGTCGCGGGGCGTCCCGGGCAGGCTCGCGTCGCGACGCTGGGCGGCCGGGCCGTCGGGCAGGTGCAGCGCGGCGGACGCCGCCCACGACACCAGCTGGACCTGGCGGGTCCGCACCCGGCGCCGGGCGGCGTAGCGGCCTAGCGCGGCGGGAATGCCAGCGGGAATGCCGTCGGCGCCGTCGAGTTCGGCGGCCAGCACGGCGGCGTCCTCGATCGTCTGGTTGGCGCCCTGTCCCTGGTGCGGCAGCATCGCGTGGGCCGCGTCGCCGAGCAGGACCACGGGACCGCGGCTCCAGCGGGCCAGCGGGCGCCGGGCGAACAGGCCCCAGCGCGGTGACTGCGGCACGGCGGCGAGCATCTCGGTGACGGCCGGGTGCCAGTCGGCGAATGGCGCCAGGTGCGCGCCGGGTGCGGCCTCCTCCAGCCAGGCGGGCGCGGTCCAGCGCTCTGGCCCGTCGATCACGGCCAGGAAGTTGATCACACTGCCGCCCTGGATGGGATAGTGCAGCAGGTGCGCGCCGGGCCCCATCCAGAACTGCAGCGCGCCGGGGTCGGGCAGGCTCGGCAGCCGTTCGGCCGGGACCAGGCCGCGGAACCCCGACGTGCCCGAGTAGACGGGCTCGTCGCCGCCGGTCACCCAGTTCCTGGCGACTGAGTGCACGCCGTCGGCGCCGACCACGACCGAGGCTTCGAACATGGCCCCGGACGAACAGTGCACCCGCATGCGGGTGCGGGTCTCCTCCAGCGCCTCGACCCGGCAGCCGAGGTGCAGGTGCTCGGGGCCGAATGCGCCGGTCAGCAGGCGCTGCAGGGTCATCCGGTGCAGGCCGTAGAACGGCGCGCCGAACGCCTCGCGGTACCAGCGGTTGTCCCGGCTGGCCGCCACTATGCGGCCGTCGCGGCCATCGCGATGGATGAGCCGGATGGGTTCGGTCGACACCCGGGCCAGGTCCTCACCTAGACCCAGGAATCGGAGCACGCGGGTGGCGTTGGCGGCCAGGCCGACCGCGGCGCCGGCCTCGCGGAGTTCGGCGGACTGCTCGAGCACCTCGGCGGCGATGCCGCGCTGCCGAAGCAGGAGCGCCAGCGTGAGCCCGCCGACCCCGGCCCCGATGATCACCACGGGCGGATTTCGGTACGACATCATGCCTCCCCTCGGTCGTATCCTGACCGGGACCGGTTTCCTCGGCCTGACATGCCGCTTACCGCACACTTACCGGGAAGGCATGGTGGAGTTCGGCATCCTGGGCCCGCTCGAGATCGCCGCGGGCGGGCAGCCCCTGCCGGTGCAGGGCGCGCGTACCCGGGCGGTGCTGGCGATGCTGCTCGTGCACGCCAACCAGGTCGTCCCGGCGGACCGGCTGACCGCTGAGCTGTGGGCTGGGCAGCCCGCGGACCGGGCGGCGGCCAGCCTGCAGGTCCGGGTATCCCAGCTACGCAAGGCGCTGCGGGCGGCCGGCGAGGCGGACCGGCTGGTGACGCGGCCGCCGGGTTACCTGATCCGGGTGACGCCCGGCGAGCTGGACGCGCCGCGCTTCGAGCACCTGGCCCGGGACGGGGAGACGGCGCTGGCGGCCGGGGACGGCGCGCTCGCGGCCCGCCGGCTCGACGAGGCGCTGGGCCTGTGGCGCGGCGCGGCCCTGGCCGACGTGGACGACGCGCCTTTCGCGCAGGCGGAGGCGCGCCGGCTGGAGGAACGGCGGCTGGCGGCGCTGGAGTCGCGGGCCGAGGCGCGGCTGGCCTGCGGCGGCCACCGGGAACTGATCGGTGAGCTCGAGACGCTCACCGCCGCGCATCCCCTCCGCGAGCGGCTGTGGGCGCACCGGATGCTGGCGCTATACCGGGCCGGGCGCCAGGCGGAAGCGCTGCGCGCCTATCGCGACCTGCGCGCCATCCTGACCGGCGAGCTGGGTATCGAGCCCAGCCCGGCACTGCGCGAGCTCGAGGGCCGCATCCTGCGCCAGGACGCCACGCTAGCCCCGCCTGCCCCGGGCGAAGACCGCGCCGACGGCCCGGGCGCGCGGAGCGAGGCGGAACCGCCGGTCACCCGGTACGCCCGCAGCAGCGACGGGGTACACATCGCCTACCAGGTCCTCGGCCAAGGCAACCGGGACATCGTGATCGTGCCCGGCCTGATCAGCCACCTCGACCTGTGGTGGGAGGACCCGTACGCGGCACGGTTCCACCGGCGGCTGGCCTCCCTCGGCCGGCTGATCATGTTCGACAAGCGCGATACCGGGTTGTCCGACCGGGCCGTCGGGGAGGACACGGCCGAGCAGCGCATCGAGGACGTGCGCGCGGTCATGCGGGCCTCTGGCTCGAACCGGGCCGTGCTGTTCGGCTACTCCGAGGGCGGCCCGATGAGCATCCTGTTCGCGGCCAGGTACCCGGAGCGGGTCGCGGCGCTGATCCTCGGCGCGGCGTCGGCCCGGTGGCCGGCCGCGCCGGGTTATCCGTGCGGGGAGCAGACGGAGGAGATGGCCAGCGCGCTCGAGGACCTGGCGGCCAGCCGCTGGGGGCAGGGAGACAGCATCGAGTGGTACGCCCCCAGCCTGGCCGGCTCGGACGCGGCCCGCCGGTCCCTGGCGCGCTGGGAGCGGATGGCCGCCAGCCCGAGCGCCGTCCTGCGGATGCTGCGGATGATCAGGGAGATCGACGTGCGCGACGTGCTGCCCGGGCTCGGCGTCCCGGCGCTGATCATCCAGCGCCGTCAGGACCGGATCACCCCGCCGTGTCACGGTCGCTACCTCGCCGCGCACCTGCCCGGCGCCCGCTATTTCGAGCAGCCGGGCGATCACCTGCTCTGGCTGGGCGACACCGACGCGATGTTCGGCCAGATCAGGGAGTTTCTCGGCGAGGCCGGCGCCACGCCTGGTCCGGATGCGAAAACGGACCGGAGTTCCCCTTCACCTGCTGCCCCCGCGGCAGGCTAACCGGGGATCTCCGGTCCGTGGCTGGTGTCCGGCGTCACCGGTGAGGTCAGCGGCGCTCGCCCGAGCGGGCGTGGCCGAAGGTCCCCGTGGCGAACAGGACGATGGCGACCAGGGCGCCGATCCACAGCAGCGGCCAGACCACGTGCGCCGCCGCGATGGCGACGAAGACGATCAGCGCGACGAGCAGGATCGGGTGGCGGTGCCGGCGGCGCGGCTGGCCTGCCGGGTCCTTCGGGTCGGTCGCTGCCGGAGCCCCTGTTTCCGGCAGGTCCTCGAACAGGCCGTTCAGGTCGGCGCGGGTCTTGGCGCTCATGGCCCGGCCGACGCGCTCGTCGAACTCGGCCTGGTCAAGACGGCCGGAGCTGAAGTGCTCCGCGAGGCGGTCGGCGACCGCCTGGCGCTCGGCGTCGGAAACCCGCATGTGCTGGTCTGAGGCGGGGCCCGTGAACCACGGACCGAAACCGCGGGTCCAGTTCTGGTTGTACTGCGCAGACATGATGATTACTCCGTTATCCAGGTGTGCTTAGCGGTTGCGGTTCTGCAGGGACTCGATGATCGAGCCGGCGATCGACTGGTCGCTGCCGTCGTCCGGGATCAGCAGCAGGCCGGCCAGGTAGAGCGGGATGCCCGCGCCGCCGACGATGGTCAGGACGACAAAGGCGATCCGGACGATCGTGGTGTCGACGCCGAAGTAACGGGCCAGGCCCGCGGCGACGCCCGCCAGCATCCGGTCCTCGAAGGGCCTGCGCAGCGCGGTGCGCCCGGGGTCGTAGCCGTACCGCGGCTCGGGGCGGCTGTCGGTCGGTTCGGTGGTGGGTGCTTCGGGATCTGCCGTGTTCGTGTTCATGGCTCTAGATTGGCTCGGCGGGCCTGGTCAGCACATCAGGAAGTACCCCCGAGCACCCCTGATCCGGTGACCGGGGCATCAGGGTCGCGTCAGGGATGTCCCCGATAGCCGTCATGGGGTCGGTGGGGCCATGATGGAACGGTGGAGCATCCTGACCGCTGGCACCGCGACCAGCCGGGGCACCGTGGCCCGTTCGGGCGCCACGGTCCGTTCGGGCTGCGTGAACGGCACAGCGGTCACGGCGGCCCGCTGCGCCGCGAGCCGGCCGACCGCCTGGGCGGCGGCGTGGCCGCGGGGATAGCCGCCTGGCGGGGATTCAGCCCGACGACCGTCCGGATCGTGTTCATCCTGGTCACCCTGGTGTCGGCCGGCTGGGGGGTGCCGCTATACGTGCTGGCCTGGCTGTTCATCCCGGCGACCGGGACCGACTCCAACATCTTCAGCAAGGCCAGGACCGACGCCGGGGGCATCCGGCTGGCCGTGGGCCTGGCCTCGCTGCTCATCTTCGTGCTGCTCGTCGCGGGCGCGCTCAACGGCGGCTGGTTCATCAGCTGGGCCTGGCCGCAGGTGTTCAGCGTCGCCGGGCTG
>Ga0207674_10002169_pt1 | contig 24823 bp, 20 predicted proteins | sample KBSCornC72_FD_184303 | JGI IMG/M metagenome (GOLD analysis project Ga0207674, IMG submission 184303) | Corn rhizosphere microbial communities from Kellogg Biological Station, Michigan, USA - KBS Corn C7-2 (SPAdes) (version 2) | ecosystem: Host-associated > Plants > Roots > Rhizosphere > Soil ...
AACCAGGATCCGGTTCGGACAGCGTAGCATTCGGCTCCTTTTTACTGAGTGCAACAGAAATCGGTTTATATAAAAACTTAGATGAGGCTGCAGAATCAGTAAAACTGCCCGACAGTTTTACTCCAAACAAACAACTTCATAATATTTATGTCAAACACTATTCCATTTTTGAGAGGTTGAGTGTGAAACTGTTTGACGAATTTGAAGCCATTGCTAATCTGCAACATGACAACTAAGATTTATGATTTAAAGCGTAACGCACATGGATAAGAATGAAGCTAAAGATGTAACGTGTTCTTTTCACATTTTAATTTTTGAATTTTTTATTTTTCAAAAAGAAGCAGCATTTATCAAAGAAGAAACGTCATTCTAAATAAATAACCAACCACCTTTTGCTGATTGCCATGAATGAGGATCCTATACTACAACCTGACCTGATATGGATGCAGCGCTTGACGGAAAGTGATGAAAAAGCTCTGGCCTCCCTCATGAGAATGTATTATGATGGTCTTTATAATTACGCCTCAAGATTTACAAAAGATGATGCGTTGATCAAAGATTGTATCCAGGAAGTTTTTATCAGCTTATGGCAGCGCAGAAATACAGCAAATAATATTTTATCATGCAAATATTATTTGCTGCGTGCCATAAAAAACAAGGTCCTCAAGGCTTTGCACAAAAACATCCGCACCACATCATTGCCACCGGGCGAATATGAATTTTATTATGAGTTTTCAACTGAGAGATTGATCATTGACAAGCAGATTTCAGAAGAAAAGACATGCAGATTAAGAAATACTTTATCGTGTCTTTCCACGCGGCAAAAGGAGATTATCTATCTAAAATATTACCAATACCTCGACCATGGCCAGATCGCTGAATTGATGAACATAAGCCGGCAATCGGTCTATAATTTACTTCATGAGACTATCAGTAAACTTAGGGACTTCTGGCATGCGGAATTTGTAACTCGTTAAACACTAGTCCGTTTCAGGACAAAATTGTGACTCTCAAAAAAAATGTTTAAAAAACCCAGTAGAATTTCACGTTGTGGGGAACTTATAAAGACTAAAGCGGCTGTATGAAGGATTACCGATTGTTTGACATTTCAGATTTTGTGATTGACGAGGACTTTATTCGCTGGGTGCATAGGGGGACAAAAGCGGACGATGATTTTTGGAATCATTGGCTTAACCAAAATCCTGGTAAACATATAGTGGTAGCCGAAGCAAGACGGATCCTCCAGTCACTGGCCACGCAAGAGAAATCGATTAATATAAATGAGAAACAAATCGAAATAGGCAGACTGTTGCTTGCAATAAAAAAACAACCCTCGAATACAGAATCCAATATATCGCAACCGCAACCGCGAATTGTTTCTGCATCAAGGAAATGGTGGTATGCAGCGGCCTCAGTCCTGGTAATAGCGACAAGCATCGCAATTTATCGTTTAAAAACAAATCAAAGACTTCAACAGTTTGCTTATTCCGTCGTTACGCCTTCCAAGCACCTGATAGAAAATGTGAACACTTCAGAAAAAAGCATTACGATAAAACTGCCCGATGAAAGCACTGTTGAATTGTCGCCTGAGAGCCGCATCGCCTATCCAAATAATTTCGACAGCTCTGAAACAAGAGACATTTATTTGTCGGGAAAGGCATTTTTTAAAGTAACGAAAAATCCTGCCCGGCCTTTTCGGGTATTTGCCAATGAGATTGTAACAAAAGTGTTAGGCACAAGTTTCTTTGTTCGCTCTTTTGAAAATGATACCGTAATTGAAGTGACCGTGCGAACAGGAAAGGTCAGCGTATATTCTCAGAGCGCCGACAATATCAAACAAACAAAAACTCCCAATCACCTGGGAGGAATTATTTTGACACCCAACCAGGAATTAGTTTATAAAAAAGCAAACCAGGAGTTTCGGAAGACATTACTTGAAAAACCTGAAGCGATTAATACTGACGTGGCAATTCAGAAAAACATGTTGTACGATGATACTCCGGTTGTACAGGTATTTAATCAGCTCAGTAAAATTTATGGGATCAACATTGTGTATGATGATGAATTATTAAAAAAATGTACTGTTACGGGCGATCTCAGAAATGAAGTTTTTTATAAAAAGCTTGATCTCATCTGTAAGGCTATAGGTGCCAATTATGAGATCATAGATGGCCAGGTCATCATTCAGTCAAACGGCTGCGAATAAGATCAGGATTAATTCTTTCACTGAATACTACCATTTATTGTATTGTCCTGTAACCTTGAAGTGTTTAAAAACAGGATAGTTTAAAATGATTGCTTAAACCAAAACATTGCCAATTATGAAAAGGAACAACATCGTCCGAATACCCGGGTCGCTATTCCTTGCTTTTATTATTTTCTCCACGAGTATTTACGCGAGACCTAACAATGATGAAGAAGTTCTTGACAGGAAAATCACTCTTGTCGCAGAACAGAAAGAAATGAAAGCAGTGCTGAATGAGATCAGCAGGCTGGCGCAAATCAAATTTATTTACTCCGGTCAAAGAATCCCCGCACGAAAAAAAGTTTCGCTCCAGGTGCATGATGAGCGGGTCGGAGATGTGTTGAATATGCTCCTCCAGCCTTTCGACGTTCTCTATTTCGTTTCAGGCAGCCAAATCGTCTTAATGAAAAAGGGTGAAGAAGGAGAATTTCTCCTAAAGCTAAAAAGTGAACAAGAAGCGAAAGAACAACAGAAAGAAAACAATTATAAACCGATCACCGGCAAAGTAGCCAATGATAAAGGAGAGTCTCTGCAGGGAGTTTCCGTGTCAGTAAGAGGCACCAAAAGAGGAACGATTACCAATGCGGAAGGAAATTTTTCAATAGATGCCGAAGCGGGGGAAACGCTGGATTTCTCTATGGTGGGATACAAGTCGTATTCAATCAAAGTGGGTCAAGATAATACCATAAGTGTGCAGCTCGAAGCAGAAGTAGCCAACATCAGTGAAGTGGTAGTCGTTGGATATGGCACACAGCGAAGAGCAAGTTTGACTGGTGCAGTGTCAAGCGTCAATAATAAAACATTAAATGAATTGCCAGTTGCAAGTATGCCGCAAGCATTGCAAGGCCGAGTGCCGGGTTTGCAGGTTACAAACAACGGAAGCCCGGGAACCGATCCGATTGTAAGTATTCGTGGGATCAGTTCTATTAGTTACTCATCAGATCCGCTGTATGTTATAGATGGATTCCCTACGGGTGATCTTTCTACCATTGATACAAGAGATATTGAAAAAGTGGATGTGTTGAAGGATGCAAGTGCGGCGGCTATTTACGGCTCAAGAGCCACGAACGGAGTGATCATGATCACAACGAAACGAGGAAAAAAAGACGGGAAAGTACACGTCAGTCTCGATACATACTACGGAACGCAAAAAGTAACACAGCGACTTGATCTGTTAAATACGCAACAATTCATGCAGTATGCTGTCAATTACAGAGGCAGCCAGGTGCCACGACTTACGCCACCTACTATCAATGAACCTATATACGCAGGCGCCAGTCAGACTTACGGCGAAACAAATACCGATTGGCAGGATGAATATTTTAAGAAAGGAGAAATGACACAAACCAGTATAGGCTTAAGTGGGGGTAATAATATTTCCCGCTTCTATGCATCTGCAGGTTACTTTAATCAGATAGGCACTACCCCGCAAACTGGCTATAAGCGATATAATTTTCGGATCAATTCAGAGCATACTATTAGCAAAGTGTTCACTTTTGGCGAAAACTTATATATGGCCTACGGTGACCAGGCATATGACAATAATGAACAAGGTTCAAGAAGCAACCTTGTAAACGTAATCAGAATGTTTCCGCATCTGCCAGTTTATGACCCTACATCGATTGGCGGCTACAGAGGTGCTGACCCCGTTAAGGACGGTGGCGATCCAACGAATCCGGTTGAAGATGCAGAATTAAAAAATCCAGGAAATAGAACAACTGCAAAAATTCTGGGAATTGCTTATATGGAGGTCAATTTTACAAACTGGCTGAAATTCCGGTCTACATTTGGCGTCGATTATGCTAATGGATTAAGCTACTGGTTTGCTCCGATTTTCAATGACAATGGTACAGTTGCCGGTTCAAGCGCATCGCAGGCTACCATCACGAATAACCGCAACATCTCCACGGTATTATTGTACACTGAACAACTCAGCTTTGATAAAACTTTTGGCAATCATCATATTAATGCCATCGCGGTTTATGAGCAACAAGGCCAGAAAACGAAACAGGAAAACGCAAAGGGCAACCAGCCATCAAACGACCTGAAAACGCTGAATAATGCAACGAATGTATCAGCTCAAACACTCGTTGGTGAAAATTTGCTTATGTCAATCCTGGGTCGCGTGAATTATGACTTTCGTGGTAAATATCTTATCAGCGGCGCTATTCGGCGCGACGGTCTCTCGGTTTGGGCGCCGGGTAAGAAATGGGCTACGTTCCCGTCGGGTTCCATCGGCTGGCGACTCGATCAGGAGGATTTCATGAAGAGCCAGAAAACTGTTTCTGAATTGAAATTAAGAGCCGGGTATGGGATTACGGGCCTCAACGGAACAATACTCGGCAATACTCCGTGGGAAGTTAGTGTAGCAGCTAACAGTGCAGCCTATCCTTTTAATAATTCAATCAATGCCGGACCGTCCTCTTCAATCCAGGGATTGGGGAATCAAGAATTGGACTGGGAAAAAACAAAACAGTTGAATATAGGTTTGGATTTAGGCCTATTGAGCAACAAGTTTACTCTAACTGCAGAGTATTATCAGCGCAAAACCGACAACCTCATTTTAAATGTACCCATTCCTCCGTCTTTTGGATATCTGAATACATCGGTATTGCAGAACGTGGCTTCGATGGAAAATACAGGTTTTGAATTTCAATTGGGGTATAATGACAGAGCAGGTGAATTTACATGGAATGCTCTTGCCAACTTTAGCACGATTAAAAATAAGGTTACCAAACTAGCTCCCGGCGTTACAAATATTGAAGCCGGTGGCGATCAGGATTTTGGTACTTACAATATTACTAATACAGCAGCCGGGCAAGCTGTTCAATCATTTTATGGTTGGCAAGTAGAGGGAATTTTCCAGGATTCAGCAGATGTCAAGGGGCATGCAACACAAGCTGCAGGCACTGGTCCTGGCGATCTGAAATTTCAGGATTTTAATAAGGACGGGGTCATTGATATAAATGACCGCCAGTTTTTAGGCAGCTTTATACCTAAGTTCACGTATTCATTAAACCTTGGAGGTGGATATAAGAATTTTGATCTTTCCGTTTTTTTCCAGGGCGTGCAGGGCAATAAAATTTTCAATGCTACCCGCGTTATTACTGAAGGCATGGTTCGCTTTTTTAATGCAGGTACAGCTGTGTTAAACGCATGGACACCTTCAAATACAAATACCGATATTCCCAGGGCAATTTCAGCTGATCCAAACCAAAATGCGCGTCCTTCGACACGTTTCCTCGAAGACGGATCGTTTTTCCGCCTCAAGAATATAAGCCTCGGGTACACGATATCTGACCATTCTTTGCAATCCTGGACAAAGGGAGTTGTAAGCAGTTTCCGTGTATATGTTTCCGCACAAAACCTTTTTACGATTACAAATTACAGTGGTTATGATCCGGAGGTTGGCAGGAGAGTGTTTAATTCATCATTAACTAACGGAATTGACTTTGCGGTTTATCCTCAGCCAAAAGCTTTCCAGGTGGGGATCCAGGCAAATTTTTAATTTAATCATAATCTGTTGACAAAAAAAAATACACAGATGAAACACAAAATAAATAAACTGGTTGTTGCGATTAGTCTAGCCTTAATCAGTTCGATAAGCTGTGAAAAAAAATTGAACATTGTCGATACAAACAATCCAACAACTGAGACATATTTTAAAACCGCAGAAGAACTGCAGAATGGCGTAAATGCAATTTATTCAACATTGCGCTCTGCCTCACTAGTAGGAAGAGAATGGTTTTTCACTCATGACATGAGAGGTGGCGAATGTGCTGCTGGCGGTGCCCAGTTGGAAGCGCCAAGAGCAGAGTTGTTAACGCAGCCATCGCCCGCGCCTTCTAATGCCGTTATGACAAACGTCTGGAATGGCTCTTATGTAATGATCAATAGAGCGAATTTGATTCTTGCCAAAGCGCCTGATGTAACCGATAATACTGCCCAGAGAGATCGCCTGGTAGGAGAAGCAAAATTCTTAAGAGCATGGGCTTATTTTGAATTAGTGTCCATGTGGGGCGATGTTCCCCTTTACCTGGAACCAGTGACATCTGCTACCGGCTTCAAGGGAAAATCTCCAGCTGCCGACATTTATGCAGCGATCATCGCCGATCTCACAGACGCTGGCCAAAAATTGCCCTTGAGCTACAGCGGCAATGACCTTGGCAGAGCAACAAAGGGTGCTGCTAATGCATTATTGGGAAAAGTACAAATGCAAAAGGGTGATTACGCTGCTGCGAAAAATGCCTTGCTTGAGGTGGTAAATTCCGGACAGTATGCTTTGGTTGATAATTACTCAGATAATTTTGATGGAGATCTTTTTGGCGAAAATCCACATGCGCAGCTTACGTTAGGACATGAGTTTAACCAGGAATCAGTTTTTGAAGTAGCATTTGTAGACAAAGGTGACAATAACTTTAACTGGGGTTATAATGGAGAAGGTTCTACCAACCCGGTAAGCACTGTTCGAAACCAGGAATATGGGATCGTATGGGGAAACGTAATTCCTTCTGATCGTCTGCTAAACGAGTTTGAAGCGAACGATCCACGTTATAAATTTACTTTCTACGAAGTCGGAGATAAAATCTTAACCAAAGGTGGAACTGATCCGGGTGTAGCGCTTACCGACGCCGATATGAATGTGGCGCCCAGCATAAGGAATGGTGTATCGTTAAAAAGAGTATTCAGGAAATATTCCGCGTTAGACTGGGGAAATTTTTCATTTCACCCGGGAGGAATTAACCAACGCGTTATTCGCTATGCCGACGTGCTTTTAATGCTTGCAGAATGTGAAGCTGAAATAGGAACACCTGGGCAGGCTGCAACTTATATCAATATGGTTCGGGCCAGGCCAAGTGTAAACATGCCAGCCGTGACACTTGCATCAAAGGAGGCTGCATTGAAGGCAGTAATGCATGAAAGAGCAGTTGAATTATCTGGAGAGGAACTTAATAATATCGACATGTTGCGATGGAGAAAACAAGGATACTTCCCTTCCATTATGACCGATCCAAAACCCGGCCAGGTCGATCTATTCCCAATCCCGGCATCTGAATTATCAGCAAATCCGTTGATCAAGTAAATATGCGTGCAGTTTTTCTTTAGAAGCAGGGAGGCTATATAATATAGCCTCTTTTTTTGCCTTTAATAGGTTCAGAAAATAATGAATTAAATTCAAGCATACATCGAACTGGATGAGAATTAAATTTCATTTTGCAATTTCCATTCTTCTTATCATTGCCGGATGTGGAGGTAAAAAAGAAGCGACCTTGTTTACACAAATGAGTGCCGCAAGGTCGGGAATACACTTCAGCAACGATCTTCACGATGACGATTCATCTTACTCATTCATCAACGAATTTGGATACATGGGTGGAGGGGTTGGTATTGGAGATTTCAATAATGATGGATTACCTGATATTTTTTTTTCAGGTAACCAGGTTACCTCCCGGCTTTACGTGAATAAAGGAAATAATCAATTCGAGGACATTACCGAAAAAGCAGGAATTGAAACGGATATATGGGCTAGTGGTGTAAGCATCGTGGACATCAACAATGACGGATACGACGATATCTATGTATGTGTGTTTGGAAAAAATTTATTGCAAAGATCTCCCAACCTGCTTTTCATCAACCAGCACAACTTAACCTTTAAAGAACAGGCGGCGACCTATGGACTTGCTGATACAGGCTATTCCACACAGGCTGCGTTTTTCGATTACGATAAAGATGGTGACCTGGATATGTATCTCATGAACTATCTATTGAGCGATAGAAATGGCAACACGATCTATCCGCGCGACAATAGCGGGCGGTCGCCTGCTAATGATAAACTTTATAGAAATGATGGTGATTCATTGCAAGTTGGTCATCCTGTTTTTTCTGATGTTACGATCCAGGCCGGAATTAAAGAAGACGGATATGGTCTTGGCCTTTCAATAAGTGATTACAATAATGATGGCTGGCCTGATGTTTATGTGGCTAACGATTTTCTATCGAATGATGAATTGTGGTTAAACAATCGTAATGGGACATTTCTTAATTGTATTGACCGTGCCATCAAACATCAGAGTTATTCAAGTATGGGCTCAGACGCAGCAGATATTAATAACGATGGCTTGCCGGATATCGCAACGCTTGACATGCTGCCTGACGACAATGAAAGAAAGAAGACGAGCCTTTCTTTTATGAACTATGAACGATACCAGGCCGAGCGTCAAATGGGTTATTCACCGGAATTCATGCGAAATATGCTGCAGCTGAACAATGGAAATTTTCGTTCAGGCGATACGTCTATTCCGTTTTTTAGTGAGATAGGACAACTAGCTGGTATTGCGGCTACGGATTGGAGCTGGAGTGTTTTAGCGGCAGATTTTAACAATGATGGATGGAAAGATCTGCATATAACCAATGGAATCGGACGTGATTTTATCAATGCGGATTTTCTTGAATTCAGTAATGAAGTTTTTGCAAACAATCAATCAAGGGAACAACAGCACAACGCCATACGGCAAAAACTTGCTTCGCTAGCACATGTAAACCTTAGCAATTATTTATTCATCAATCAACATAACTATACATTTATCGATTCGTCGGAAACGGCAGGCATTGGGGAACCATCGATGTCAAATGGCGCTGCTTATGCTGATCTCGACAACGACGGTGACCTTGACCTTGTCGTTAACAATATCGATAAAGAGGCCTTTGTTTTTATCAATAACACAATTGAAAGGGACAAGCCGATCAAAAATCATTTTATAAAACTTCAGCTGAAAGGAGATAGTTTAAATAAAACTGCCTTCGGTACAAGGCTGATAGTATATACAAAGGATGGTATTCAAATGCAGGAACAATATCCCGTTCGCGGGTATTTTTCATCGGTTGACCAGCGAATACTCTTCGGATTGGGCAGGAACGATCATGTAGATTCATTAATTGTTATCTGGCCAGATAGCAAAATGAATGTTCTTAAAGATATTTCTGCCGATACCATGTTGACCCTTTCCTGGCAAAATGCAGATGGCCACTATACTTTTCCCAAAGCAAATCCACAGCTATTTACAGATGTCACCTCGCAGTTGGGCATTTTATATCAACATCATGATAACAACTTTAATGATTTTGCTCTTCAGCGACTGCTTCCCCAGAAATATTCTCAACTGGGACCGTTTATAACTACCGGTGATATCAATGGAGATGGGCGGAAAGATTTTTTTATTGGCGCGGGATTTAATTTTTCAGGAAAAATCTTTATCCAGCAAAGGGAAGGGGGTTTTTCCTCAAAGAATCTTATTGACAGCATTAAAATGGAAGAAGACGAAGATTGTATTCTTTTTGACGCAGATAACGACGGCGATCAAGACCTGCTGATCACTGGTGGAGATGTTCAATATAATGAAAGCTCACCCTTTTATAAGCCTCGATTATATTTAAATGATGGCAAGGGCAATTTCCAACTTGACCTCCATGCAATTCCGGCAAGCGTAACGACCATTGCTGGTTGCGTGAGCACTGCAGACTATGACAATGATGGCGACCTGGACCTGTTTATTGGAGGGCGGGTTTCAAAAAACTATCCTTTGCCACCGAAAAGCTTTATACTCCAAAATGATCACGGCATTTTTACTGATGTTACGGCAAGTGTTTGTCCTGTTCTACAACGGGCGGGCATGATAACAGCTGCCGCATGGACAGATTTCGATAATGATAAACAAACTGATCTCATTGTTGCGGGCGAATGGATGCCCTTGCGATTTTTTAAAAACAATCATTCCCATTTTATCGAAGTAACGAATTCAACCGGACTTACTGAAATGAATGGTATGTGGCGAAGTTTGATCGCAGGCGACATAGACAATGATGGTGACACAGATCTGGTCGCGGGTAATCTGGGATTGAATTGCTTATACAATGCGAATGAGAAATGCCCGATGCAATTATTTGCAACCGATTTCGACGGTAACGGGAGTATCGATCCTGTTTTTTTCTACTATATAAATGATAAGGACGGAATCCGCCGTTCATTCCCCGCTATCAGCCGCAGCCAATTTGCAGAGCAAGTACCTGCTATAAAAAAGAAATTCTTGCTATACAAAGATTATGCACATGCCACCTTTAGCGATATTTTTAAAGGAAAAAACAAGGACAGCATTGTCTCATTTCAGTGCAATGAGACAAGAAGTTGCTGGTTTGAAAATCTTGGTCATGGTAAATTCATTAAACATCCTTTGCCGCTGCAAGCACAGTTTGCACCCGTAAATGCAATTATTTGTGATGACCTGGATAAAGACAGTTTTAAAGACTTGTTATTAGCAGGTAACGAATACCAGGCTGAGGTTATAAGCGGAAGATATGATGCATCCTATGGTTGTTTTCTAAAAGGGAACGAGGAAAAAACATTCACACCGGTACCCACTGCCGAAAGTGGCTTTCTACTAAACGGAGATGTAAAAGACCTGGCATTGCTTCCACTTTCAAACGGCAAAAGGCTGGTATTGGCCGCGGTTAATAATGATTCGTTACGGGTGTTCAGGATCACCAAATAACGTTTTGTTTGATGGCAAAAAAACTTACGGTTATATGAAGATCATTGCGCCGGGACTATTGTTTTTACTTTCCGTATTTGGTTCATGTAGGCACAGGCCGTTGCCAAATGAAGCGATGATAAAACTTTTGGAGATTGCGAAACAACATGAATTCAGTCCTGAGAACAATTTCTGTCCTGAAGCCCTACTAAAATTTTCCGATTCTATCATCAATAACTCATCAGATCAAACCACTATTTCAAAAGCCAGGTATGATAAGGCGACTGCCTTACTGGCGCTGGGTGAAGAGCAAAAAGCTATTGATATTTATCAGTACCTGCTGAATAAAGTGTCAGTTGTTGACTTTGAAAAGCGCCGAGAGCTAATGAAAGAATTAGCAGTTTCTTATATGAGGCTTGGCGAAAGGACAAACTGTATTCACAACCACACCGCCGAATCATGTATCTATCCTATTTCAATTGCCGGCATACATAATGACAAAACAGGCTCTGAAAAAGCAATTGAATTATATAAAACTTTGCTGGCTGATGATCCCAATGATCTTGAATCAAGATGGTTGTTGAATATTGCATACATGACAACAGGTGGCTATCCCCAGCAAGTACCGCCTTCGTTACTGTTAAAAGTGTCGAACGACGATACACTTCAACTCGTAAAACCCTTCACCGATGTTGCTGCCAATGTAGGTCTAAATTTAAAGGATATGGGAGGCGGATGTATTGTTGACGATTTTAACAATGATGGCTACTTAGATATTGTACTAAGCAGTTGGGATTTGAATGAGCACATGCACTATTGCCGAAATAATGGCAACGGCACATTTACCGATATATCAGATTCATCCGGAGTAGGTTATTTGAGCGGGGGCTTGAACATGATGCAAACCGACTACAACAATGATGGATTCAAAGACATCTTTGTACTCCGCGGCGCCTGGAAAGGAAAGTTTGGGAAAACGCCAAATTCTCTATTAAAAAATAATGGCGACGGCACTTTTACAGACGTGACAGAAGAAAGCGGATTGCTATCGTTTCATCCCACACAAACGGCTACCTGGGCCGATTTTAATAATGATGGATGGCTTGATGTTTTTATCGGCAATGAAACAACCCCCGGGAGTGAACCAAATTCTTGCGAACTATACATCAACAACAAAAACGGAACTTTTACGGAAGAAGCGATTCAGGCTAACTGCGCTATCACTGAATTTGTAAAAGGAGTTACTTCGGGGGACTATGATAATGATGGACTCACTGATATTTTTATATCGACATTAAATGGGGAAAAAATATTGCTGAAAAATGAATCGCAAAAAAATGGATTTGTCAAGTTCAAAGATGTGACGGCGCAATCGGGTTTAAATGTCACTAAAACCCGAACATTTCCAACGTGGTTTTGGGATTATGATAATGATGGTTGGCTTGATATACTTGTATGCGGCTATGAATTCACAGGGTCACTCGCATCCTACGCAGCAGCCGAAGCTATCCATTCTCCTATCGGCAATGCGGGTAAAATATTCTTGTTCCATAACAAACACGATGGAACATTTGAGGACGTATCAGCAAGAGTGGGTTTAAATAAAATCGCTTTTGCCATGGGAGCTAACTTTGGCGACATCGACAACGATGGCTACCTTGATTTCTACCTGGGCACAGGCAATCCAAATTTTAGGTCGTTACTTCCAAACAAGCTCTTTAAAAATCTAAACGGAAACCATTTTATTGATGTCACCACTTCATCACGCACAGGTCATCTTCAAAAAGGACACGGTATTTCCTTTGCAGACCTGGACAATGATGGGGATGAAGACATCTTTATTAAAATGGGTGGCGCCTATGCGGGGGATGCTTATGAAAACGCTTTTTACATAAACCCCGGCCAAAACAATAATCATTGGATAAATATTTCATTAGAGGGAACAGTTTCTAACAAGGCAGCAATAGGCGTGAAAATAAAAGTAACATTTACAGAAAATAATGTCAGACGAGCTGTATACCGAGATGTGAACTCAGGTGGAAGCTTTGGTTCTAGTCCGCTGCGGCAGCATATTGGTATCGGCCAGGCTGCTCTTATTGACAGCCTCGAAATTAAATGGCCTATGACCGCCAAGGTGCAGGTGTTTAAGAATCTGAAACCTGATATGAATATCAAAATAAAAGAGGATGGCGACTCTTTCACTACTTACGAACTTAACAAAATTAATTTTACTACCGTTCGGTCAGGATTGATCAGTTGTTCACCGAAGCATAAATAAGGTAACATATCAAGTATTCGTGTTTAATCCGACAATTCGTGTCGCTACTGTTTCAATAAAGTGCTGATGTTATTTAGGGATACTTCCTTCATTCTTTAACTTTTGCTGGTACATTCATGACTGCATCAAGTGCCGGTTTCGGTTTTTTTTGCCTATCCCATAACAAAGGATGGTTTGTTCTGTTAGGGATCGGATAACCATTTTTCCAACTCATGCCATCATGTACACCCCAAAAAGTTACTCTTGCGATCTTGTCCCTGCGGTTATAAAAAATTTTGAATAACTCCTCATACCTTTTCGCTAGAACAGTTTGCATGCTATCGGGCAAGCCACTAGGATAAGGATCGAGAAAGTTTTTAAATTCTTCTAATTGAAATTGTTTATCAGCCATACCCTGACCGATGATCTGCCCCTCTTTAGTTAAAGGAAGAACGTCCACATCCAGTTCAGTGATCATTACTTTTACCCCGCATGCTGCGAAAGAGTCAATGGCGTCTTCAATATATTTTGTCTTGGGATAGTTCAATCCCCAATGCCCCTGCATTCCCACGCCATCGACGCGTATCCCTTCCTTTTGCAAAGTTTTAACCAGGCGAACAATGCCATCTCTTTTTTCCGGGCGCCAAGCGTTAAAATCATTGTAGTATAACTCGGTATTAGGCGCAAATTGAGCAGCAAACTTAAAAGCATATTTCACAAGCGTATCCCCATTGCCAAATGCATTCACCCAGGTTGTGGGACGATAGGTTCCATCATTGTCTATTACTTCATTAACCACGTCCCATGCGTGCACGCGACCAGCATATCTGCCAGCCACAGCTTTAATATGACTCCTCAAGCGTTCAATTTGCTCTTCCTTTGTATTAGGCTTTCCCGCAGCGTTAGTAAAAAACCAGGCGGGACACTGGTTATGCCAAACAAGTGTATGACCAACAATAAACATTTTATTCTTTTCACCAAACTCTACGTATTCATCTGCAGGAGCAAAATTGTAAATGCCGGGCCCCGGGTTAATTAACGCAGCTTTCATTACATTTTCAACTGTAATGGAATTGAAATGTTTTATGACTATATCCTGCGTTTCCTTATCTCTTCCCGAAGTGATTGATGGAGTAACTGCTGTACCAATAAGAAAAGCATCCTTATAAACATCCTTGAGCGTTCGGTCATCTTCGGACTTGTTTATCTTACTCGACCCACCACAAGTAAATATCAATAAGGGAAGCGCGGTCAACAATTGCTTTATGCGACTTACAACAGTTTTATTAACTACAAACGATGTCATGAGTTTATGTTGCTTTTTGTAAAACATATAGGGAAGAAAAAAATTACCATGTCAATTGAATTAACGATACCCCTTGCCGTGGCAAATTAAATTTAAAAACCACTCTTCTGTTAGTTACGTCGTTCCATTCAGGTGAATTGTATAATTGCAATTGCCCCGCAGTTTCTAATTCTTTGTACTGCGTATCCGATACCTTTTGAGGACTGCCCATTGCTTTCCATTTTTCAAATGAATTACTGAATTGTTGATCAACTCTGTAGTGATGCACCAACACCTTTTTATTGGAAATCCCGTCAATAGTTAACTCAATTGGTGCCTCTCCCCCCGGCACATTATCATCATGATAATTCCACACCATTATTGAGATCGTATTCCCGTTTTTGCTTGCGATGGCATTAATATCATTTTTTAGTTTTACACCATTGGCAATAATGTTCGCAGCAGTAAACCCACTATCGCATTTTACCGACAATCTTTTTCCATTCATCATGCCAAACATTCTGAATACATTCAACACTGGCTTATCAATGCCATGAGTAGCTAATTCGCGAAAACCCGCAAACCATTCCTGGTCTTCAAATTCAAACGACCAGCTCACAGCTCCTTTTAAATTCGCTTTATACTCAACCATTAATTCGTAAATACGTGCAAAAGAAGCTGCCGTATAACTGGAATACATTGTGCCGTTTCTATAACCGTATTTCGCGTCTCTTTTTTCTGAACAGGCTGCGCAACCTTCCGGATCACATTCACCAATTATTATAGGAATATTTTTTAATTCTGCAAACGAGTTGATCGCTTCAAATCCTTTTTGAATATCTTTTAACTGCACTCCCATGTTCATTCTAATCGTTCCATTTAGAAATTCAGGCGAACCTTTTGCGTGAAATCCGATGTATTGAAGTGGCGTTCCTGTTTTGCCTGTTGCATAATTTTTTCCGTGAATACAGTGTTCAATAAATTTTGTGAGAAAGGTGTATGCCTTTTCGTCCCTTGGACTCGTTGTATGCGGGCCACCAATAATACATTCCCCACAAGCTTGCTTTAATCCTGCTGCAGCATAATCATATAACTTGCAGTACTCATCAAAAGTTCCCGACCAATAACCAATATTAGGTTCGTTCCATACTTCCCATAACCATGTCATTACCTCTTGTTTCCCATAACGCTCAATAGAATGTTTTACCCATTGATAAACCAGCTCTTTCCATTTATTATAGTCTTTCGGCGGGTATGTCCATCCTGTCCATAAGGTGCCATTTTTGCTCCACGTGTGTTCGTACGGTTCAGGTTTCGAAGAGAGATCTTTTGGCATGAATCCAATCTCCATCAAAGGTTTCATTCCATTCTCTATATATGTATCAATGATGCTATCAACAATTTCCCAACTGTAAACTGGATTGCCACTAGCATCTTCTTTGTAAGCATTGGTAAAACCCCATTTGAGATCTGGGCCGGTACTGTTTCCTTTTGAAGTGAGTAAATTGTGCGTTCTTACATATACGGTGGTAGAACTCAACGCTCTTAATTCCCTTAATAATTTTTTCCCATCTTCTCTTGTGGTGAAATTTGGCTCATCATAGCCAAAGAAAGCCCAAAAAGGCTTCATGTCACCGACAGTCTTTGCCGTGTTTACTTCAATCGCTATTGGAGATTGTTGTGAAAATGTTGCCTGGGATGAAACCGCAACAGTATAGAAAAACAACGCACAAAGTCTTTTAAGATTTAGGTTCTTGGTAATATTGGTGTCCCTACTCATATTCAGCGGTTACATTTTTGAAACCAGTGTGTATATTTTCCCTTCCCGGGTTGGTATGTCATAAAGCACGGTGTCCTTTAATTCGGGTGACGTGACGATCGCCTTTGGAGATATGACAGGTGTTGCTGTTTGTTCGAGTCGGTAAAATGGGTTTTTATTCTCGCCCTTTGCTTTCTTCAAATCGTTACCATCGTTAAATTTCATTTCATTCGGAACCCTCAAACGCAAATTGCCTCCCAGCTTCGATTTGATTATGGCTTTTATAATCTTGCCATCCTTCCATTCCATAGACACAATTTCAAAACCACCTCGTGCACGCAAGCCGCTTATTCTGCCGTGCGATTTCCAAACATCAGGAAGTGCCGGCAACAAATGCAAATCACCATCTTCACTTTGCATCAACATTTCTGTTATGCCGGAGGTGCAACCGAAGTTGCCATCAATCTGGAAAGGAGGATGCGCATCAAATAGATTATTGTAGGTGCCGCCTCCTCCTTCATTCGTACCAACTGGGGTTAACTGATTTTGTATAAGCTTATAGGCATGATTGCCATCGAGCATTTTGGCCCACCAGTTTACCTTCCATCCCATACTCCACCCGGTAGATACATCACCTCGCTGAGTGAGAGTATTTTTCGCCGCGCTATACAACGCTGGCGTACGATACGGAGAAATTTGGTTGGAAGGAAACAATCCGTACAAATGGGAGATATGGCGATGGTGATCGTTAGGGTCGTCGACGTCATCCAGCCATTCCTGCAATTGTCCGTATTGACCAATATGCATGGGTGCAAGACGACGACGTAATTGCTTAAGGGTGTCAGCAAACGACACATCTTTATTTAGGATATCGGCTGCTTTTATCGCTGTAGTAAACACGTCAAACACAATTTGGTTGGTCATGGTAACACCTGCATCAATGGAAGAACCCTGGTGAACTTGTGGCGCGTTCTCCGGAGATTCGTCAGGGCAAATTACCAGCCAATGATATTTGGGATGCTCAATAAGGTAGTCTGCATAGAACATTGCGGCACCTTTCAATACAGGATAAACTGAGGATAAAAACAATTTATCGCCACTATATAAATAGTGTTCCCACAAATGCTGGCTCAACCACCCACCTCCGTTGCTCCATGCACCCCAAAATGCTCCATCAACAGCTCCGTTGATGCGCCAAATGTCAGTGTTGTGGTGTGCCATCCATCCCCTTGCACCATACATTTCCCTTGCAGTTCGCTGCCCCGTTGCCGCCAGCTCCTGTACCATCCGGATCAGCGGTTCATGCATTTCGGCGAGATTGGTTTTTTCCGAAGGCCAGTAATTCATTTCTGTATTAATGTTAATGGTGTACTTGCTGTCCCACGGCGGATTAAGCTTATTATTCCAAATTCCTTGTAACGTGGCAGGTTGTCCGCCTGGTTGCGAAGAAGAGATCAGCAGATATCGACCGAACTGATAATACAACTCAACAAACTTAGGATCATTCGTCGCATTGAAATTTCTCAGTCGCTCATCTGTCGGAGACTTCCCGGAGTTTGACGTCCCAAGATCTAGCTTAACTCTTTTGAAGAATTGCTGATATGCCGCAACGTGTGCTTTTGATATTTCAGCAAATGATTTTGAAATTGCTTTATTCAAATATGTGGTAGCCCTCACGTTTTCATTTTCATTGACTTCCCGGTAGTTTTTAAAATTGGTCGCTATAGAAAGATATATCGTAGCCACATCTGCATTTTGTATCGTGACAGACGTGCCTGTCGATGAATATGAACCGCCCTGGGTTTTTAGTTGTGTAATGCCTTCATACCTGACCATTCCTTTTACTCCTTCATGATCAATCGTTGTCCCTGAAATGATCAATTGCCCTGCTGCGGTTGTTCTGATTTTGGCGTTTGGCAAAGCAGGCAAATAAAAAGCAGTAAAAGAAAGACTATGTGGTTTACTTGCGCTTAAACGAATTACAATTACGCGATCAGGCAGAGATGCTAAAACTTCTCTTGTGTATGTTACATCGCCAAGCTTATACGAGATTTTTGCAATTGCCTTTTCAATATCAAGTTCCCGATAATAACTTCTATAATCATAATGATTGTTGAATACAAGTTGAAGCTCCCCCAGCGGTTCGAACATTTGCCCTTGTGATCCTTTGCTGACTATTATCCTGTTTGCCATTTCCTCTGCATCTTTTTGTCTGCCCGAAAATATTAAGCCCCGCAACACAGTGAGAGAATCTAAGGCCAGGGGGTTATCATTTCGGTTAGGACCACCACTCCAGAGAGTACTTTCATTCAGCTGTATGCGTTCGGTGTCAACATTTCCATATACCATTGCGCCCAACCTCCCATTGCCTATGGGCAAAGCGTTCTCCCACGTGTTGCCCGACGGTTGCGTATACCAAAGCTTCAGTCCTGCCTCATCTTGTGAATGACAACTAACTATCACAAAAAAGCAAACGATAAATAATATTATTTTCATGAATTAGTGTTGATCTTCTCCAAATGTTTCTTCTTCGCAATCTGGATCTCGAGTCACATCAATAACTGGTACAAGTACATGTTGACCACCTCTTGCTCTTAGTTCCCGTGCAACGCCTTGCATAAATTTCAGCCATTCAATTTAATTCCGCCCACTGGCCAGGCCACTATACCTGGCATATTGATGTCTTAACCGTAAATATATGTGTTCAAAATCGGAAACAATTTTGTAAAAGAAAGGAAGGATGAAAACATCCCCCCTTTTTCGATTACTAACGATTGCTGCTTTACGAGCTCGGTAACAGCCAGGGATGCATTTTTTTGCCCCTGCTGTAGAATATCATATCAAATGGTAACGTTTAAGTTATCCGATTGCATGGGAAATCGTTTGTTTAGATAATTCAGGACTATATTCTGTGCGGCGTGTGTTGCAGAAATCCGCGATGAACTTTTGACCTGCGTTCGAAAGTTCTATGCCCCCCAAAAGAAAGGGAATTTTAAATAACAACTTGGTCAATTGGACAGAACGGTCCCACGGTTTATTTCTCATAGTGCAATGGCTTATCAGGTAACACGATTGATAAATGTCTTTTAGACACTTATACAAGGTATTTTAATTCTACCAAAGAAAACTTCCAATAAATCACAGCGTGGAATTATGTACACGGCTTTACACCGGAATGGACACGGATTTTGTCTGGGGTCGCTATCTAGAATCGATATTTCCTTAATGACCTGGCTGATGTGTAGTATTTACACTAACCCACCAGCAATAGGACAACGGTATAAGGCAAGCTTTCTGCTTAATCGACAATGAACAATACACATCCAGAAGGATTGCTTTTATCCCGGGTTCTTTTGATTTCTTGCTAGGCGAAGTTGAGTTCTCCATCGTATAATGATATTTTTTCAGTCTACTGAAAAAATGACTGGGCATAATGAATTTTTTTCAGGAATTGCTGCATTGGCATTTTGTCTGATAGCCGAATAGTTAAAAAGGAGGTGCTTATGACAACAACTTTCACTAAAAGACAAAATGGTAATGCGGTGCCAACCGTCGAAAACTTGATCAATAATCTTTTTGAAGATGGTCTTCAGCGCATTTTCAGCAACAACGTCTTAAGTGATACGCCTATTTTAATGGGCCGTGTTCCAGCAAACATCAGGGAAACAGATAAAGAGTATGAAATCGATATCGTCGCCCCGGGATGTCGTAGGGAAAACTTCAAGGTTGATATGAATGACAAGCTGTTGACGATCGCTTACTCGCCGGAGCAGACGGACGCCAATGAAAAAGTGGCATGGACACGTAATGAATACATTCCAACCGCTTTCAGTAAAAGTTTCACGGTGGACGATTCAGTAGATGTTAACAACATAAGTGCAAGTTACCGCGACGGCATTCTTCGCATCGCACTTGCAAAAAATGAGCTGGCGAAAACTTCCAGGAAGATTGAAATCAAATAAATGGGTATTTGTAATTTAAAAACTAACGGAGGAAGCTATGAAGACAATAGTAAAACTGCAACGTTCTGTTTGGATATCATTGAAAAACTGGGTGCGTGAAACTTTCCGAAAAAGAAACGATGATGATCATGGTCCGTTTGATACGCCCTTCGCAATTCTGTAGTATGGATGTGATAGCCAAAACCGGCCGGATTCAAGAATCGAATAAATGACGCGCTATTACATTAAGGAAGAACAAGGCTGCTTCCTTGTTGATTGCCCCACTAAATCTGTGGGGCTTTGTACTTTAGATTTTTTTTTTGATGTGCTGATTTGACGCAGTTACCTATTTGACAACAATACGGCCATAATCCCACCGGAAAAAAATAGGCTTAAAAGGACATCTTACCATGGAAATTAATTCATGCCGAACATCATCCGGATTAGAAGTCGGCAAGGAAGAAGAAAAGTATCTAAAATCTGCAGCAGGAAGAACTTTATCAGCATTCTCGAATCTGAATTGATTCACGGATGTCAAAGATTGATCAGTTGCAATGATGAATTCCGCACGCCGTGTCATACATAAACCAGTTCAGGGACTTCTTTATAGATCACCGGTGCATGAGGATCCTTGCTTTTTAAAAAGTCTTTGTTTAGGGGAGTAGCGACCATGTCTGCGGTGGCTACCTGGTAATTTGCGATATCCAAAATATCCTGGTCGCTAAGGTCCTTATATAACCATGTCTCGGCGACATCGCCTGGTAAAATTGCCGGCATTCGTTCTTTGCTGTTGTGAATTTGTTTCATTAAAGAGTTGGCCGGTGCCGTTATTATCGCAAACGTATTGATCGTTGTTTTTGTCTCAGTAAGAAAACAGGGCTGCCAAATACCCGCGATATAAAATTCTTCCTCATTTCTCAGTCGAACCAGGTAAGGAAATTTTTCGGGTGTCTTTAGAAGCTTCCCGCTTTTGCCAACAACCTGCACGTGCATCCATTCATAAAATCCATTTGAGGGGATCAGACAACGTCTTTTCTTGGCCGCATCTTTATACATTTTATTTAACAGCTCTTCACTGGTTGCATTGAGAGTCGTGAATCCCTTAATGTACCTGCCACTGACATCTTTATAGCCGAATCTAAAGTTCTTGATCTCTTCTTCATTCTTCAGCGATGGTGGAAGAAAACCCCATTGCATTTTAACACGCTCGGTCTCATGAGTGCCGGCTACAGGTCGTATCACAGGGAAATCTCCATAATCAAACCCTTTGTGAATTGCAAAATCTTCATTTAAAAAAGCAATAACTTTTTCAAGCTCCTTTAATTCAAGGTATTCTTCTCTTGTGACCTTTATACTATTGTAATAACACATAATATTTCAATTGAAATGTTTTTCAATTTGATTCCCTATTTCATAAGCGAATGTCCTGAACTTAAAATCCTGAGGCACTGTTGTCCAAAACGGTATTCGGTGCTGGTTAAGGGCTCTCGTAACATACAGCGGTCGTCCGTTAATATTAATTTGATACAACATTCGCTCATTTGCTTTATATGCCTGGCACCGATACTCTTTACCTCTGAGTTTAATTAAAAAACTATCGCCGACGATTTCATGTAACATAAACCTCGCTTTACAAGTTAGCAGATAATTTGACTCAGCGAATTTACTAAAAATATTAGTTCACGTTACTAAATTTTACTAATTGGGATTGTACCCTGGTAACTTACTTATGCTCCCAAAAATCGGGATGAACGTGGGTGAGACAGAAACCATGGCAGTGGAAAGCTAAACCTTAATAACATTCATACACAAATTCATTTGTTATCGGGTCTCCAAACGAAGGAGTTTCGGTGATCGAATTGATACGGCCTTCAGGTGCAAAAGTGTATGAGAATGTACTTTGGTCATTGGAGGTTATAAGGTTTTTGGGTCTTACTACCTCAAATCCGGTCAAGAGCTTTACCAGGGAGAAGTAATCGCCAGGCTGATGAGGCCTACTCAAATCAAAATCACTTTGGTAAACTTTGGGGCCATCTTTGACTGAGATTGGATTACCATTTTGCCATGTGTAGTTGACCGTATCAACAATGCCGGGATTGGAAAGGGTTACAATGCCTCGCAATACCTCGTCGTTATTGTATTCATAGGCAACATTGATCCAATTCGTCCCCTGGGAATTAAATTCCATACGCACATTGCTGGCAAGGCCGATCGAATTCACCGCGATGATCGTTCTAAACTGGAAACCGGTCAGGCCTGTTTTATTTAATGTAACAGTATCGTTTGCGTAAGTATAATTTGTTACAGATCCGTCGGTCTCGCGAACATTATTGACCGATCCATTGGAATTGTAACTGATAAAGCTTGTATCTCGGATATTGGTTGTAAAGTAAGCAACCCTGCACCCGTGCTGCACGGGTGGTGTATCTTCATCTCGTTCTTTTTTACAGCCAGAGAGGATAACAAAAAGGCTCATGACGACGACAGTCATTTTCACGATCACGGATGTACTTATCAATTTTTTCATACAAGGTTTATTGTTAGCAAGGGTATGGACCATGCCAAATCAGGAGGCAACTTAACAAAGGCTGCACCCGGGTAAGCATATCATTTCCCGAATGGCAGTTTCTTTTTTCCCAGCGGACGAGTGGAAGCATTGTTCTTCAGAAAGAAGACTGTTTTAAATGAATTTTCCATCTTTTAGCCGGAACGGCTTTAATGTATTGCATTGACATTTACCCTTTCTATATTCAACAAGTGCACTTCGATATCCCGGTCATGGGCCTTGTTTTCAAATTCACTGATGATCTCTAAAATATCGTAGTCGATGAAATTACACTGACTGCCATCGATCGTTAATTTGGACTCTTCCGGGATCTTATCCAACGCATCTTTGAGTTTTACCTTATTTAAAAAGGTAACATTGCTATTGAGCCTTATGTAAAAGATCTCGTGGCCATCTTTTGCGGTTGTTTGTATTTTATATTCAGCTTTGAAATTGTTGCTGACTATATAGTACATTGAGATCAAAAGCCCGGCGGTAACTCCGATCAACAGGTCCGTCATTAAAATGATCGCGATGGTAAGAATGAAAGGAAGGAATTGCTTCCATCCGAGGCTCCACATATTTCTATAAAGCTTAGGTTTCGTTAAATTGAAACCGGTTACAAACAGGATGGCGGCAAGCGATGCAAAAGGTATCTTGTTTAAGATAAACGGAACAAATAATACGGTCAGTAATAAAAACAAACCGTGCGTAAAGGAAGAAAGTCTTGTCCTGGCACCTGCATCAACGTTGGCTGCACCTCTTACAATGACTGCAGTCATTGGAATGGCTCCCAGCAAGCCACAAATTATATTGCCGACTCCTTGTGCTTTTAGCTCACGATTGACGGGCGTAATGCGGTTGTGAATGTCCAATTTGTCAATAGCCTCTACGCATAACAATGTTTCCAACGTTGCAAGCAAGCCAATGATCACACCATCTTTCCATATCTCGCTATGTGAAAAAAGTTTTGAAAAAGCCGGAAGTGAAATGTTTCCAAAAATGTTCTCGGGGATATAAACTAATTGTGCCGGCCTGAGGGAATAGGCTGACGTTACCGATTGAAAAAGAAAATTTATCAGGACACCGACAATGACTGCAATCAATGGCGCGGGGATTATTTTTAATTTCTTTGCAAACGGTTGTTGGAGTAAAATAAGAGCGGCGAGCGATGCTATTGAAATAATAATAGCACCCCTCGTCGTATGAACGTTCAAATTATTAAAGCTACTTTGAAAATCTTTGTCCCCGAAAAAACTGAGAAAGCCAGTGCTCCAGAAATCCGGCTTGTCATAACCAAGAGCAAAAGGAATTTGCTTTGAGATCAATAAAATGCCGATGGCCGCCAGCATGCCTTTGATAACAGCTGAAGGAAAGTAATAAGCGATGATCCCCAAACGCAGAAAACCAAGGACGACCTGGAACATACCCCCCACAATTACAGCCAATAAAAAGATCCGGTAATCGCCGTAAGAAAGAATGGCTGCTGCAACGACAGTGGAAAGTCCCGCTGCTGGTCCTGATACACTTAACTGAGAGCCGCTCATGAAGGAAACAACAAGCCCTCCGATGATACCTGAAAGGATGCCTGCGTAAAGAGGGGCACCAGAGGCTAAGGCAATACCGAGACAGAGCGGAAGTGCAACTAAAAAAACTGAAAGACCTGCCGGCAGATCATATTTAAGCCACAGGAGGCGATAATATCTAATTTTTCGTTTCAAGATAAAAGCTAAAGGGGCTTGAGGCTTGCAATATAAATTATTATTGTCTTGAAGGAAGTGATTAAAATCATGGCATTATTGGAACCCATCATTAAGATAATCATGGATGATTTCTTTTAATCTGCTGTCCGCGACTTCGAGTATTTCGTCTTTCCACTCGGGATGTATGAGCCATAACCACGGTAGTACTTCTTCATTTTTTTCCGGTGGCGTATTATTGGGGCAGAACTCTACCGAATCTATATTCATTCCCACTATATCTCCGTAAAATTGTTCAACATCAAAAAAACGCTCCTCCATTCTTTCGAATTCCCGAATGTTCTTGAAATCTACCACACGTGGAATCTTGCTTGCATCTGTCAACAATATTCTAACCATACCATCCATAGGCAAACTGTCAATCAATATACCATTCTTTGTTATTCCAATTTTCTATCGCTTGTTTTGCATCGGAACTCAGCAAAGGAATATTTTTTTCGGCAATTCCTTGAAGCGTTTTTAGACACTTCTCCGGATTGAATCTCATCGAATATACAGCGGCCATG
>Ga0207674_10002171_pt1 | contig 24814 bp, 20 predicted proteins | sample KBSCornC72_FD_184303 | JGI IMG/M metagenome (GOLD analysis project Ga0207674, IMG submission 184303) | Corn rhizosphere microbial communities from Kellogg Biological Station, Michigan, USA - KBS Corn C7-2 (SPAdes) (version 2) | ecosystem: Host-associated > Plants > Roots > Rhizosphere > Soil ...
ACGCACTGGATTTAGGTTCCAGCGCCCGCAAGGGCATGGGAGTTCGACCCTCCCCGTTCGCACCATAATAAACATTGGGTTTCCAGCAAAAAGGGCCACTTCCGAAGAGTGACCCGATTTTGACCCCGTAGCAAATGTTAGGCGGCTTCCCGCTTGGCCTTCGGCATGGCTTTGCCCCTAGGCTTGCGTTTCCCCTTGGGCTTGGCTTGCTTGAGGCTCCATGCGCTAGCTTGGATTGAGACGGGTGATTGCGGAGCGGAACTTTCGCGCAGACAATCTTGGCGAGTACATGGACCAGAAGCGTGCGGACGGCACACTAGAGGCAACTTGACTGACGAAGCCTACAACGATGCACGAGACCATTACGTTGCTGCGGCTCATGCCGTGGCCGGGTATCTAAGGACGGCCTAAATAGTCTTGAACTTTGATTTGGGGACCGTCGCCCTAGGCACCCGGTAAGCGTGAGCTTTCCGGGTGTTTGCTTTTTAGCTAGACTGATGACCGATGCCCAAAGCGTCCCTTCGTCGGCGGCTCCGTTGGTGGATTCAAGGAAAATATTGGCGTGTGCTCAAACACATCAATCGAATCGCCTATCTGAAACACGTTCTTGATGAAGCAGAGGACTGGAGCGAGTATTTCGAAGAAGTTGAGGAAGTTCTTACGACGGAGACCGCGATATGGACGAAACGGGCGTCCAAGGTCAACGTCAGCGTAGTTGAGGTTCCGCTTAAGCAAGGCCAAACGTCACATTGGAAACAAGGCGATTATGGCGGGGGACGCTACATTGACTGGGATGCGCTTCGCAGATTGAAAATCCTAGTTGAGGATAGGGAGTATGAGCTTAAGCGCCGAAAACGTGAAGGTGGGGAACTCTGGGTGAAGTGGTTCACTGCAATCATGGCCGCTATCGGTGCTCTCACCGGTTTGTACTTGGCATTCGTCAAAGGCACAAAGTAACCATCCATGCAACAGTCCAAAGCGATCATTGTCGGTTCGGTAATCATCGGGGCGTGTATCTTATCTTTCCTCGGTTACAACATCTCTCGTGACCGGGCTGAGGCAAAGGCGCTGCAACAGGAACGGGAACGACAACTCGTTGAAGAACGACGGGCAGAACGCAACCGACTCGACGAACGAATGCATGAATTGAGAATGGACGAATACGAACGAAAATTCGGACATACCGAGCGTCTGAAGCTTGTAGCGTTTGAACTGGGTGTTCGTGCAGAAGGCGTTGAGGCAGCTTGCAAGGGCCAGTCATTTTCGCCCAAGCGTTGTGAAACCTTCGAAAAGAATCGTCAAGCACTATTCGACAATTCCGAATTCACGAGACCTTAGCGCCTTTGCCCATTCCCTGATTCGGCCTACTCTGTGCCGGTAGTTGGGTTGCCGTTCGTTGTGTTCCTTGAAGTCCCAAAGTTTCGAATCTTTCCCATTTACAACCACCCGGATGACAGCGTCGTCACTAACCCTAGGCTGATGCGGTGCGTGGCGTTGTAGAGCGTCCCAGGCGGCTGCAAATGAGCTTGTAGCGCTCACATAGTAGCAGTGGCTTCCTTGCCCTACCGATGCAGGAATGAATACAGCGCAATGACGGCCTGGGAAGGGTTAGAATCGGTCATGGCTTCCAGCCACGGGTTGTATCATAACTGAATGCAGAAAACCGTTCCGTCAGGCACATGGCAACGTTTCGCCGCTCCACCTTCTGCCGCTGACATTCAAAAGATTCTGCGGAAGCATGATCTTCGAATCAACCAAGCCAATCAACCATACCTCGACAGGAAGTCCGGGAAACCGACGCTTCACCAAGAGATTCTGAACGTCCTGCAAGATGAATACGACCACGACTTAACGAAAGATTTTGCTGATGCGTCCCGCTTCGGCCCCGCTCACCAAATCATCCATAAGATAAAGATGATCTCCCGCCGTGGAGACGCAATAGGTGAATGGGTCATCCAGCGCAACGGGAACCTTGTTCGCCTTCGCCGGTTGCACTGAAACAGTAACGCCGATGGCCGAAGAGACGTACATTCCGGGCGGACGCTTTTTGCATCCCGCTGAATATGAGATTTTCGACCATGAGGTTACACGAAAGCGAAGCCTCGAAGCAAAACGAAGCAAATCCGTAGCAAATGAGCCGCCAGCGGACGCCATTCCACCCACCCTTCGAAACCGTAAACCGCTGATTCGCCATTGTACTCCACACCACGCATAGCCCCGGATTCGATTTAGGTTCCAGCGCCCGCAAGGGCATGGGAGTTCGACCCTCCCCGTTCGCACCATAGGCTTCAGAAAGAAAGGCCTACTCCGAGGAGCGGGCTTGTTTGAGTGTCGGCGTCTTTCGTTCTTGGACGACGTCCCGTTACGGCTTACCCACAATGTCTTTGAGGTGCTTGGCGCAGGCTTCAGCCGCAGTTTGTCGTCCGTGTAGCGAATTCTTTTTATTGACGGCGTAAGCAAAGACCACTTCACCTGTTTTGCGGTTGACCAGACGTATCCCGGCTTGTTCATCGGAATGGATCTGGCCAAGAAACACCGTCTTGGCCCAACCCGCCTTCACATGGTCCGAAACGCCCTCGAGGGCATAGTCCGCTTTCTCTTTGTCGGCCACTATAACGAGTGGAACGTGTTTTTTGTGGAGGGCCGCGTCAAGATACGTATCAAATCCGTCGGTTGCCTCTACAAAGATTTTCGAGCCTGCAGGCACGATCCGCTCATCGCCGAAGCAGGCGACCGCCGCAAACGCTAAAATTATCAATGTCATTCTCATGAATGTCTCCGTATATGCGTAATTTGACTGCGTTCAGAAACCGGCAAGCCTAGCACAATGTCATGTATCGTCTAATAGTTCACAAAATATTAGACGATGGCACTTCAATAGTATAGATAATGCAAAGAAATATACCAAGTTGTGTATTAATCGCATTTCTAGCCGTCGTCTCCGACAGGTGCTTTCAAGATGGCTAAATGTGAACGAGGGACGAAGTGGGTCGGTATTCCGGCGGCTTACCTCACGCCCTCTTCTACTTACAGCGACCGCAAGAAGTTCAGAATATCCTGCTTCTGCGATACCGTCAGAGCATTAAACTTTCCGATCACTCCATTGGCTTCCGATCCGGAACTCGCGTGTGCCTGAATCGCCTCCGGCAGATCGTCCTTCCATCGTGCAGGAAGAACAGCCGCTGTCCGATGCCCACAGTGGGGCGGTTCTGAACTCGTCAGGCCCGGCGTTTCCCTGGCTAACGTCGTCGCTCAGATTCGAACCCATATGATGCACTGCGAAATCCAGGAATTGATGATACGTCCGCCTCGACATTCCGGTGTACTGCGAAGCGCCGGTTGTCAACGACGCCCGAATGCCACAAGGCGCAGCCGGCACTATTGAATTGCGTCGAACCATTCCGCTCCGACGGCGAACTGGCTGAAAGCATACGGTGCGTCCGACAGACGCATGAAGATCGAGAAGCTCACCAGATCGGATGAGGTCCGACGCAACAGGCACAGTTCCCCCACATGAACTGGCGGACGCATCGGACCTTCCAATAACTTCGAGTCGGTTCGGAACGCGCATGCACGAGCACTTCCTTTTTTGGAAGTTGATCTTGCTGAGTGTAAGTCCTTCCCCTTGGCGCGTCTGCGTTTAACGTCTCATTTGCCTCGTGAGCCTGCATCGCAATGTTTACCGATACCTTAGAGAGTGCTAAAAGCGATGCCCTGCATGCGGCACGGTTCCTAAGTACAAGGATTGCCGTTGCGACCGTTGCGTCGACCAGGATGAAGGTGCGTTCGCTGTACTTAAGAATATTTACCGCTATCAGAAAGTTATCCGAATCAGTGCGTCATCGAATACATCACGTAATTGACACCGATGCGGATTCCCAGCGCCGAAAAGCGCTCCGGGTAGGCAGGCAGGTCGGCGAACTCCCAGGAGTCGCCGATGTCGGAGTTGAAGGAGACCGCCACCATGAGGCGTCCCTGATCGTCGCGAACTCCCAACCATTGGGGTGTGTTTCCGCCGTCGCGCGGGCCGCGCCGCAAGCCCCACTCGCCCAGAATCTGGAAGCGATTGTCCAGGTCGTACACGGTGTGAAACAGCGCGTCTTCGTTTGGAACTTCAACGATCTCGCGATTCGGAAAGATCTTCTTCATGCCGGCTTCGAACCCGTGCCACTCGTCCGGTCCCCAGAAGTCATCGGCGTATAGAAAGCCGCCGCGCAGCAGAAACTCGCGGATTTTGGCGGCTTGTTCATCCGTCAGATCCCAATTGCCGGTGAGGCCCGTGTACATCCAGGGCCAATTGTAGATGTCGTCCACGTCGTCGGGATTCACGGGCTGCTCCAGGCCCCGTGCATTGATGCGGCTCAGGCGACGGAGCGCGGTGATGAAATGCCGATCGGCTCGCGGATAATCTTCTGTCCAGCTAGTGCCGCCTTCTCTCCAGTCCCTGCGTCCGCGGAATTCGAACTTCGCGTAGGGAAGAGAAGGGTACATTAAGCGCGCAAATACGAACTCCGCGGGATCCTGACCGTCGGGCGGAATGGGAATATCGTCGTAGCGTTCCAAGCTTTCAAACAGCCGCCAGGGACGCTGATATGCGTACAGGCAGCCGGATAGCGCGATGCCGCCGACGACCAGACATAGCGCGCTTTTGAGCTTGATCACTCGGACACTTTCAAGCCGGCATCAAATCGAAGTTTACCCACAATAGATTCCAAGGGCGAATGGTCCATGATACAAAGACGCCGCCGGTCCCGAAAGGATCCGCCTTGATCATTTCTTCGACTTGTTCTTTCGTTTGGGCTTCGTAGATCAGCAACCCGCCGCTGTCATCGGTGAAAGGCCCGGCCATGGCGGCCTTGCCGTCCTTCCTGAGACCGGCGAGGTATTCGCGATGTGGAGGCCGGAACTCGGCGATCTTACCCGCGTCTGGCGTGTATTCGATGATAGCGGCAAATTTCATAGGGATGTCCCAGTTTATCCCTTCAACGATCCTGTCCGGTAAGCCACAGCATCGCCTGCAGCATCATCCGGCGGATACCGGGATCGGTCCAGGTGCTGTCGAAATGTCCCAGCGCACTGTAAAACACGCGTCCTGTCCCGTACCGCTGGGTCCAGGCGAGTGGAAACTCAGTGGCGCCCGGATTGACGCCATTCGCCCTCATGTCCACCGAGCTGGTATCCAGCGACAAAAGCACATGCAGCCGGTGGCCCTTGAAATCCCGAACCTGATAGATCTCATCGCGAATCCGGAACGACGGCGCAAGGTGCGCCACCAAGGGGCTGGATGGATCCTTCACTCGAACGGTCACATCCTGGGTCCAGGGGTGGTTCTGGAAATACGCTCCGATCAGTTCTCCATACTCCGGCCACTTGTAGAAGGTATCCGTCGCGCTGTGGACGCCGCCGAATCCCTTTCCGCCGCGGACGAATGCCAACAGATCGCGCTTCTGTGCGTCGGAAATCGGCAGCTCGCCCGTCGTGAAAAAGATGACCGCGTCAAAATTTCGTAGTCCAGCAGCGCTCAGCAGTGACACATCTTCCGTCTGAACGACTTCGAGTTTTCCGCTCTGCCGGGCGATTTCCCTAAGGGCGGTGATCGACGCAGGGATGGATTCATGCTTGAATCCCGCCGAGAGCGTCACGTAGAGGATGCGCTTTGGCTCGGCAGCCACCGTCGCTGCCAGCACGCATAGGATGGCCGCTATTCGCGATAAAAACATCCGATTTCATGGTACCGCCGTGCAAGTGCGGGAGAATGGAGTAGCGTGCTTTCTCCCCTCTCCAAACCCGCCATTTCCAAGCCGGAGGTCAAGAGTCCCGCGGGCCACTGGCCGCAGCTCCATGCGGCCGTGGAAGCCGGCGCGGATGCGGTCTACTTTGGGCTGACCCACTTCACAGCGCGCGCCAAATCCGGATTCACTCTGGCCGAGCTGCCGGAAGCTTTGCGGACCTTGCATACCCGCGGCGTCAAAGGCTACGTAACATTCAACACGCTGATCTTCGACGACGAACTCCAGGAAGCCGCTCGAGCCCTTGGGGCCATCGCTGAGGCGGGCGCCGATGCAATTCTGGTGCAGGACTGGGCGGCGGTGGCGCTGGCTCGCCGCATTGCGCCGGATCTCGAGATCCACGGAAGCACCCAGATGAGCATCACCAGCGTCGAAGGCGTCAGGCACGCTGAGCAACTGGGAGTGCGCCGGATGATCTTGGCGCGCGAGCTTTCTCTGGATGAGATCCGCGCCATCCGCCAGCAAACCGACGCTGAGCTGGAACTGTTCGTGCACGGAGCGCTGTGCGTCTCCTACTCCGGCCAATGTTTTTCTTCTGAAGCCTGGGGTGGCCGCAGCGCCAATCGCGGGCAGTGCGCCCAGGCATGCCGCTTGCCGTACGAAATGATCGTGGACGGCCAGCCGCAGCCCCTCGGCGACGCACGTTACCTTTTATCGCCTGGCGATCTCTACGCGCTCGAACAGATTCCCGAGATCGTGCGCATCGGTATTTCCGCGATCAAGATCGAGGGCCGGTATAAAGACGCCGAATACGTCGCGCTGACGACCCGCGCGTATCGGAAGGCGGTGGACGATGCTTGGGCCGGTCGCGAGCGCTCCGTAGATCCCGTCGTCGATAAACAGGTCGAAGCGCAGTTGGAGCAGGTGTATTCGCGCGGTCTTGGTCCATTCTTCCTCACTGGAACGAATCACCAGGCGGTGGTGAACGGCCGTGCGCCGCGTCATCGCGGGCTGTGCGTGGGCCGCGTGATTCGCACGTCCGCGACAGGCGTCGTCATGAAACCCGAGTCTGCCGATGGAGTATCCCCCTTGAAGCCAGGCGACGGAATTGTGTTCGACGCGGCCGATTGGCGCAGTCCTGAAGAAGCCGAAGAGGGCGGCAGGATCTATCAGGTGACACCATCAGCCGGTGGCACGCTCGAGCTTGCGTTCGGCAACGGCGCTATCAACGCCGCGCGGATTCGTTCCGGCGACCTCGTGTGGCGCACGCATGACCCGGAGATCGATAAAGCCGCGCGCCCCTACACGTCGGCGAACGCACCGGTGAGCAAGCAGAGAGTAGATGTCCTCGTTGCTGCGAACGCAAATCACCCTCTCAAAATGCAGTGGCGGCTGAGTTCGCGTCCGGAAGTTTTCGTTCGCGTGATGTCCGATGAGCCTCTCGAAGCCGCGCAGAGCCATGCGATCAGTCCCGAATTTCTGCGAGAACAGCTAGGCAGGTTAGGCAATACTCCCTACGAACTAGGCAGCGTGGATCTGGAATCCGATGCTGCGTGTTTTGCCCCGAGTTCCTTGCTGAATCAACTGCGCCGGCAAGCAGTGGAGCAGCTCGCCCAACTCCAATCGCAGCCGCACCCGGTTCGCACGAACGATCCCGCCAGCGCCGTTGCTGAACTCTCCCGTGCTCCCAAACCAGCGGAACCTGGACTGCCGCGCATTCACCTGCTGGTCCGGACCGCGCAACAGTTGGACGCCGCCATCGCACTTGGACCCGCCAGCATCACGCTGGATTATTTAGATCTCTACGGCTTGCTGCCTTCGCTCAGCCGGGTTAAAGCCGCTGGGATCGAAGCTCGCGTGGCCAGCCCGCGTATTCTCAAGCCCGGCGAGCAACGCATCGCCGATTTCCTGTTGCGCTGCGAAAGCCCGATTCTGGTGCGTTCCGCCGGACTTCTGGAAACTCTTCGTGATGCGAGTGTCCGGCTCGACGGAGATTTTAGTCTGAACGCGGCCAACGCGATTTCCGCCGCCATGCTGCTCGAGACCGGACTGGGCCGGCTGGCGCCCACGCATGATTTGAATGCTGCGCAGATCACCGCGCTAGCGGCGCAAGGCGACGCTCAACGTTTAGAGGTTGTCGCCTATCACCACCTGCCGGTATTCCACACCGAACACTGCGTCTTCTGCCGGTTCCTTTCCACCGGCACCAGTTATAAGGACTGCGGCCGGCCCTGCGAAAGCCACACGGTTGCGCTGCAGGATTCCGGTGGACGACCGCATCCCGTGATGGCCGACGTCGGCTGCCGCAATACCGTCTTCGGAGCTGAAGCGCAGGAGGCCAGCTCGCATCTTACAGATTGGCTCGCGGCGGGCATCCGCCATTTCCGGCTCGAGTTTGTCCACGAAACCTCGCAGCAGGTGACCCGGATCGGCCGGGCATTTGAGGACTGTATCGCCGGTCGTGCGACCGCTCAGGAACTCCACCGGACGTTACAGCGAGCTGTCCCGCATGGTGTTACCGAAGGCAGTCTCTTCGTTCCTTCAAGCGCGTTGCTGCCGGTGCTGCAATAATTCTGCTACAGTCTTGCAATGAAACTTCTGATGCTCTTGTGCGTGCTGGCAGCGGGACAAATGCAGGCACAAAAAGTGGATATCGAATTCGATGAATCTGCCGATTTTTCACACTACAAAACATTCGCCATTCAGGAAGGTCAGCTCAACGCCAAGGCTCCTGCGCTCAATAGCGAATTGACGCGGAAGAAGATCGACAACGAAATCCGCAAGCGGCTAATCGAGAAAGGCCTCATGGAGGTCCCCGCGCGGCCCGATCTCAACGTGCGGTTCACGCTGGGTTCGGCGCGGCGTTCGGAAGTGGAGGCATATCCGGCGGGTTGGCGGGGCTTGGGTACGCGCCGTGTCCGAGTCGCCTACACCGAAGGCACGTTGGTCATTAATCTTCGTGACACCAGCAAGCGGGAGTTGGTCTGGCGCGCCATCGCTGTGGAAGATAAGAGCGATCCCGCAAAGATCTCCGAGCACCTCGACGACATGGTTAAGAAATCGATCGAGAAGTATCCACCCAAAAAGAAGTAGGTTAGGCGATCTTGTCGCCTGACACTAATGATCGTGCCCGGAATCCGGGCCGAACGCTGACCGGTGATACGGCGTCGCCGGAGTCGCCATCTTCTGATGCTCAGGGCCCGTGGCCGGGCGCGGACCAGGATATTTGATCAGGTCCCAGCCGGCGAAATTTTTATTCCCACCGTAATACGGATCGCCGAACATGCCTTCCAGAGTCAGCCTGCGTGCGCGATTGAAAAACGCACGGCCGGTGGGTAAGCCTTCGGCGGCATCCGTGTCGATCGCAGTCAGCACTGCGTCGCGCTTTTCTGCCGACAACTCGGCTAGCGGCGCGCCCTGCGTCCGGCGGGCGTATGCGTCTACGGCTTCCAGACCAGTGATGAACGTGTCTTTCTCACTGCTTAAATATCCCGCGAGCTGCCGATCGATGTAATTCTGCGCGCCCGCGTCCACGGCTCCCGGACCATTTTCATCGCGCGGAATCAGGCGATCGATAAACGCTTCAAGCGTACGAAGCTGCGCTGGCGTGAGTGCACCTTGTTGGGCGGGCGACGTTAAGGCTGCTACTGGAACCAGTGCAGCACTCGCAATTACGCTTCGGCGGGAAAGATTCTTCATAAAATTTCAAGGCCGCGCCACCACCCAGACGGCACGGCCCCGATTCGACAACGATTACTACTGATGATACGTGCCGACGTACGTGCCCTTGGCTCGAACGTGACCCTTCATAGCGGCCATAAGATCCGCGCGACTTGCGGTCGCCGGCGTATCCAGCTTCGCATCCAACGCGTAGGCTTCGATGATGTAATGGTGTACGGTTGGCGCGGGCGGACACGGTCCGAAGAATCCTGCGGTCCGGCCGATGTTGTTCAACTGACGGCTACCATCGGGAAGTTCCGCAGTATTGGGTAGCTTTTCGGCTAGGCCAGTAGCGGTTCCGGGAATGTTGAAAATGGCCCAGTGCAGCACGTCGTCGCCGCCGATGTCTACGTCGGTATCATGCATGATCAGCGCGAAAGTCACGGTTCCCGCGGGCGCTCCGCTCCAGTCGATCTTGGGGGAAACGGCCATGTTACCGTTAGCGCAGCCGTTCTTAGCGGGAATCGCCGAGCCGTCGGCGTAATCGGCCAGTTTCAAGGTCAGGGGAGCAGGAATACCGCCACCGCCTTTGCCTTTGCCGCCGCCGCCCTTTCCACCTTTGTCTTGGGCGACGATCGCGCCCGCTCCCATGGCGATCACCGCTGCCGCGGCCGTCAAGTACTGTAGTGCACGCATTATGTTTGATGTTCTCCTCATCATTAAAACTGTATCGAATTCCCAGGCTTTTCGCAGCGATCTCTAGGCTCGGCTAATCGCCGCTCGCGAGATGTCTTTAATCGCCGGAGTTCCGCATTGCTGCATGGTCAGGCGCAATTCGGCGCGCAGCATATCGATCACGCGCTCGACGCCTTCCTGGCCGAAGGCCGTCAGCCCGAAGATGTACGGACGCCCGACGCCCACGGCACGCGCACCCAGGGCCAGAGCCTTGTAGATATCCGTTCCGCGCCGGAATCCGCCATCTACGAGCACGGGAATCTGGCTGCCAACGGCATCCACGACCTCGGTCAGACTGTCGATCGTGCTGCGCAGCGTCTCTGTGGCGCGGCCTCCGTGATTTGAGACCACCACGGCATCGGCGCCATGCTCGCGGCATAAACGCGCGTCCTCGGCCGTATCGATGCCCTTGATGATCAACTTCATCTTGGTCAGCTTTCGCAGCCGGTCGAGCGTCGCCCAGTTTGCCGACGACGGATTGATGCCGCCTTCGATTCCGTCGAGCATGGCCCGGCCTTTGAGGTTGCCGACGCCATTGGTGTGGCACGATAGGCAGTTTCTGGTATCCGTTCGGCGCAAGCGCTCGGCGGTTTCCGTGTTGCGGCCGCCCAGCAGGTCCACTGTCCACACCAGGACAGGACAGCCTGCGGCTTCCACGCGGCGCACCAGCTTTTCGGTGCCTTCCCAGGAGACCGGCATATAGAGCTGATACCAGGGCGGGGTGCCGAGCGCCTTGGCCACGTCCTCCACCGATGACGACGAAACGGTCGAGAGAATCTGCGTTGCCTTCTTCCCTTTGGCGGCTCGCGCGACGGCGATTTCCCCTTCGGCATGAAACATTTTCTGTCCGCCCACGGGGCACAGAAAGATCGGAGCTTCCCACGAAACGCCGAAAATTTCCATCCGCAGATCCGGCTTGGAAACGTCCACCAGACGGCGCGGGCGGAGTTGGAAGTGCTGGAATCCCTCGCGATTCATTTTCAGCGTCCCATCGTCATCCACGCCGCTGAACAGGTAGCCCAGGTGCGCCGGGGGAAGCATGGTGCGCGTCAGCGCCTCGAAATCGGCGACGCTCAGGGCGTCGGCCGCGCGAGACACAGCCGGTGAATTCTGCTGCGCCTGCTGTGCCCAGGCTTGTACCGCCAAGGGACTAGCGGCGAGCAATCGCAGAAAGTCGCGTCGTGGGGAGCCTGAACCGGAACGCATCGCCGCTGATTCTATCACGTACCAGCTTGCTGGACGCTACTTGGTTTCGACCGCCAGATCCTCGTTAATCGACGGCCTCCGGGCGGTCGCCCCGATCATTGCGATGAACTTCCGCTTCAGCACGCGCCAGGTCAGCAGCAGCGACGTTACGCACAAGGCGGTGCCTCCCAGCATCAGCGAGATCACTACGATGTCCCACAGCGGACGGTGGTTATAGAGCCACGGAAAATCCAAGGAATGCAGGCCGTGATATAGCCAGCGACTGACCCAGTTCCGCGTACTGTACGTCCCCACCGTCCGGCCGGTTTTCGGATCGATGTAGGTGCGCGTCTGATTTTCATCGTTCATGCGCGCATAGATCACCGGCAGGGGCTTTTCGCGCAGCCGGTCGAGATAATACGCGTCGTACTGGTCCATCAGGCGCAGCTCCGCCAGGTTCGATCCAGCGGCTTCGTGCACCATGCTCATGATCCGATCGCGGTCAAACTCTTCTTTGGATTCGCCGTTCAGAGGAATGATTCGAGTGTGTCCAGCGGAGTCCGTGGCGATGTATTGCGGCTCCCCTGCGAACATCGAGAATTCCAGTTCTTTGGCCTGGAAGTTTCCTAGCGACTTCAAGGCTGCGCTCGGGGATTTAGCTGCGTAGGCCGATAGCTGAAATCGCCCTTCGCCGCGCAGGACGTTGGCGATGTCGACGCCTCCACCGCCGCGTCGGCCGCCCCGCTCTTTCGCATCGACTTTGGCCTTGGCGTTGTCGCTACGGCTGGTGCCCGCCAACCACTCCACCCATGAGAATGAGCCCATCGATAGCATTCCACTGAAGGCCCACGTGGCTGTCACAGCCCCGAACACCAGGCCGATGATGGTGTGCCAGCGTTTCCAGCCCCGGTAAGGAATGCTGGTGGGTGCGCCCGCGTGGCGGTAGCGTTTTTTCGGAGAGAGCATCCAAATCGCAACGACTACCCCAAGCAGTGCGGCTCCCGTTCCGATGCCCGACGACCAAATCACGAACTGCGACCATTCCGGCTGATGCTTGCGGAGCGGAGTGAAGTACAGCCAGTGGGGAACTGCGCCCAGATACGCCCAGAAGCGCGATTCAGTGGTCGTATACTGCTTGACCTCGGCATCGCGGCCTCCGATGTAGATCTGCTGGCCGTCTTTGAAGGTGTACTTGTAGAGCGGACGCAGCGTACGGAGTTGGCCGCCCACGGTCCACTGGTCTACTTCTTCGACGGCTACTCTTTGCGCTTCGCTCACGGGCTTCCCGGCCCATGCTGAAGCCACCCGGTCGACCATGGCATCGTCGACTTCGGTTTGGATTGCGCCGTCATCGGCATAGACGGTCGAACTGCCGCCTCCACCTCCGCGGCGGCCGCCCCGTCCTCCTCCGGGACCGCCGAAGCGGTAAACGGGACGACTGTCAAAACTGGTCAACTGGGCGCCGCCTGCGGGCTGATCGAGCCCGAGTCTGGCATAGGCTTCCTCCGGCGACAGCTTGATCTGCGACGGATTCAGCACGGGCGCGCGTTCCCGCCGGTCACGGGCGCTTACTTCCGGAAAGCTCCAGTACATCATCACGATGCCGGAGGCGAACCACAGCATGAAGATGACGGATAGCGCCACCCCCAACCAGCGATGGATGAAGATGAGCGATCGCTTGAGCAGGATGGATGGGCGTAGCACGTCAGATCTCCCTAAATATTAGAACCGATAACGCAGCGTCATAGTCGCGTTGATCCTGGGGCCCGGATAAAGCTGGGTACTGTTGATGACCGACGGGAAGTACCTTTCCTTGTTCAACAGGTTCGCGAAGTTCACTTGCAGATCGTACTTGCGCCGGGTAAAGGTGGCCGCACCATCGAACGTGGTGAGACTGGGGACCATCGTCGTATTTGCGGTGCTGGTGAAGTAGTGGCGCACGTAGCGGCCGCCCAGGCTTAAATTAAGCTTGGATTCTTCTCCCACGTTGAGCGATTTGGTGATCCAGACCCGTGAGATATGCTTGGGATTGTAAGCGAACCGTTTGCCGCCGTTGACCTGAGGCAATCCATCCGTCCTGAACCTGTCTATCAAGCTATCGGCATAGCTGTAATTAGCGAGGACAGAGAACCCCCGGCCGACGTTGCCGTTGATATCGAGGTCCGTGTTGTAGGTGGTTGCCTTCCCGACCTGTTCGAATACGCCGGTGCTGATGGTCACCACGCGGTTCTGATCCTGAATCCTTCGGTACGCATTCATGATGGTCAGCCGATTCCGAAGACCTTGCCACCTATACCCTACTTCCCAGCTTTTGTTAATCACCGGATCGAGCTGCGATCCGTCGGCCGGTATCTGTGTGGCCGGGTTGAAAGATGTGTTGTAGCTGAAATACGGCGCGAAGCCATGAAGCCACGGCGCACGTTGCGATATGATCGCCGCGCCCAGCCGGTAATTGACTCTCGACTGATTCTGCAAGTGGGTGAGGACGCCGGAGCTGACGAATGTCCCGTTGTCATAGTTATCGTTGTGCGATTTCCGGTCGAAAATCGGCCGGCTGAGCACTACGTTGACACCTAGCCACTTCAGGGGTTCAAACTGATCCTGAAATACGAAGCGGTGATAGATACTGTCGGTGAAATCCCTTCGTTGGACGGGAAAGTTGGTATAGATGGGGGCCGTATCCACAAAGGCGCCCGCTATAAAATCCTGAACGGGAATGGACGGCAATGGCATGTTGGATTGCGTATTCGAGCCTGCCGTGGGGCCTGTTCGGTCGGTGAACCTGTACTGATCGGAATAGTCGTACCGCAGCATGAAGCGGTGACGCATGCCGAAGATATCGTAGTCTGCTGTCACATCCGTGATGTCCTGAAGCGGGCGGCGGTTGTGTTGAAAGTACAGAAGGCCGCGGGTTATTAGATCGGTCGCAGGGACGTAGGCCAGACTCTCCGCATTGAAGTACTGATCCCGATTCACCCGTTTGAAGAACGTATTCTTGATAGTCAGACGATTGGTGATGTTCCAGACATAGTCGACTTTATTCTGCCAATCGCGCGAAAGTTGAAAATCCCCGGGATCATTTAATCTCCTGTCGAAAGGAAATCCCGGGCGATTGATCAAGGCAATCGGCACTCCTCCGTCTAGCTTATAGCGGTCGCGCGTGAACGTCTGCGTGGTCGAGAGACTCATCCGCGGTGCAATTAACCACGTCAACTTAGGCCCGACCGTAAACTGCTTCGATCCGGCGTGGCGCCAACCGTCTCCATCAGCAAAGGCGGCATCTACGCGATATAGGAGCCGCTCCATATGAAAGACTTGTCCCGCGCTGGCCCCAGCCACCTGGTGTGTATTCCACGCGCCCAAGCGGTACTGAATCTCATTCGCCCGTATCGAGGAAGGCTTTTTGCGGATCACGTTAATCATGCCGCCCTGCCCGGAAACGGAGCCGCCATAAAGTACCGAGTTCGGCCCCTTGAAAACCTGCACCTCTTCGATGTCGTTCAACTGCGTGTTGGAGCGATTACCGGTGAGGGTCATACCGTCGACGTACATGAAGTTGTCATCGGCCTGCTGTCCAACTCCGCTGATCGTATAGACTTCGTAGACCCCGTATTGCACCATAGCCATCACTCCGGAGATGTTTTGGAGTGCGCTTGGCAAGTCGTTGATCGCCTGCTCCCGGAGCGTACTTTCCGAGACGCTCACAACATAGCTAGGGATTTCGCTGTTGGCGACTTCCATTCCCGCCGCGGTGCTCCGTCCAGCCGTATCGTTTACGTCGATGGAGGTCGCGCCGCCGGTCACTTGCAGGGTTAGGTCCACGGTGCGTGATTCTCCCGTCAGGGTCAGGGCACGGGTAGAGGGGGCGAATCCCTGGCGGCTCACGGCTATCTCATAAGCGCCAGACCGAAGGCCATCGAAATGGTACTTGCCAACCGCGTCCGTTGTGCTCTTGGTGGTGGCCCCTACGGGGTCACGCAAGGTTACTTGGGCATCCGGGATGATACCCGTCCCATCCTGAACTGTTCCTGAAATCGAAAGCTGTTGGGCGAAGGTAGTCTGACTGGCAACACCCAAGCCTAGCGCCAACGCCCAGCGGCAAATTCTGTTCACAGAGTTCTCCTGATTCCGGGCGAGACGGCCGGATGAAGGAGCCTAGCATGCAAATGTGCCGATCAGCATAGTCGGGCGGTCATGTACGGGTCACTGACCGGTGTGTGACTGTGATCCCCTATAGGTCTCAATGAGTTGCAGAAACAAAAAGCCTCGCCACTTTTCAGGGTGGCGAGGCTTTGAGGAGCGGTTTACTTCAGATCAGAACGTGAAACGCGCCACAATTTGGCCCGACCTGGGATTGGTGCCTGCACCGTTGAAGGTGTTCACGAATCCATAGCCCGCCGACAGCGCTCCACCCGGATTATTTTTCGCGGTGGGCGACAACGGGTTTACGTTAAGAGGCCCGCCTACGCTGGGGGAGGAAAGAGTGACGCGATTGAAGATGTTCTGGAACTCCGCGCGAATGTTGAGATTCACTCTGCCTTCCTTTGCCAGCCTGAAATTTCGTCCGAAGTTCATGGATTCCTGAGGCTGGCGCTGCCACCGAAAGTCGTTGTAGTAGGGTGCTCCGGCGCCGAACTGGCCCGCAGGCGCATCGGTCCAGGCTGCCGGATTCAGTACCAGCTGCTGGGTCGCGTCGATGCAATGACAATTGGGATCTGTGGTGCTCAGGAACAGCGGCTGGCCCGCTACTCTGTTGAAGAACGTGTTACCGCCGCCCCACAGGGCAGGGTTGTTTGCAGCCCCGCGTCCCAACTGGGTCAACAGGCCGTTGTTAGAGCCTGGTGTCCGGATGAGCGCGCCGCTTTGGTAGCGGAGCACGGCTCCGATTGTCCAGTCGCGAAGGGCCCAGGACATCGCTTTCATCGCCGTGCCGTCCCCGTGCAGCCCCGGGGTGGTGTAGTTGGCGGAAATAACCAGCTGTAGGGGTCGGCTGAACCCGGAGAGCTGCTTGTTCTGCGCATAGTTGAACACGTCGTTGATCAGCGGCGCCTGGGGGGTCAGGTAGGAAGTGTCAGAGTTGACGCCCAGCGTGAGTTCTTTCTGCCAGGTGAACGCGGTCTGCACATCCAGACCATGCGAATAGCGCTTGGTCACCTTCGCCTGGAGCGCATCGTACCAGGTATCGCCCAACGGCGGTCCCAGGAACGGGGGGACTCCCAACCACTGCGGGTATGGCTTGAGCGCCTGGATCAACTGCTGGTTGTTCGGGAAGCCCGGGTAGACGTTATTTGGATTTGCAAGATACGGGAATCTTGAGATCACCAACGGCGAGGCGATCGGGAGAGACAGCAGGTTCCGGTCCCCGGCATTGTTGAGGTCGATTCCAACCTTCGCCAGATCAGATGGCTGGAGAGCATTGTAATTGATGGTTGACAGCAGAGGAGCTGTCCACCAGACCCCGCGGTTACCCACATAGGCAGCCTCAACAACCAGGTCGCGCATGACTTCGCGCTGCAGCCCGATACTCCACTGGAAAATGCGGGGAGGTCGCCCGGCATTCCGATCGATGGAGATGAACACTGATACTGGAGGCACAACCCCAGGCGCCGTAGCAAATGGATACCCGTGCGTGAAATCTGGATAGTGTATCGGCGGATTCCCGAGCGGATTGCCCACCTGGTACGGATTTCCATCCTTCAGTTGGCTGACGACCTGGCCGTAGGCCGGGGCGATGGGGTAAAAGTCATTCACGCTATAGGACAGGAAGGCATTGTTCGGAGCCGAACCGTATGCCAGGCCCGCGCCGGCGCGAAATACTGTTTTCGGGTTGATCTGATAGGCCACACCCAGACGGGGTCCAATCGCGTAAGGATAGTTACTCTGGAAATTGCAGTTGCAGCGGCCTCCACCGTCTCCTTCATAAATCACAGTGCCATTCCGGCCGCCCGCGTTGGGGTTGGGGGTGTTAAATGCGGCGTTCTGCATGCGCCCGTACTGTTCCTTCTGCTCTGTGACGTAGTCGTAGCGCAAGCCGTAATCCAGAGTCAGTTTGCGTGTGACTTTCCAGGTGTCCTGGAGGTACATCGCAAAGGAATGGTTCCCCATGCGCGTTTCAGCGACTGGCGTGATTTGCAAGCCGCCGACGGTACCTAACAGAAAGCTGGCGTAACCGAACCCAGAGAACACGCTGCTCCCCTTGCCGAGTTCCCAGGGATCACCGGTCTGGTTCTGACCGAAAGTGATGATGCCGTTTGCACGGGAGGTGTTTTGAGTGGGAATCCCTTCCACTACCATTTCTCCGCCAAGCTTGATCGTATGATTGCCGCGGACCCAGGTGAGGCTGGCGTTTGCTGTAGGCTTTAGATCCTTAACGAAGATCGCGCCAAATCCGGGCCCCAGGCCGATACTATTGCCTCCCTGGAAGATGTCGTTCAGGCCGCCGATGCTGGGGAACTGGTTTATGTAATATTGCTGGTTCGGCGCCCAAAATTGTCCCTGGTCGAAGGACGGAGAGATAGCCGGGCGATTGGTGGTCAGAAGTCCGATGCCCAAGTGCAACAACATCGTGGGCGAAATAGTCTGGTCGTAATTGATTCGGGTCGTCTGTGATTCCGTGTCGGACGGCTGGGCCGTAGTAAACACTTGAGTAAAACCGTTTGCGTTCGGCGAGACCGTGTGAGTGTAGGAGTAGTACGCCGACAGCTTGATCTTCGCGCTGAGGTTGTGATCCAGCTTAAAGGACGGAATGGTGGTGTGACGGAAGTTGCTGTAGCCAGGGATCGTATAGTTGTTGGTCTTTGCGACGAGATTGGTGGCCTGTGGAAGCATCGCCTGAACCTTCAGGGCCACCGGATCGAACGAAGTAGCTGGTATCGCGTTCCCCACAAACGGGTTCCGGACCAGCGAGCCATCCGAGGCGAGCCGCTGTGTTTTCGGATCGAATATCTGATTTTGAAAAACGGCGGTTCCCGCGGAATCGACGGCAGGTATTTTTCTCACGCCGGTTGGATCCGTCGGGTCAAACACCTGGAGCTGGGCTCCTAGAGCGCCCGCAAAATTGCCTTGTTGGTAGGCGGCTATCGGGACGGTCGCAACATTCGTGCCGACGTTTAGGGTTTCGCGGTACTGCTCGAAATTGAAGAAGAAAAACGTCTTGTCATGGCCATCATAGACTTTGGGGATCCATATCGGGCCGCCGAAGGTGAATCCGTAGTCATTTTTGCGCTGGCGATTCCGAATGTGCTGGCCGGACTTGAGGCTATCGGTGGCGCCAGCATCCGTAAAGGGCGTGCCCGCGTTCAGCACTTCATTCACGAAGTAATCGTAGGCGCCGCCGTGATACTGGTTGGTGCCCGATTTCATCGTGAAGTTGAAGTAACCGCCGCCTGCCTGCCCATATTCCGCCGCGTAGTTGCTGGTCTGTACAGCGACTTCCTGAACCGCGTCCAGGCTGGGCTGGGTGTCCTGGTTGATCTGGCGCCAAATACCGTTGGTCGCATCCTGCCCCTCAATGCGGATCGATTGGGTGCTGGAAGGCATTCCGTTGACGCGCAATGTGTTGTCGTTGGCGAAAGCCGCACCCGGCATCAGGTTGACTACCTGCAATGGGTTTCGGACATTGCCGAGTCCCGCACCCCCCAGCGTGATCACGGGGAGGCTGTTGAGCCGGTCGGACTCGAAGTTATGACTCACCTCGCCGCTTTCGGTTTTCAGCAAAGGGCTGGACTCGGTCACAGTCACCGTTTCGGTTGTAGCACCCACTTGGAGCGACACGTCCACGCGAGTCGTAGTGGCCACCTGAACCGCGATATTGGTGCGGACGAATTTCTTGAAACCAGTTACCGTGACTGTGAGTTCGTAGTTGCCGCTGGGCAGCTGGGCCAGAGTGAAGTTGCCGGTACCCGTGCTGGCCACGTTATAAACCGAACCCGAATCGACGTTTTTGGCTTCGATTTGAGCGCCAGCAACAACGGCTCCAGCCGGATCCGCTACTGTACCTGTGATCGTGCCGCGATCGCTCTGAGCTAACGCAGCCAGACTAAAAAGGAAAAATACCGCAAGGATTGTTGAACGCATTTGACTCACCCCTTCGTAAAAAATTTACGTTCCCGAGTGAATATTCACATGCCCCGGCATGCAAATTCGATAGCAGTTTATGCCCGTCGGATTTCGTTGTCAACCGGTATGATTTCTGGAATCGGTGGGGCATGCAAGCTCCCCTTTTTGAGTGGGTTTCCAAATTGCGGAGTTAGCTTCTTGAGTCCACACTGCAAAGAATGGGAGGTTAGCAGGCAGATCACATCTCTGTGGTAAAGTCAGGACATCGCTGCAAAATGGAGACTACTGCGTGAGTCTTGCCACCAACCGGCCAAATAACGCGTCGGAATTTTCTTCCCAAACCGGGCGTACCTTATTAAATTTGCGGGAAATGCTCCTGCGAGGCGATTTTCAGCCCGGAGAACGTCTCTCCGAGCTTCCACTGGTGGCCCGGCTGGGAGTTTCGCGGACCCCCATTCGGCTTGCCCTGGATCGCCTGGCGAACGAGGGTCTGCTCGAAAGTTGGCCCACAGGCGGTTTCGTCGTTCGCGCCTTCACTTTTACGGATGTCTATGACGCCATCGAGCTACGCGGGGTCCTGGAAGGAACTGCCGCCCGGCTGGCTTCTGAGCGGCTGCAAGACCGAAATGAACTCGACGGACTTCGCTCAATCCAGGAAGAGCTGGGGCGGGTAATTCCCCCGACCGCCGAGCTTCCCCCTACCATCGATTCATTCGCCCGTTACCTGGATCTCAACGCGTCCTTCCACTCGACCTTAATCGATCTGGCTAAGAGTCCGATGCTTCGAAGAACACTGGATCGTGTGCAATCTCTGCCCTTCGCCTCGCCCAGCGCCACCGTGTTCGCCCGATTGAAATTACCTCAAGCCAAAGAGCTGCTGGCGCTGGCCGAGTCTCAACACAACGCGATCATTGGGGCAATCGAGGATCGTCAAGGCAGCCGGGCCGAGAGTCTGACGAGGGAGCATGCAGGTCTGGCCCTCCGGAATCTAGAAGCCGCCATGGCTGACAAAGAAGTCCTGAGCTACGTTCCGGGAGCTTCCTTGATCCGGATGACCCCTACGAACGTGTAGGGGCGAGGCACGCCTCGCCCGCTAGTGCGTCATCGCGTACACGACATAGTTGACCCCGATGCTGATCGCAAGGTGTGAGTACTTCTCGGGATAACGCGGGTCGTCCGCGAATTCCCACGCATCTCCCAGATCCGAATTGGGCGTGATGGCCGCCACGATCCGTTTCTTATCGTCATAGATGGCGCGCCAGTAGGGCACTGAACCATCGTTCTGATAACCCCGCCCGCGAAGGCCCCAGGAGCCGGGAACCAGGAAGCGATCGTTCAGGTCGTAGAGAGTGTGGAAGATGGTGTCCTCGTCCGGGATGTCCACCGGCGCCCGCCCCGGTATCGCGCGTCCCATGCTCTGCATGAAGACGTCCCATTCGAACGTGCCCCAGAAATCGTCGCACCAGAAGAAGCCACCGCGGTCGATGTATTCTTTGAACTTTTTGGCTTGCGCATCGGTCAGATCCCACTCGCCCGGCCGAACTGCGTAGAGCATGGGCCAGTTGAAAACATCATCGTCGTCGTCCAGGTTAACGGGCTGTTCCACGGAACGCGCGTCGATCCGCGTCAGGCGCCGAATCGCGGTGAGAAAGTGGCGGTCCGCGCGCGGATAATCCTGCGTCCAGCTGGACATACCGTTCATCCAACCACGGCGGCCGGAGCGGTCAAAACGGGCTGTGGGAGCGGGCGGATACATCAACCGCGCGAATACCCACTCGGCCGGATGCTTGGAATCGTCGGGCAGCGGGAAACTGTTGTACTCGATGGCCGGATATTCGCGAAACTCTCGCTGCCACCCGTAGAGGGAGCTGACTAAAACAGCGGCTCCGGCGAGCAGGAACAGGATGTTTCGACGGCGCATGCTACGGCAATGAGGATAGCACCGTCGCGGCGCATGGAGGCGTATCATGGTGTGAAACAGTATGTGGAACAGTATGGAGGGCAACTGATGCCGGAAGAAACAGGAACCAAGAGCGCCCCGCTGTTGACGCTGGTAACGTCCACGGAAGGCGACGCGACCGTCGTCAAATGTACGGGTAAGTTGGTCGCTGGCGGCACAGGGATTCTGCAGGATGAAATTCGACGTCTGATTCCCGGCTCCAAGCGCATCGTGCTGGATCTGACCGACCTGAGTTACATGGACAGTAGCGGACTAGGATCTGTTATCGGACTCTATGCTTCGGCCAAAATGGCTGGAACGCGCCTGGAAATGATCAACTTGAGTAAACGCGTGCGAGAGCTGTTCAGCATCACGAATGTGCTGAGCCTGTTCGAGGTGTGCGGTGAGCAGAACGTCCGGATACCTTGACGTTAGATTTTGAAGACATCGTCGGCCGATAGATTGCTGTCGAATAACGATACCGGAATGGTATCCCCGGCGCCGTAGATTCTTAAGCCCGCACCATCAGTCACCTCCACCGAGCGTTCCTGCGAGTCGACCACCCAAAATTCCTGTGTTCCGGCCGACATCGCCGCGATCCGCTGCCGGTTGACCTTGGCTGGGGTGTTCGACGGAGACAACACTTCGACAATCAAGGCGGGCGCATAAACCGGATAGTCGTTCGGTGGCAGCGCATCCCATTGGGAGCGCGGGATGTAGGCCACGTCAGCGAACCAGAATTGCAGATTCGGTGCGGGGCGGTAGGGAAATTCGATGGTCACAACGCCTCGCTCACCGGCGAGGGCTTCCAACAGATGCTCGATCCGCTTCTGCAGTTTAATGTGGAGGGGGCGTGCCGGAGGCACTAGCACGACCTCGCCATCGTGCAGTTCATGTCGTTGTCCTGTGGCAGAGCGCTCCGGCAGCCGGAGGAATTCCGGCCAGGTGACCAGCGAATGTGCGCGACTGCTCATGGCGTCTCTGCCCTCATGGTAATTCAAAAGCGGTCTGGACAGGCGACCAGATCACCTGTCGCACTTTTGTTCTTGATAGACTTTTGTCCATGAAATGGGCGATATTGCTAGCGGTCCCCGCGCTCTATCTCACCGCGCAGTCGCCCTATCAGGACCGTTTCATCACGGTCAACGGACTCCGCCTGCACTACCTCGATTGGGGCTCGCCCGACAAACAGGCGTTCATCATGCTCCACGGTATCGGCCGCGTGGCCCATTCCTTCGACCACATCGCTCCCAAGTTCAACCAGGATTATCACGTGATGGCGATCGACATGCGGGGGCATGGAGACTCGGCGTGGTCGCCCGAAGGCGCTTATCTCGTGCAGGATTACGCCAACGATCTGGAAGCGTTCGTCACGCAGCTCAATCTCCGGAACGTCATCCTGCTGGGAAATTCAACGGGAGGCCGTGTGGTGCAAGTGTACGCCGGTATGCATCCGGAGCGCGTCGCTAAGCTGGTGGTCGAAGACGTGGGTCCAGAGCGCACGAATGAGATCGCATCCGGATTCGCCCGGCGAGTCCAGCAGGAAGAGAACGGATGGGCGTCGGAAGATGAACTGCTGGCGTCGCTGATGCGCAGCGGCGGATCCGTGTCTGAAGAATTGCAGCGCAACTACGCGCACTTCGGCAGCAAGCAGCGCGCCGATGGCCGCATCGTCTGGAAGCGCGACCCGAATCTCGTCAAGGGATTCGTTCCGACGGAACTGTGGGCGCAAGTGCTCAAGATCATGTGTCCGACGATCTATATTCTGGGTGGAGGCAGCTCCATTGTGCCTCCGGAAACGCAGCAGAAACTGCGCGAGAGTCTGCCGGTGGTGCAGATCGTGACCATGCCGAAACTGGGTCACTATCCGCATCAGGAAGCGCCGCAGGAGTACATTCGAATCGTTCAGGCTTTTCTTTCCGGAAAGCGTGAGGGATTGCTTGCCCGCTAGCGGCGCTTCGTGTTACCTATAGGCATTGATCCGGAGGCTAGCAGGGCTTGGGGGGCTGTGCGCCGTCGCCATCTTTGCGCAGCCTTCCCCACAAGTTCAGCGCCTGCCGCGCCAGACGCAAGTCCAAACTGCTTCCGCGCAAGGCATCTTCCGCGATTCATCCGGGCTCGGTCTGGGCAGCGTCGCGGTGAGCATGCGAAATCTGGATACCGGGCAAACACTCTCCGTTGCCAGCTCGGGCGATGGTGTATTTCGCATCCTGAATCTGCCGTCTGGCCGCTATTCACTTAGAGCTGAGCGTGATGGGTTCCAGCCGCTGGAGCGAACCGGCATCGTGTTGAAGGCCGGAGAGATCTTCGCCGCCGAGTTCGTGATGCAAACGGTTCCTGTTCCGCCGCGACCCGCACCGCCGGAGGCTCCGATCGAGCCGCCTTATCGGACTCTGCCCGCCGCGCCTCCGGAAGGATTGCCGGAAATTTTGCCGCCGCAAATTATTCCTCCACGAGAACGTGTGTTTACGCCCGTTCCCGATCGCTGGAAATTCGATTGGCCGGATTACCATCGTTATGGCCCCCTGGACGAAACGCCTTACGTGACGGGCCACTGGTACGATTCGTTCAATCGCAACAAGTTGAAAGGCGATTATCCGATATTTGGCCAGCGCACCTTCCTGAATCTGAATCTGGTGAGCGATACGGCGGTTACCGGCCGCAAATTGCCGGTCCCCAGCGGCGTGGGTTCCGACGATCCCGATAGCGCCGATTTCTTCGGCCGCATGGGTCAGTTCGCCTACAGCCAGAACTTTTCATTCTCGGCGGCTTTATTTCATGGCGACACCGCCTATCGTCCGCTGGACTGGCAGATCAAATTCACGCCGGAGATCAACGTCAACTATCTGAAGGTTCGAGAGAACGGCATCGTCAGTCCCGATGTACGCGCGGGGACGACACGCCTGGATGCGCACGTGGGACTACAGGAAGCCTTCGTTGAGGCCAAGATCGTGGACTTGAGCCGCAATTACGATTTTCTTTCCGCGCGCGCGGGCATTCAAACCTTCACCAGCGACTTCCGAGGCTTTATCTTTTCCGATCAGGAACCGGGATTGCGGTTGTTCGGAACGCTGGATGCCAATCGTTACCAGTTCAACGCGGCGCACTTCGTCATGCTCGAAAAAGATACGAACAGCGGTCTGAACAGCATGGCGTATCGCAGCCAGCAGGTGCTGATCGGCAACCTGTACCGGCAGGATTTCCTGAAGCCCGGCTATAACATCCAGGCGAGCTTTCACTACGACAAAGACGACGCAGCGCTCCAGTACGATACCAACGGGTTCCTGGTGCGGCCGGCGGCCGTGGGCCTGGCGCGTCCTCACAAAGTTCGCGCGTATTACTACGGACTGACAGGCGATGGCCACATCGGACGGCTGAATATCACGCACGCGTTTTATCAGGTGCTGGGATCCGATTCCAAGAATCTGATCGCGGGGAGGGCCACCGACATCAACGCTCAGATGGCGGCGGCGGAGCTTTCCTGGGATCGCGACTGGATACGTTTTCG
>Ga0207674_10002172_pt1 | contig 24813 bp, 21 predicted proteins | sample KBSCornC72_FD_184303 | JGI IMG/M metagenome (GOLD analysis project Ga0207674, IMG submission 184303) | Corn rhizosphere microbial communities from Kellogg Biological Station, Michigan, USA - KBS Corn C7-2 (SPAdes) (version 2) | ecosystem: Host-associated > Plants > Roots > Rhizosphere > Soil ...
GGCGACCACTTCGCCCTTGATCGGCTTTTCGGTCGCGGTGTCGGGGATGACGATGCCGCCGGCGGACTTGGTTTCCGCCTCGAGGCGCTTGACGATGACGCGGTCGTGCAATGGACGAAGCTTCATGATGACTCCAGCTGCGTTGGGGTTGGAAAAGGGGTTGGCGTTGTTAGCACTCAACAACGACGAGTGCTAATTGTAGGTCCGGAAACCCCGGTTTCAAGAGCCCGCAACTCCGTAGGGCGGGAGAAGCCGCGCAGCGGCGTATCCCGCCGGGAGCATGGCGGGATACGCCCGGACCGAGTCCGGGCTCCTCCCGCCCTACCAGTTTGCGCTCCTACCCGCCACAATTTCGAACGTCAGGCCTGACTCACCGCCATGCCCTTGCTCTGCCTCTCCACCTGCCCCGACGCGGAAACCGCGGCCCGAATCGCCCGCGCGCTGGTAGAGGAGCGGCTGGCGGCTTGCGTGAACCGGCTGCCGGGCATGAATTCCACCTACCGCTGGCAGGGTGAAATCCACGAGGACGCGGAGGTCTTGCTGCTGATCAAGACCACCCGCGAACGCTTCGACGCGCTGCGCGACCGGCTGGTGGAGCTGCACCCGTACGAGGTGCCGGAGTTGGTCGCGTTCGAAATTGCCGATGGATTGCCGACCTATCTGGAATGGCTGGCGCGCGAAACGGCGGCACCGTGAGTGGCAGCGCGGGCGGGGGCCTGCGACAATGAAACTTGGCGTGGGCCGGTCCATATGGCTCCGCCCCTGTTTTTGGTCATCCCGATGCTTTCCCGACAGCTTTTTATACGCCTGATGGGTTTCGCGGCGGCGTTGTTCGTCGCCACGGGCGCGCACGCCCAAACCAACAGCCCCGGCGAAGGCCTGCTGCCGGTGACGGAGGCGTTCGCGCTGAAGCCCGTCGTCGCGAAGCCGGGCACGATTGCGTTGCATTTCGACATCGCGCCGCACTACTACCTCTACCGCGGACGCATCCACGCGAAGATCCTGACGCCCGGCGTGACCGTCGGTGCGCTGCAAACGCCGCCCGGCACCAAAGAACACGACCCCTACCTCGGCGACGTGGAGATTTACCACGACGCGGTCGATGCGTCGCTGCCGTACTCGGCGGCGGGCGCCATGCCGGCGAGGCTGAAGGTGGAAGTGGAGTACCAAGGCTGCCACGAAGTCGAGCCCAAGATCTGCTACCCGCCGAATGTCGAGACGTTCACCCTGCCCACGTCCGGTGGGGGGCCGCTCGGCACGGCCGGAGGCGGAGCGGTCGACGGCGGCGCGTCGCGCAATCCCCTCACCTCGTCATTGACGACCGCACCGGATGTACCCGCAGCAACCGGCGATCAGCCAACCGCGCAAGCGGCCAGCCCGATTGGCACCGGCCTGGCGTTCGCCCTGCTGCTGGCGTTCGTCGGTGGGCTGATCCTGAACCTGATGCCGTGCGTGCTGCCGGTGCTCGCGATCAAGGCAGTGGGCGTGCTGGAAAGCGGCGAATCGCGCCAGCGCGCGCGGGCACATGCGTTGGCCTATGCCGCAGGCGTGATCGCGACCTTTCTCGCGATCGGTTTGGCGATCCTCGGTCTGCGGGGTGCCGGTCACGCGGTCGGCTGGGGCACGCAGTTGCAGCAGCCGGTGATCGTGGCGGTGCTGGCGTGCGTGCTGTTCGCGGTGGGATTGTCGATGTCGGGCGTGGTGCAGTTCGGCGCGGGTCTAGGGAATATCGGCACCGGCCTCACGCGTCGCGGCGGCGCGGCCGGGCATTTCTTCACGGGCGTGCTGGCGGTGATCGTGGCAAGCCCGTGCACCGCGCCATTCATGGGCGTGGCGCTCGCCTATGCGTTCGTCGCGCCCGCCGCGCACGAGTTGCTGGTGATGCTGGTGCTGGGCATCGGCCTCGCCTTGCCGCTGACACTGATCGGCCTCGTCCCCGCGCTGGCGCGCTGGCTGCCGAAACCCGGCCGCTGGATGGAGACGCTGAAACAGGTTCTCGCGTTTCCGATGTATCTGTCGGCCGTGTGGCTGGTATGGGTATTGGCGCACCAGCGCGGCGCGGACGCCGTGGCGCTGGTACTGATCGCGATGGTGCTGCTGGCGGCCGCGTTGTGGTGGCACGCGCGCCGGCAGCCGGACCGCACGCTCGGCCACGTCTTCACGCTGGTGCTGGCGATCGCGGCCGCGGCGTCGCTGTATGGCGTCACGCGGGTCGCGCCGATTTCGCAGACGGCCTCGTCGAACGGCGACGTGATCGCCTTCAGCCCGACCAAACTGCAGTCGCTCCGCGAAACGGGCACGCCGGTGTTCGTGGACATCGGCGCCGACTGGTGCGTCACCTGCAAGGCCAACGAATACGCGGTGCTGGACACGCAAGGTTTCAAGGACCTGCTCGCCCGAACCGGCGCGGTATACATGAAGGGTGACTGGACCGACGTCGACCCCGAAATCGGGGCATACCTGAAATCGTTCCATTCGCCCGGCGTACCGCTGTACGTGGTGTATCCGCGCGGCGGCGGCGAGGGCCGCGCATTGCCGACCGTGCTGACTGCGTCGCTGGTCCGCAACGCGCTGGTCCATGCCGACACGGGGCCGGCCGCGCAATGATGGACCGTCGCACGATCCTGATCCTGGTGCTGGCCTGTGCTGCCGCGGCGGGTGGTTGGTGGCTGCAGAACGGATGGGCGAACCGAATGCCCGACCAGCCGCCCGCACCGGCGGGCGTGAAAACCTTCGCTGTGGGCGATGCGGTGAGCGGCTACGCGTTGCCGGACGTGGCCGGCCAGACCACCACGCTGGCCAGATGGCACGGCAAGGTGGTGGTGCTGAACTTCTGGGCGAGCTGGTGCGTGCCGTGCCTCAAGGAAATGCCGATGCTCGCGAAGTTCCAGCGCGAGCATGCGGCGGATGGCGCGCAAGTGGTCGGGATCGCGATGGAACAGGCGCCTTCGGCCGAAGCCTTCATGAAGCGCACATCCGTCAATTATCCCATCCTGATCGGCATCGATGCCGATCCCGTGCCGACCACCGTCTTCGGCGATACCGCGGGCTTGCTGCCCTACAGCGTACTGATCGGCCGCGACGGGCGCATTCTGGAAACCAAGCTGGGCCCGGTCGACGAAGCATTGCTCGACGATTGGCTGAAGGAAGCCAACGCCGCCAAGCCCTGAAACACGCCTGCAACTGCGGCCAACTCCGGCGATTCGCTGGACAAAAGGTGAACGACAGTTCAGACTTCGCCGCTCCCGTTCGGCCTCAGGTACGCTCAGAGCGTGGCGAAGATTTTGGTTCTCCATGGCCCCAACCTCAGCCTGCTCGGCGATCGCGAGCCGGAGGTGTATGGCCGCACCACGCTCGCCGACATCGACGCCGCGCTGATCCGGCAGGCCGAGGCCGCCGGCCACGAGTTGACCAGTTGCCAGTCGAACGCCGAGCACGAACTTGTCGAGCGGGTGCAGGCGGCCAGGCGCGACGCCACGGCTTTCATCCTGATCAACCCGGCCGCGTTCACCCACACTTCGGTGGCGCTGCGCGATGCGTTGGCGGCCGTCGCACTTCCCTTCATCGAGGTGCACCTGTCGAACCCGCACGCGCGCGAACCGTTCCGCCGCCAATCGTATTTCTCCGACCTCGCCGCCGGCATCGTCGCCGGCTTCGGCGCCGACAGTTACCGCTATGCGCTGGACGCTGCGATCAAGCGGCTGGCCGGCGCCTGACCCCTCATCCGAACACAGCGAGACCGTCATGGATCTCAGAAAAGTCAAAAAACTGATCGAACTGCTGGAAGAATCCAATCTCTCGGAACTCGAGATCAAGGAGGGCGAAGAAGTCGTCCGCCTGTCGCGCTTCCCGACCGCCGGCGCGGTCGCGCCGCAGATGGTCGCCGCACCGGCGCCCATGATGGCCGCGCCCGTGGCGGCGCCGGCTGCGACCGCCACGCCGGCCACGACCGAACCCGGCCTGCCGCCGGGCACCGTGGTGCGTTCGCCGATGGTCGGCACCTTCTACGCCGCGTCGTCGCCAGGTGCCGAACCGTTCGTGAAGGTGGGCCAGCAGGTCAAGGTCGGCGATCCGCTGGGCGTGATCGAGGCCATGAAGATGTTCAACCAGATCGAAGCCGAGGTCGCCGGCACCGTGCTCGCGATCGCCGCCGAAAATGGTCAGGCGGTGGAATTCGATGAACCGCTGTTCGTGATTGGTTGAGCGCCATGCTGGATAAAGTGTTGATCGCGAACCGCGGCGAAATCGCGCTGCGCGTGCTGCGCGCCTGCCAGACCATGGGCATCAAGACGGTGGCTGTGCATTCGACTGCCGACCGGAACCTGAAACACGTCGGCATGGCCGACGAAGCCATCTGCATCGGCCCGGCGCCGTCCGCGCAAAGTTATTTGAACATTCCGGCGATCATCGCCGCGGCCGAAGTCACGGACGCATCCGCGATCCATCCGGGCTACGGCTTCCTTTCCGAGAACGCCGACTTCGCCGAACAGGTGGAGCAATCCGGATTCATTTTCGTCGGCCCGCGCGCGGAAACCATCCGCCTCATGGGCGACAAGGTCGAAGCCATCAAGGCCATGAAGGCGGCCGGCGTACCATGCGTCCCCGGATCGGGCGGCCCGCTCGATGACGATGTCGAACGCAGCCTCAAGATTGCGCGTGAAATCGGCTATCCGGTGCTGATCAAGGCCGCGGGCGGCGGCGGCGGACGCGGCATGCGCGACGTGCATACCGAGGCGCACCTTGGCAACGCGATCGCGACCACGCGTGCGGAAGCGCGCGCCGCGTTCGGCAATGACATGGTGTACATGGAGAAATTCCTGGAAAACCCGCGCCACGTGGAAATCCAGGTGCTGGCCGACGGTCAGGGGCACGCGGTGCATCTGTGCGAACGCGATTGCTCGATGCAGCGCCGCCACCAGAAGGTCGTCGAGGAGGCGCCCGCCCCCGGCATCACGCCGGAATTGCGCGCGGAGATCGGCAAGGTTTGTACCGATGCCTGCATCCGCATCGGCTACCGCGGCGCAGGCACGTTCGAGTTCCTGTTCCAGGACGGACGCTTTTATTTCATCGAGATGAATACCCGCATCCAGGTCGAGCACCCGGTGACCGAATTGATCACCGGCGTGGACCTGGTACGCGAGCAACTACTGATCGCGGCGGGCCAGCCGCTGTCGATCAAGCAGGAAGACATTATGCCGCACGGCCACGCGATCGAATGCCGCATCAACGCCGAAGACCCCGACACCTTCATGCCCAGCCCCGGCATGGTGAAGCGTTTCGAGGCGCCGGGTGGCCCGGGCGTGCGCATCGACACGCACCTGTACGACGGCTACAAAATCCCGCCGAACTACGATTCGATGATCGGCAAGCTGATCGTGCATGGCTTCGACCGCAAAACTGCGATCGCGCGCATGCGCACCGCGCTCAGCGAAACGGTGATCGAGGGCGTCAAGACCAACCTGCCGTTGCAGCAGCGCATCATGGCCGACTCGGGTTTCAAGCACGGCGGACGCAACATCCATTACCTCGAAAAGCGCATCCGCGAGCAGAAGGAGAAAGGGATCGGGCTGGGGAGCTGAGACTCGGGACTCGGAAATACAAGTCCCTCATCGTCATTCCGGGGCGACCGCCGGCTGCATGGCGATCGAACCCGGAATCCGTTTTGGTCTCACGCAAACGCAAACATGGATTACTTGCCGCATCCGCGGCTCGCCCTTCGCGCCATCGACTGCGCCGATGTTCGCTCCGGCATTCTGCCTCCACAGTCCGGATCGCGGCTGCGCCGCGCCCGGAATGACGAATATCTCTTTGTGACGGTCCGCATCCATGCCTTGGCTCGAACTGCAACTGACGCTCGACGCCGCCGCCCAGCCCCGCGCGGAGGCGGCGCTGGAAGATCTCGGCGCGCTGTCGGTGACGCTGATGGACGCCGACGCCGATACGCCTGACGAGGCCGCGATCTTCGAACCCGGCGTGGGCCAAACACCACTGTGGCAATCGTTGAGGTTGCTGGCGTTGTTCGAACCCGACCGCGACCGCCGCGGCATCGTGCACGTGCTGCACGACGCCTTGCCGGAGCTCGCACCCGAAGCCATCGCGTTCCGCGAAGTCGCCGACCAGGATTGGGAACGCGCGTGGATGGATCGCTATCGGCCCATGCAGTTCGGACGGCGGTTGTGGATCTATCCGTGGAACATCGAACCGCCGGATGAACACCACGATTCGACGATCGTCCGTCTCGACCCCGGCCTTGCGTTCGGCACCGGCACGCATCCGACCACCGCGCTCTGCCTCGAATGGCTGGACGGCATCGATCTCGCGGGCAAAACCATCATCGACTACGGCTGCGGCTCGGGCGTACTCGCAATCGCGGCCCTGAAACTCGGTGCCGCGCGCGCGATCGGCGTGGACAACGATCCACAGGCGCTCATCGCCACGCGCGACAACGCCACGCGCAATGAGGTGGCGGATCGCCTGCACGTGTGCTTGCCGGACGAGCTGCCATCAGACACACACGTCGACATATTCGTCGCCAACATCCTTGCCGGGCCGCTCGCCGAACTTGCGCCGCGCTTCGCAACGCTGTGCAAACCCGGCACGCCCTTCGCGCTCTCGGGCATCCTTGGCGGGCAGGAAACCGAACTGCTGGATCGTTATCGCGCCTGCGGATTCGGTGGGCTGCACGCTCGGCATCGCGAGGATTGGGTCCGCATTGGGGGCGTGCGCGAATAGCCGTCGCCGCGGCCGCCGTGGCCTACAATCCCCGCATGTACACCCAGTGCCCGGAATGCCTGACGGTTTACGCGATCGACGAGGATGCGCTGCAGGCTTCGCTCGGCATCGTGCGCTGCGGTCGCTGCGACAAACGCTTCGATGCGCTGCGGACGCTTTCGGATACGTTGCCGATCGAACCCTTGTCGCCACTGCCCGAGCAGGAACCGACCGAACGCGCACCTACGTTGACCGAAGCGGTGCCGCCCGCCGCGTTCGAATCGGCGGCCAGGAAAGCGCGCCCGAAGAAAGTCGATCCTCCGCCGGAAGTGCAACCCGCGTCTGCATCGCCGGCTTCGGCTCCCGACGCACCTTCGGGTGGCGCCGACGACTGGTTCTCCGACCTGGAATCGGAGCTGGCGACGGCACCCGAACCGCCAGACGATGATGCATCGTCGCCCACCGCCACGGACATCGAAAACTGGACCATCGATTTTCCGTCCGAAAACGGTCTGCCCGATGCGCGCGCGGAGGGCACGGACAGCGCGGTGCCCGGGCAAGCAATGGGCGCGCTTGCGGATCAACCCGACGCATCGGAATCCGGGGAGGAAGCGCCGAAGCCGCTTGACGCACCCGCGATTCCGGAAGCACCGGTAGTCGAAGAACCGCAAATCGGGCAGCCGATTGAAGCATCCGACGAGGCGGAAGCGGTCGCCGTCGATGAATCCTTCGCCGACATCTCCGCCGAAATCCCGGCCGACGATGGCGCCATCGAAACCGAAGCCGCGCCCTCGCCGGTCTACGTGCGCCCGCGCCGCCGCGTCTCGCGCGCCAGCGTGGCTTGGACGCTTGGCTGTTTTCTGCTCGCACTGCTGCTGGCCGCGCAATTGGCATGGGCCAATCGGGTCGAACTGTTCAGGAATCCGTCGACGCAAGCCTGGGTGGCGCAGTTCTGCCGCACCGTTCCCTGCAACCTGCCGCTGATCAAGGACACGGCCAGGCTGGAACTGCTCTCGCGCGACGTCCGCCCCGACCCCAACGCCGTGGGGACATTGACCATCACGGCCACCGTGCGCAACAACGCCGCATTCAGACAGCCGTGGCCGGTGGTGGTGGTGGAACTCAACGATCTCGACAACAAGCCGGTCGCGATGCGGCGCTTCCGGCCGTCCGAGTACATGACCGATCCGGCGCGGCGCGCCGCCGGCATCGCGCCGGGTGCGACCGCCGTGGTGGCGTTCGAAGTCGCCGACCCCGGCAGGCGCGCGATTGCGTTCCAGTTCGATTTCGAGTGAGCGCACGACCTGCGCCGCGTGGGCATCCGCTGCTAGACTCCCCGGTTCGCGCGCGCACGCACCTTGCGCGTACAAGGTCGAATCGCAGACGCTTCATGGGCAACCTTCAACCGAACGCATCGCCGACGCCCGCCGAGGTACCGGCCCCAGCGCGCGAGACCACGCCCACGCTGGGCGACTGCATGGCGATGAACGTCCGCCGCTATCTCGCCGATCTCAACGGCACGCCCTGTCGCAATGGTTTGTATGCGCGGATGTTGCGCGAAATCGAACCGCCGTTGCTGCGCGAAGTGCTGGCCTGGAGCGGCGGCAACCAGAGCCGCGCCGCCGAAATCCTGGGCATCCACCGCGCCACGCTGCGAAAGAAATTGCGCGACCTCGGGCTTGACTGACCACACAGGACCACCCATGACCGGATCGGGTATCGTCACCACGCGCCGCGCGCTGCTGAGCGTTTCGGACAAGACCGGATTGGCCGACGTCGGCCGGGCGCTGCACGCGCTGGGCGTCGAGATCGTCTCCACCGGCGGCAGCGCGGCGGCCCTGCGCGAGGCCGGCGTGCCGGTGCGCGACGTCAGCAACCTGACCGGGTTCCCCGAGATCATGGATGGCCGCGTCAAGACGCTGCACCCCGCGGTGCACGGCGGCTTGCTGGGCCGGCGCGGCACCGACGACGCCGTGATGCGCGAACATGCGATCCTTCCGATCGATCTGCTGGTGGTGAACCTGTATCCGTTCGCACGCACCGTCGCGCACGCCGGCACCACCTACGAGGAAGCCATCGAGCAGATCGACATCGGCGGCCCCGCGATGCTGCGCGCCGGCGCCAAGAACCACGAACGCGTGGCGGTGGTGTGCGATCCGGCCGACTATCCGGAACTCATCGAGACGCTGCGCCGCGACGGCGGCACTTCATTCGAGCAGCGCCGCCGTTTCGCGGCCAAGGTGTTCGCGCACACCGCGCGCTACGACGGCATGATCGCCGACTGGCTTTCCGCGCGCATCGACGGCGAGCCGCGCGAAGCCTATCCGCCCACGCTGCACCTGGCGCTGCGTCGCGCACAGGAAATGCGCTACGGCGAAAACCCGCACCAGGCCGCCGCGCTCTACCTCGACGGCCGCGCCACCGCCGGCACCGTCGCGGGCGCCACGGTGCTGGCCGGCAAGGAGATGTCGTACAACAACATCGTCGATGCCGATACCGCGCTGGAGTGCGTGAAGGCGTTCGACAAGACGCCCGCGTGCGTGATCGTCAAGCACGCCAATCCCTGCGGCGTCGCGCTGGCCGCAAGTCCGGTGGAGGCCTACCAGCGTGCCTTCGCCTGCGACGCCACCTCGGCGTTCGGCGGCATCATCGCGTTCAACCGACCGATCGATGGCGCGCTGGCGCAAGCGATCCTTTCGAGCCAGTTCGTCGAAGTGCTGGTGGCGCCATCGTTCGACGAGGACGCACTGGTCGCGCTGCGCAGGAAGCCCAATGTGCGCGCGCTCGCGACCGGCGAATGGCCGACCGAACCCGACATTGCGGCACGCCAGTTGCGCAGCATCGGGGGCGGCGTTCTGGTTCAGGATGCCGACGTCGATACACTGATGCTGTCCGATTTGAAAGTGGTTTCCCGTCGGGTGCCGGATGCCGAACAATTGCGCGACCTGTTGTTCGCGTGGCACGTCGCGATGTTCGTGAAGTCGAACGCGATCGTGTACGCGAAGGATGGCGCCACGGTCGGCATCGGCGCCGGCCAGATGAGTCGCGTGATCAGCGTGAAGATCGCCGCGATGAAGGCGGCTGACGCGAAGCTCTCCACCGACGGCAGCGTGCTGGCTTCCGATGCGTTTTTCCCGTTCCGCGACAACATCGACCTCGCGGCCGGTGCGGGCGTGCGCGCGGTCATCCAGCCGGGCGGGTCGATGCGCGATCAGGAAGTGATCGACGCCGCAGACCAGCACGACATGGCGATGGTGTTTACCGGTACCCGGCATTTTCGTCACTGACGTGACGAAAATGCTTTTCCTGGCCGTCCCTGGGAGCCGGGTTTCGAACCACCCGAAGTCGGTCTGACGGTTTGACGAGGCGGCGCACCCGGAGCCCGGGTTCGGTCGTCGCTCCCACTTGGCGGCGCCGGTTCACCTCCCCGGCGCTACGCTGTCCGCCGTGAAATACGAACTGTACTACTGGCCGACGATCCAGGGACGCGGCGAATTCGTGCGGCTCGCGTTGGAAGACGCCGGTGCCGACTACGTCGATGTCGCGCGCTTACCCGAACGTTCGGGCGGCGGTGCGAAGGCGTTGCTGCAGTGGATGGACGCGCCTCCGGTCGGCCATCCGCCGTTCGCGCCGCCCTTCCTGAAGGCCGGCCGACGCGTGATCGCGCAAACCGCGAACATCCTGCTGTTCCTCGGTCCGCGCCTGCTGCTTGCACCGCGTGACGAATCCGGCCGCCTGTGGACGCATCAACTGCAACTGACCATCATGGATCTGGTGGCCGAAATCCACGATTGCCATCACCCGATCGCCAGCGGCTTGTACTACGAAGACCAGCGTGACGAGGCTGCGCGCCGCGCCGGACATCTGCGGCGAGAGCGGCTGCCGAAATTCCTCGGCTGGTTCGAACGCGTGCTGGCAGACAACACGCGCGGTCGGCACCGCTGTCTCGCGGGCAGCGCGGCCAGCTACGCCGATCTTTCCCTGTTCCAGATGATCGAGGGGCTGCGCTTCGCATTTCCGCGCGCAATGCGGCGTCTGGAAAAAATCTTGCCGCTTTGTGTCGCGCTGCGCGAGCACATTGCCGCGCGCCCCGCGCTCGCCGTCTATCTCGATTCGCCGCGTCGCATCCCGTTCAACAACGACGGCATCTTCCGGCACTATCCGGAACTGGACGGGTGAGGCGCAGGTGGTGCTGACGCCAGATGTCGGCGGAAGCCCCACAACGGCTGCAACGTGGGCTTCATCCGGTGAAGTCCGGAATCACCGCGACCTATACCGCGCCGCGCGCCGGATGGCCGGCCAAGGATATGGACGCGCCGTTTATTGCCCGCTTGTCGACGCCCCGGCAGGCGCGCTGCTGGCCGGCTTCTTGGCGCCGCCCCATTTGTAGATGTCGTAGTACACCGGCGACACCGGACCTGTTTTCGGGTCGTGCATCAGATTGCCATTCGCATTGTTGTTGACCATGTAGGTCTGGGTGACGCCATCCTTGGGCGTGACGCGCACCATGTACACGCTGCCGTTTCGCCGGTATTCCTCGACGGTGTCGCCATTCTCGTCCGTGCGCACCGAAACGTTGGTGCTGTCGCCGTTGCCATCCTTCGGCCGCGCGGCGGGCGCGACCGACGGCGGAATGCCGGTGCTGGGGAGCGGGACAGATTGCGGTTTCGCGCCGGGATCGTTGATGCCGGGCGGCGGCAGCGCAGAACCCGGTGGTGGCGCCGTCGACGAAGCCGCGAGCACCTGCTGTGCCTGCGCGGCGGGCGCGCCAGACAGCAACGCACAAGCGGAAAACCATACGAGCGCTTTCACGGTCCGTCTCCCGAAGCGACAGTCCGGATCAGCATACACGTACCGCGTGAGCGCAGCGTGCATGCGACAACGCATGCGACAATCCGCGGATGGCCAAACTCACGCTCATCGATGGTTCCAGCTATCTGTATCGCGCGTTCCATGCGTTGCCACCGCTGACCAACGCCGCGGGCGAACCGACCGGCGCCCTGTTCGGCGTGGTCAATATGCTGCGCGCGACACTGAACGAAAAACCCGATTACGCCGCATTCGTGGTCGACGCGCCCGGGCGAACTTTCCGCGACGACTTGTACGCCGAATACAAGGCCAATCGTGCGCCGATGCCGGACGACCTGCGTGCCCAGGTCGAACCTATGATGAAGATCGTGGAGGCATTGGGCTTTCCGATCCTGCGCGTCGCGGGCGTGGAAGCCGACGACGTGATCGGCACGCTGGCCACGCGTGCGGCGACGGACGGGATCGAAGTGGAGGTTTCCACCGGTGACAAGGATTTCGCGCAACTGGTACGGCCGGGCGTGACGCTGGTCAACACCATGAGCCGCACCCGCCTGGATCGCGATGGCGTGATCGCGAAGTTCGGAGTGTCGCCGGAGCGCATCATCGACTACCTGGCGTTGATGGGCGATTCGATCGACAACATTCCGGGTGTGGTGAAGTGCGGCCCCAAGACGGCCGCGAAGTGGCTGAACGAATACGGCACGCTCGACGGCGTGATCGCCAGCGCCGGCAAAGTCGGCGGCAAGATCGGCGAGAACCTGCGGGCGGCGCTGGCGCAATTGCCGCTGTCGCGCCAGCTCGCGACCATCAAGACCGACGTCGTGCTGGATCACGGTCCCGCCGACCTGCTGTTGCGCGAGCGCGATGTCGAAGCATTGCGCGAGCTGTATGCGCGGTATGAGTTCCGGCAGGCGTTGAAGGAGCTGGATGGAGCGGAACGGGGGACGGGGGACGAGGGACGAGGGGCAGCCCGCGCCGGTCCCGCCACCGCGCGGTCCGGCGAAGTCGAAGCCACACTGGTTCCACCTCAAGGAACCTTCCAGTCATCAACTCCCCAGCCCCTCGCAATCCCCAGCGTTACGCGCTACGAGCTCGTCACCACACGGGAGCAACTCGACGCCTGGCTTGCCAAGCTGCGCAGCGCGGCCCTCGTCGCCTTCGACACCGAAACGACTTCGCTCGATCCGATGCGGGCGCACCTTGTCGGGCTTTCGTTCTCGACCGAAACCGGCAACGCGTGTTACATCCCGGTCGGGCACGACTATCCCGGCGCGCCGCCGCAACTTCGCCTCGACGACACGTTGGCGGCATTGAAGCCGATCCTTGAAGACCGCGCGCGGCCCAAGGTCGGCCAGCACGCCAAGTACGACTGCAACGTGCTGTCGAACTACGGCATCACTGTGCGCGGGGTCGCATTCGACACGATGCTGGAGTCGTACGTGCTGAACGCGACCGCGAATCGCCACGACATGGACACGCTGGCCAAGCGCTGGCTCGACCACGACACCATCCACTACGAAGACGTCGCCGGCAAGGGCGCCAGGCAGATCCCGTTTTCACAAGTCGGTCTCGACACAGCCCGCGACTACGCGGCCGAGGATGCCGACGTCACGTTGCGCCTGCATCACGCGTTGTGGCCGCAGCTCGAGGCGCAGCCCTCGCAACGAAAATTGTTCACCGACATCGAGATGCCGCTGGTGCCGGTGCTGGCGCGGATGGAGCAGCGCGGCGTGTTGATCGATGTGGCTGCGCTGCGCCTGCAGAGCCAGGAACTCGGCAAACGGATGCTCGCGCTGCAAGGCGGGATGCAGAAAATCGTCGGGCACGAGTTCAACGTCGATTCGCCCAAGCAATTGCAGGCATTACTGTTCGAGGAGTTGGGCCTGCCGGCGAAACTGAAAACACCGACCGGGCAACCTTCGACCAACGAGGAAGCGCTGGAAGCGATCGCCGACCAGCACGAACTTCCGCGGATGATCCTCGATTACCGGCAACTGGCAAAGCTGCGTTCAACCTACACCGACAAGCTGCCGGAAATGGTCAACCCGCGCACCGGCCGCGTGCACACCTGCTACAACCAGGCCGCCGTCGCGACCGGCCGGCTTTCGTCGACCGATCCCAATCTCCAGAACATCCCGGTCCGCAACGAGGAAGGCCGGCGCATCCGCGAGGCGTTCATCGCTCCGGAAGGCTGGCGGGTCCTGGCCGCGGACTACTCGCAAATCGAACTGCGGATCATGGCGCACATGTCGGGCGACCCCGGCCTCACCCGCGCCTTCCAGCACGACCAGGACGTGCACCGCGCCACCGCGGCCGAGGTGTTCGGCGTGGCGGTGGACGAAGTGGCGGCCGAACACCGGCGTGTCGCAAAGATGATCAATTTCGGTTTGATGTACGGCATGAGTGCGCACGGCCTCGCGCAACGGCTCGGGATTCCGCGCGGCGAAGCGGCCGAATACGTGCAGCGTTATTTCGAACGTTATCCCGGCGTGAAGGCATTCATGGATTCGACCCGCGAGCAGGCACGCCGCGATGGGTACGTGGAGACCCTGTTCGGACGGCGGCTTTACCTCGACGCACTGCGGTCGCGCAATGCTGCGCAACGCGCCGGCGCCGAGCGCGCCGCGATCAATGCGCCGATGCAGGGCACCGCCGCAGACATCATCAAACGCGCCATGGTGTCGATCGACGATTGGTTAGGAAAACGTGACGACGACGCCCACATGCTGATGCAGGTGCACGACGAACTGGTGTTCGAGGTGCGCGTGGACGCGGTGGAAGCCATCCGCGAAGGCGTCCGGATGCGTATGCAAGGCGCCGCGGAACTCAGCGTGCCGCTGCTGGTCGACATCGGAACCGGCGCCAACTGGAACGAAGCGCATTGATTTTGCGTTCGTCCATGAAGGCGGTCTCGTCCAGCGTTGCCGCAGCCGCAACACCTCGGAAGCCACGCACCAGAACGGCCATCCATGACGTGACTTTCCACAACAGCTACTCCGACCAGGCCTTCGGTTTGGCCGTCCAAACGTAGGCCGGAAGTCATGCGCGAACCGGCGAATGAACGGAGTCTAAATTCCCCGGGAAAAAGAGTTTGAACTTCCCCCTGTGGGCCCCATCTAAGCTTCGGACGCACGCAACGGCGTCCCGGTTCACTCACCTCCCTGAGCGAACCCCCGGTGTCAAACCCCTCCCCAGGTTTGGCATCGCCCGCCCCGAGAGCTCCCCCCTGGCTCTCGGGGCATTTTGTTTTTGGGCCGCGCCATTCAATACCACTGTCGCGCGCAGCGCGACGATCACTCTCCCTCTCCCGCCGGGAGAGGGCACGGGGTGAGGGTACGACGAAGCGTCAGCACTGTGCGAACCCGAACCTTCACCCGTCGCTGCGCGCCACCCTTCTCCCCGAGGCAGCGGGAATCAAAGCCTCACGCCGAAATCGCCAGCCGCTCGCTGCGGTAGACGAACGCAGTGCCGATCCCGATCACGAACGCCAGCGCGAACCCACACACCAGCGCGATGCCGATGTCGCCCGCCGACACCGGATTGCCGCGCAGCAGGTCGCTGATGCCGATCTGCTGGCCCAGCAAGGGCACCGCATACATCCAGTGCGCAGGCTTTACCGGCAGGAAGCCCATCATCATCGAGGGGATGATCGGAACGATCATCAACAGGCCGAGATAGGTCTGGGCCTCGCGGTAGCTCTTGGCGAAGGCGGCGACCAGGGTTTCCAGTACCGCGAAGAAGGCGATCAGCGGCAGTTCCAGCAGGATCGCATCAATGATGAAACTTGGCCCCAGATCGAACACCATCCCCAGCTTTTCGGCGGGCATCAAATGTCCGGCAACGGAAAAGCCGATCGCCGTCAGCACCAGGCTGGCCAGCGAGAACGAGCAGATCGCCCCGAGCTTGCCGGCCAGGATCCGCCAGCGTGCCACCGGATTGGCGAACAGTGGCTCCAGTGATTGCCGTTCGCGCTCGCCCGCGGTCAGGTCGATCGCCAGATACATGCCGCCGATGTACACCGCGATCACGAAGAAGTACGGCAGGAAACTCAAGGCCATGCCCGCGCGCGACTGCGGCGTGGATTGATCGCGTTCGCTGACGACGATCGGCGCGGCGATACTGGGCGACAGTCCGCGCGCCAGCAGCCGCAACGTGCCCTGTTCGCTGCTGTAGCGCTTCAGCATGCCCTCCAGCCGCTTGGTCGGCGTGCCGCTGTTCTGTTGCGAGGCGTCGAAAATCACCTCGACCTGCGCCGGCTCGCCTTTCGACCACGCCTTGGCGTAACCGGCGGGAATGCGCATCACCACGTCGGCGTCGCGGTCGCGCACGGCCTTGTCGGGATCGGCGACCGGCGGCTGCGGCTCCAGTCCCCACCGTTTCAAGGCGCCGACCAGGTTGGGCGCGTGCTCGGCGCCGATTACCGGAACCTTGAGCGGCCCTTCGGCCTTCTTCATCTCGTGGCCGACGATTGCATTCATGATCACCACGAACATCACCGGCCCGATCAGCGGCCCGTAAATCAGCGCGCTGAACACCGTGCGCTTGTCGCGCAGGTTTTCGCGGACTTCCTTCAACCACACCGTCAGGGTCGGTTTCATGCCGCGAGTCCTTCTTCACTGCCGATCAGTTTCACGAACGCGTCCTCGAGATTGGCTTCGCCCGTCTGCGCGCGCAGCGCGTCGGGCGATTCGTCGGCGACCACGCGACCGGCCGCGATCACCACGATGCGGTCGCACAGCATTGCGACCTCCTGCATGATGTGGCTGGAGAACAGCACGCAGCGGCCTTCCGCCTTGAGGTTGCGCATGAAGGCACGCAGGCCGCGGGTCGCCATCACGTCGAGGCCGTTGGTGGGTTCGTCCAGGATCACGTTTTTCGGGTCGTGCACCAGTGCACGCGCGATCGCGGTCTTCACCCGCTGGCCTTGCGAGAAACCTTCGGTGCGGCGATCCAGGATGTCGCGCATCTCCAGCGCATCGACCAGCTTCTCGCGGCGCTGCTGCAGCGTCTGCGTCTCGATGCCGTGCAGGCGCGCGAAATATTCGATGTTCTCGCGTGCGGTGAGGCGCTTGTACAGGCCGCGCGCATCGGGCAGCACGCCGAGCCCGCGCCGCACCGCGATCGGATCCACCGCGGCATCGATGCCGTCCACCAGCACCTGCCCGGAATCGGGTTTCATCAGCGTGTACAGCATCCGCAAAGTGGTGGTCTTGCCGGCGCCATTCGGGCCCAGCAAGCCGGTGATCTCGCCGTCGCGCGCGGTGAAGGTAACGCCATCCACGGCCTTCACCTTGCCGAACGCCTTGTGCAGATTCTTCACTTCGATCATGGCGCAGCTCCGTTGAAATTCACGAACGCCGGAACCGGCCCGATCTTGTCGAGGCAGCGCGCATCCAGCTTCCCGGGTTGCAAATCGGTGACGAACTGTTCCACCAGGTCGGGCATGCAGCCGGCATGCATCGGCTCGGCATGGCCGAGTCCCTTCACCACCAGCGAGCGCGCGTCCGTCAAACCCTGCAGCACCTCTTCGGCGTACGCGGGCGGAGTCACCGGGTCGCGTTCGCCCGAGATCAGCAGGGTCGGAATGGAGGACTTGAAGGGCGCGTGGAAATCCTTCGGCATCGGGCCGTGCGGCCAGGCCTTGCATTCGGCGCCCAAGCCGTCGACGAGGCTGGTGCCGAGCAACAAGTCCGCATCCTGCGGGCGCGGCTTCATCAACGGCGCGTCCTCGGTGCAGATCACCGACAACTGCATCCCGCCCTGCATGGATTCGGAAAGACTGCTGCTCAGCAACTTCGACTGCCCCATCAGCGGCGCATAGTTGCCACGTGAGGCCTCGTCGATCGCCAGCGGCAGCAAGGCCGCCGTCAGGGCGCTGTAGGAAAACAGCCGCACCACGCCCACCAGATTGGCGGCGGTAAGCGTTTTCGTGACAGGCTTGTAACTATATGGGTCTTCGAACGTGACCTGCTGCGGCGCCTCGTTCTTCAGCTTGGCGTGCAACTGCTGCAGGGTGGCATACCAGTCGCCGAACGCCTGCTTGCACGCGGGGGTCGCGCTGCACGCCGCCGCCTGCAGTTTCAGCGAACGTTCCAGCGCCTCGGCAAAGGTTTCGCCGAGGACCATCTGGTTCGGCACCACGCCGTCCAGCACGATGCTGCGCACGACATCGGGGTGCGCCGCGGCGTAGTGCTGGGCCATCCGTGTACCGTACGACACGCCGATCAGATCCAGCTTCGGCGCGCCCAGTGCGCTCCGCACGGCTTCGAGGTCCGCGACAGCGTCGGTGGTAGTGTAGAAACGCGGATCGGATTTTTTCTGGACTTCCGCGGCACACTCGCCGACGCGCTCGGCGCGCTGGGCCGGCGTGAGGTCGGCGTCGCCGAGTTGCTTCATCTGCTTCGCGATGATCGGGCAATCGAGCGGATTCGAATCGCCCGTACCGCGCTGGTCGAGCAGCAGCACGTCGTGGTGTTTCCGCAACGGCGCGAACGCGCCGCCGATTTGCGGGTAGGTCTGGATCGCGGATTCGCCGGGGCCGCCGGCGAGGTACACCACCAGGTCTTTCTCCGGCACCGCGGAATCGCTCTTCAGGATCGCGAGCTTCAAGTCGATCTTGCGCGACTCGGGATCGGCGCGATTCTCCGGCACCGGAAACTTCGCGCAGAACGCGGGCGTGGTGGCAGCGGAGTTGGGTTGCTTCAACTCGCAGGCCGTCAACGTGAGCGTGCCCACCGCGATGGTGGTGGGCGGCGCCGGCTTCACCGGCCTGGCGGGTGCGGGGGCGGACGCCGCGACGGCGGGCGCGCTGGCGATCGCGGGTGCGGAATCTTCGTGGGCGCGCTGCTTGCCCCACTGGCTCCAGCCGAATACGGCCAGCGCGATCACCACGACCGCGATGCGCAGAAGCATGCGCGAATTCATCTTCATTCAGCGTTCCTCATCCGGGTCGAACATCGATTCGATGCGTTGCTTGAACAGCCGCGCCAGCTTGAAGGCCAGCGGCAGGCTGGGGTCGTACTTGCCCGTTTCGATCGCGTTGATGGTCTGGCGCGACACATCCAGGTGCTCCGCCAGCGCACCCTGCGACCAGCCGTGCGCCTCGCGCAATTCACGCACGCGGTTCTTCATCGCCCACGCCAGCGCCATTTGCTCCAGGCGCACACCACCCCGTACACGATGCACAACGCCGGGAAGATCAACAGCAGCACCAGCGCACCGTTCACCGCGATCAACTTGGTGGCGGCCAGCAGGCCGAGTGCGAAGCTGACCAGACTGACCACGGCCGCGGCGACACCGACCGCTTCCAGTTGCTGCCGACGTTCCAGCTCGTCGCAACGCGCCATGTACCGCACCATCGCCCACACCACGACCGCCAGCGGCAGCAACGGCAGCAGCACCACGATGACCTTCAGCCACGGCGCCTCGATGCGGGAATACATCGGCCAGACGTCCAGCATCAGCACCATGTAGACGACGAAGGTCGGCAACAGCACGCGCACATACCAGCGGTCCACCTTGCGCATGCGCTCGTTGAGCACGGCCTTGGACGAATACGTGAGTAAAACCAGGCCCACGCACAGCAGCGCCAGTGCGAGGCCCTGCACCAGGAAACCGTGGAACATCAGCAGCACGGCAACGCCGCCGACGTACAGCGCCCAACTCGACAGCCAGACGCTCCAGCGCTGCCACTTGGGCCACTCGCTCATCTTGTCCATCGGCATCCTTCTCCCCAGGCTCGCTGCGAACATCTGCGCCATGTCAAGTTGACTTGACATGCGAGACTAGAGGGCGATTTCGCCGCTGTCAAGCATCCTTGACAATGCGGTTGCGATCCCAATGACTATCGATGAACCTCAGACGGACAGCCGTGAATACATGTCCAGACGCCGAGGCCGCCGCGCGTGACCCGAAAGCGGCTCAACCGGTGTTCTGCAGCCCCTGCGACACCCCATTGACGCAGGCGACCAGAGCACCCAACAGCGCGTCGTCATTGCCACCACCGGCGCGCCAGCGCCGCAGCAGGTCCACCTGCAGCAGGCTCATTGGATCGACATACGGATTGCGCAGCCGGATCGACATCGCAAGGCGCGGATCGTCACGCAACAAGGTGTCGCTGCCCTTCAACTTGAGCAGCCACTGGCGGGTGCGCACGAACTCTTCATCGATCAGCCCGAAGAACCCGGCGTGCAAGGGGCCTGCCAGTTTCGAGAACGCTTCGGCAATCCCGAGATCGCATTTGGCCAGCAGCATCTCCACGTCGTCCAGCACGTTCGCGAAAAACGGCCACTCGCGCGCCATCTCCGCCAGTTCCGCTTCGCCGAATGCGTCGGCGCCGCGTTCCAGCGCGCTGCCGAGGCCGTACCAGCCGGTGACGATGGAACGGCATTGCGTCCACGAGAACACCCAGGGGATCGCGCGCAGGTCCTCGACGCCGTGCATGCTGCGACGGCTGGCCGGGCGCGAGCTCATGGTCATCCGCTCGATCACGTCGATCGGCGTGGCGGCGCGGAAGTAATCGACGAAGCCCGGACGCTCGACCAGCGCGCGATAGGCCTCGCGGCTGTGCTGCGCCAGCACCGTCATGCGTTCGCGCCACGATTGCTCGCGCGGTTCCGGATCGCGCGGACGCAGGCTGGCACGCAGTACCGCGCCGACGGTCTGTTCAAGGTTGCGCAGCGCCAACGCGCGGATGCCGTATTTGCGGTGGATCACCTCGCCCTGCTCGGTGACGCGCAGGCGACCGGCCACCGCGCCGCGCGGCGCCGCCATCAGCGCCGGCGTCACCTTGCCGCCGCCGCGGCTGGCCGATCCGCCACGGCCGTGGAAAAACGTCAGGCCGATGCCGGCTTCGCGCGCCACCTCCAGCAGTTCCACTTGTGCGCGCTGCAACGCCCAGCGCGCGGCAAGGATGCCGCCATCCTTGGCGCTGTCGGAATAGCCGAGCATGATCAACTGGCGATCGCCGCGGCGCGACAGATGTTCACGATAGACCGGATCGCCCAGCAGCGCGCGCAACGTCGCAGCGCCCTGTTTGAGGTCGTCGACCGTTTCGAACAGTGGCGCGATGTCCAGCGGCACGCCATCGTCTTCGGTGAGGCCGCCGTCGCGCGCCAGCGCAAGAACGGCCAGCACGTCGGCGGCCGAGCGTGCCATCGAGATGATGTAGGGTCCGGTGGCGTCGGGACCGTAATCGCGACGCGCCTCGGCCAGCGTCGCGAATACCGCCTTCAGGCTTGTTGCGGCCGGATCCTCGTGCACGGTGAAGGCGTCTTGTCCCGACGCCAATCCACGCAGACGCGTCGCGCGATCGCCCACCGGTCGGCCAGCCCATTCGGGATCATCCAGCAACACCGCGAGCACATCGTCATGGACGCGCGCATCCTGTCGCACGTCCAGCCGCGCCAGATGGAAGCCGAAGGTGCGCACGCGCCGCAGCAACCGGCGCACGCCGAACAACCCGGCGTGTTCGCCCTTGTGCGCGGCGAGGCTTTCGGCAATCAGCGCCACGTCAGCCTGGAATCCGGCCACGTTGGCGTAACGTTCCGCCGCCTCGTTGCCGGTGGCGACCAACCGCGCGCGCATCAAGGTGAGCAGGCAGCGATACGGCATGTTCGCGTGGCGCGGGCGGATCGCGGCAGCGGCTTGCGGCAGCCGTTCGCGATAATCGTCCAGCCGCCGGCGCAGCGCATCGGAAACCTGCGCGCGATCGTCGGTCTGGCTGAGCAGTCGCTCCAGGTGCGTGCATTCGGCCTGATAGCGCACCAGCACCATCGCCCGCTGCGCGCGCAGCGTTTCGCGGATGGTGGCGGCGCCCACGTTGGGATTGCCGTCCATGTCGCCGCCCACCCACGAACCGAAGCGCAGCAGCCGCGGCAGCTCGGGCGCGACGCCGTACACACGTTCGAGTTCGTGTTCCAGCGATTCGTAGAACACCGGCAGCACGCGGTACAGCGGACTCGCGAGATAGAAGCTCACGTGTTCGAATTCGTCCTGCACGCTGGGCCGGACCGCCGAGGCTTCGGCGGTCTGCCAGCTCGCGGTGAGCGCGGTCAAGAGGCGCTGGTGATCGACCGCGCGTTCCTGCGGCGTGCGCGAGGCATCGAAGCCTTCGACCAGCGCCTGCACGATCGCCTGCTCCTTCTCCAGCAGCGAGCGACGCACGGCCTCGGTCGGATGCGCGGTGAACACCGGCTCGATGTCCATGCGTTCGAGCCAGTCCAGCAATTCTCCAGCCGGAACGCCACGCGCCTTCAGCGACGCCAGCACGTCGGCCAGCGATTCCGGCTGCGGCGCGGCGCCGGCAAGCTGGTAGGCGCGACGGCGGCGGATGCGGTGCACGCGTTCGGCGGTGTTGACGGCCTGGAACCACGCCGAGAACGCGCGCGCCAATGCTTCTGCATCGGCTGCGTCCAACCCTGCGAGCGATTCGGCGAGACGATCCACCGCCTGGCCTTCGCGACGACGCTGGATCGCCGCGGTGCGGACATCTTCGACACGCCGATAGAACGCCTCGCCTTCCTGCTCGGCCAGCATCCGACCCACCAGGATGCCGAGCCGATGCACGTCTTCGCGCAAGGGACCGTCGTGCGGCAGGAATTCGGGGATGCTGTCGGCGGATTCGGTCATGCGATCCTCGCATCGGCACTGAAGCTTTCGAGCTTAGCAAGACGGATTCCGGCCACCGGCCAAACCGCATAAGCTCTGCATTCCACGCAGACATCGCGGAGGCGCCGGAACTGTCGCCGCCGTCCATGGTCAGTGGCAGGTCATGCCGCCCGCTTGCGGCGCAATCCATCGAACGAGGATTCTGCATGCAGCCACGTCATCGCGGCGTCTTTTCAAAAATGATCCGGCGTGCACGATGGCTGCAAGCGGGACTTGTCGCCGCGGTTGCGGCAATCGTTGCGCCGTCTTCGGCGCTGGCGCAGACAGCACCCGCCGCCAGTTCCGCAGGGATCGCGTCGGCGCAACCTGCACCGGCTTCATCGATCGTCACCTTGCAGGCGATCAACGTGACCGGCGTGGTGCCCGGCCCGGGTTTGTGGAAGGTGACGCGCGGCGACCACGTGCTGTGGATACTCGGCGTGGTATCGATTTTGCCGGCCAGCATCGAGTGGCGTTCGAACCAGGTCGCGCAGACGATCGCGGCTTCGCAGGCAGTGCTGGAATCGCCCGGCGTCAAATTGAAGGTGGACACCAACTGGTTCGGCAAGCTGTTCCTGCTGCCTTCCATTTATCGCGCGCAGCGCAATCCAGACGGCAAGACCCTGCACGATGTCCTGCCCCCCGATGTCTACGCGCGCTGGTACTACGCGCGGGAGCGCTACTTCGGCGACGACTATTCGATCGAGCGCTATCGCCCGCTGCTCGCGGCCGGCAAGTTGATGAAGCAGGCGCTGAGGGTGAACGGCCTGCATGGCGACGGCGAGGTGACCGACACCATTGCAAAGCTGGCCAAGGAGCACGGCGTCAAGACCGTCAAACCGGATACCACGCTGGAGGTCAAGGAACCGCGGCAGGCGGTGAAGGCATTCACGGCTGCCGGCCCCGATGGCATCGCCTGCCTGCGCGTGGTGCTGGATGCGGTCGAACGCGAGTTGCCGAACTTCCGCGCGCGCGCCAACGCCTGGGCCACCGGCGACATCGAAACGCTGCGGACCGTGCCCGAAAGCGCCTGGCGCGGTACCTGCCAGTCCGCGATCACCGGCGCGGGTTTCGCCAAGTCGCTCGGCATCGACAACCTGCCACGCCGGATCCAAGCAACGTGGCTGGCCGCGGCCGATGCGGCGCTGGCGGCGAATGCGCAAACCTTCGCGGTGCTGCCGATGCACGACCTGCTGGCGCCCGACGGTTACCTTGCGGCGCTGAAGGCGCGCGGCTACGTGGTCACCGCGCCGGATGCAGGACTTGCGGAGGACCCGGCATCGGCGAATAGTGTCGCGCCAGCGGCCACTTCATCCCGGCCGGCGAGTGCCGCAACGGTCCACTGAGTTCCGGAGGATGGGCATGCTCATCCTGTTCAACAAGCCGTTCGACGTGTTGTGCCAGTTCACCGACCGCAGTGCGCAACCGCGACGCACGCTGGCCGACTTCGACCTGCCGCCGAAGGTGTATCCGGCCGGACGGCTGGACCGGGATTCGGAAGGTTTGTTGCTGCTGACCGACGACGGTGCGCTCGCGCACCACATCACCGATCCGCGCCACAAGCAGCCGAAAACGTATCTGGTGCAAGTGGAAGGCACGCCGGATGAAGGCGCGCTGCAACACCTGCGCCGCGGCGTGGCCCTGAACGATGGCCTCACGCGTCCCGCCGAAGCGCGCGTATTGCCGCATGCGCCCGAAGGCTTGTGGCCGCGCGACCCGCCCGTGCGCTTCCGCAAAACCGTGCCGGATGCGTGGCTGCAACTCACGATCCGCGAGGGTCGCAACCGCCAGGTGCGTCGCATGACCGCGGCGGTGGGCCTGCCGACGCTGCGCCTGATCCGCACGCGCATCGGCGAGCATGCGCTCGGCGATCTTGCGCCCGGCGGCCATCGCGTGATCGAACGCCGCGCCACATCAGGGAGAACACCCGGATGAATTTCAAGGATCTTTTCTCGGGGCATTCCGATTTGTACCTGCGCGCGCGCCCGCACTATCCCGCTGCGCTGTTCGACTGGATCGCGGCCGAGGCGCCCGCACGCAATTGCGCGTGGGACGCCGGCTGTGGCAACGGGCAGGCCAGCGTCGCGCTCGCCACGCGCTTCGGGCAGGTGGTCGCCACCGATCCGAGTCAGAAGCAGCTCGGCAATGCAGTCGCGGATCCGCGCATCGATTACCGCAACGAAACCGCCGAGCACACCACGATCGCGGATCGGTCCGTTGACGCCATCACCGTCGCACAGGCGCTGCACTGGTTCGATCTCGCGGCGTTCATCGGGGAAGTGCAACGCGTCGCCGTTCCGGGCGCCCTGTTCGTCGCCTGGTGTTACGCCCACTGCAGCGTGACGCCCGCGGTCGATGCCGTGATCGCGCATTTGTACGAGGGCATCCTGGGTACCTACTGGTCGCCGGAACGGCAGCTCGTGGACGAGGGCTACGCCTCGCTGGCATTGCCGTTCGCATCGGTCGAGGCGCCCGCCTTCGAGATGCGGGTCGAATGGAACCTGTCGCAACTGCTGGCCTACCTGACCTCGTGGTCAGCCGCGCAGAAATACCTGAAGGCCACCGGCGATGACGCCGTCGCGTCGGTTGCGGAAGCACTGGCGGCGGCGTGGCACGAACCCGAACGCGTGCGGCCGGTGCGCTGGA
>Ga0207674_10002173_pt1 | contig 24812 bp, 18 predicted proteins | sample KBSCornC72_FD_184303 | JGI IMG/M metagenome (GOLD analysis project Ga0207674, IMG submission 184303) | Corn rhizosphere microbial communities from Kellogg Biological Station, Michigan, USA - KBS Corn C7-2 (SPAdes) (version 2) | ecosystem: Host-associated > Plants > Roots > Rhizosphere > Soil ...
GATCGCCTTCTGCTTGGTGTTGGCGAACTTCGGGATCGCGATGGCGGCCAGAATGCCGATGATCACCACCACGATCAACAGCTCGATGAGCGTAAAGCCCTTCCGGTTCATAAACTCCTCCGAGTTATTACGGGGCGCCCAACGCGCTGGCCGCTGTGGTAGGGAGACTTCAGCCAATTAACAAGGCAATGGGCATACCAGCCTGGTACCTTGTGGGCAACTTGCTACCGATCAAGAACTTGAGACCGGTATCGTCAATTTGTCAGTTTCTGCGGCCGGTTTGGGGTGGTGGAAATTGCACGACGGCGGCCGTTAAGCTGTCAATAACCGACTGAATTCGGGCCGCATCGGGGTCCCTTCTCAGGGTCTTTTGATCGGCCTCGGAACGCGCCTCAGCGACTTTCCCCAAGTCGAGGTAACAGAGCACCAGCTTGCTACGGACTTTCCACTGTTCCGGGGCGAGACTCAGTGACCTCAGATACAGCGGGATTGCCGGTCCGCACTGGCGCTTCCGCACGTACAGGTCGCCGAAATCACTGAAGAGATTGGGGTCCGCTTGGTAGAGCCGCAGGGCAATGCGGTATTCCAGTTCGGCCGGCTCCACGGCACCCGATCCAACAAGAACGCTCCCGTAGGCCCAGTGAGCCTTGTAGCTCAGCGGAGCATCGAGAACGGTCCGTCGAAACAGAGTGTCGTTGTCTCGCCAGACCAACTGCCGGGTTGAACTCCGCCAGAGGCCGAGTCCCAGAAGAATCCCCAGCGCGGCCAACACCACGCGGCGCTCTCCTACCGGGGCCGCAACGAACTTGGGAATGGCCGCCGCAATCCCACCCCCCAGAGCGAGCGCCGCACCGACACTCGGCAGGAACAAGGCACGCTCTGCGAGCAGGATTCCCGTGGGGACCGCCAGATTGCTGACCGGGAACAGCGCGAAGCCGGCCCAGCAGAGTCCGAAGCACACGGCCGGTGCCCGCCGTCGAGAGAAAACCGCAAGGCCCACCATCCCGGACAGCAGGAGAGCGCCGATCAACTGGGGCAGGCCGAATGTCGTGGCGAGGTCGAGCTCCTGCGGCATGTAGTCGGCCTGGAGGTGCCAGGGGAAGAGCAGCAACCGGATCCATTGCGGGACCACCGCCAGCATGGTGAGCGCGCGATCTCCCAGGCCAACCCCTCGGATCGAGGTGTTCGCGATGTCCCCGGCCAGACCGCCCAGCACCGCGGTTCGCGCCGCCAGAAACAGTGCCGCCACGGCGACCAGCGCGACCAGGAGAGCTCTGCCCCGAGCCGCTCGCGGCCGCTCCAGCACCGTGAATTCGGTTGCCACCAGCAGTCCGGGCAGCACGACCCCGTGCTCCTTGGTGAAGCACATGACGAGATAGAGCGCCGCGAGACCCGCGATCGTGATCCACGACAGCTCCCCCGATCTCCGAGCCGCGATGTACCACGCGGTTGCGACAATCGCCAGCAACCCCACCACGAGCTCGGGTTGCCCGACCGTATAGGCTACGGCCTCGACATGGACCGGCTGGACCGAAAAGAGCGCCGCGGTGAGCCAGGCAGCCGGTAGCGGGAGGATCAGTTGGGCGAGGCGAAAGATTGCTACCACGACCGCGAGGTATAGCAGCACGTTGGCTGCATGAAAGGCCCACGGGGCGCCGGCTCCCAGGGCCCACTCCAACTTGAACAGCACAATGGTGACGGGGCGGTAGAGCGCGGCTCCGACTTCGGGGGGCCAGTACGGTTCCGCGAAGGAGTGCCAGAGACCAACCAGGGTGTGGACTCGGAAGTTGTCTACGACGATGGCGCGATCGTCGAAGACGAAGCCGTTGCCCAGGCCGCTAGCCGAGGCGGCGAGAGCGATGGCCAGCAGGGGGAGAATGAGCCAGAGATCGCGGCGGGTCATGACCGGGTGCCTGCCCGGGGAGCCGGTCAGGTCGGCTGCTCCTCGTAGCGGCTCAGCTTGCGGTACAGAGTCGAAGGATCGATGCCCAGCACTTCTGCCGCGCGAGTCTTGTTCCCGCCTTCGGACTGGAGCACGTACATGATGTAGGCCCGCTCGATCACCTCTAGAGTGGGATTGTCGTACGACCGCTCCGAGACCAGCGGCTCCTTCTTCCGCTTGGTGATGCGCTCCGGAAGCGCGGCGGGCTCTATTACGCTGCCCTTGCTGAGGACCCAGGCATGCTCCAGCGCATTTTCCAGCTCGCGGACATTGCCGGGCCATTCGTAGACCATGACCGCATCGAGGGTGTCCGCCGAGAGCGCCTTGGGCTCGGTCTGCTGCTCCGAGGCGAGGTGCTGCAGGAACGATTCGATCAGCAGCAGGATGTCTTCTCGCCGCTCCCGCAACGGGGGCAGGTTGATAGCGATCACGTTGAGCCGGTAGAAGAGGTCAGAGCGGAAGGTGGCTCTCCGCATCTCTTCTTCCAGATCGCGGTTAGTGGCGGCCATGATGCGCACATCGACCGGGATGGCCTCCGTGGCTCCGACTGGGATCGCTTCCCGCTCCTGCAGGACCCGGAGGAGCTTGATCTGCAGCGAGGGTGGCATCTCGCCCACCTCGTCGAGGAAGAAGCTGCCACCACGCGCCGCGGCGAAGAGCCCCTGCTTGTCCCGCACGGCGCCGGTGAAGGAGCCCTTCACGTGACCAAACAACTCGCTCTCCAGGAGGTTTTCCGGCAGGGCGCCGCAGTTGATCGACAGGCAAGGTCCGTCGGTTCGGTTGGACAGGCTATGGATGTAGCGGGCGATGACTTCCTTACCGGTGCCGCTCTCGCCCTGGATCAGGACCGTGGAATCGGTCGGCGCCACCTGCTCGGCGAGTTTGAGGACCTCGTTGAACCGTTTCGATTTTCCGATTGGCCTGATGACGCCGGTCCGATCCCGGCGGCGGATTTCCTGCTTCAGGTGCTTGTTCTCGACCCGTACCGCGCGGTAATCACAGGCCCGGCGCAAGATGGCAACCAGTTCATCGTTAGCGAACGGCTTCTGGATGTAGTAGAAGGCGCCCTGGTTGACGGCCTGGATCGCCGTCTGCAGAGACGCCTGGGCCGTCATCAGGATGACCGGGGTCATCGGGTCCTGCTCCCGCGCCGCGTTCAGGATGTCAATTCCGGTGACCTGCGGCATCCGCACGTCGGAGAGCACGATGTCATAGGTGCCGCTGCGAATCTGGTCCAGGCCGGCCTTGCCGCCCTGCGCGGTGAGCACCTCGAAGCCCTCTTTCTTGAGCAGGATCCGCAGCGTATCGAGGATGCCCGATTCGTCGTCGATAACCAACACCGAGGGCTTCTGATTCATGCCGTAACCTCCGACGCGCGACGAGCGGGGAAATAGATGGTGAATGTGGTACCCTTCCCCGGCGCGGAGTCAACCAGGGCCACGCCGCGGTGTGCCTCGACGGCACGCTGCACGATTGCGAGTCCCAGGCCGGTACCACCGGCCCGGCCGGTGACGAAGGGCTCGAACAGACGACTTCTCAGTTCTTCGGGAATGCCGGGGCCGGTGTCACGCACCTCGAGTCGCTGAGGGTGTTCGATGTTGTTCCCCAGCGGCAGGTCGCCCACCTTGGCCGGACCGGTGGTCACCGTGATGAGTACCGGCTCCTTGGCCGCTTGCGCGGCATTCAGCACCAGATTGACGACCACGCGGTACAGCAGATCTTCATCCCCCTCCAGCACCGTGCGCTGGCCCTGTACCCGAATTTCGGTGTCCGCCTTGCAGTCCGGATGCTCGCGGACCATGCGGACCGCTGCCGTCACCACCGCCTGGAGGTCGACCGGGGCGAACTTGGTGGCTCGGACCCGGGAGAAGTCCAGAAACTCATTCAGCAGCCGGCTGAGACGATCGCTCTCCCGAACGATCAGTTGAGCCAGATAGCGGTCGTCCTCGTCGGCCTGCGCGGTCCGGGCCAGCTGTTCCACCGAGCTGCGAATCGAGGCGAGCGGATTCCGGATCTCGTGAGCAAGTGACGCGCTCAGTGCCGCCACAGCCTCGAGCCGCTCGGCCCGCAGGTTCAGCTCCTGAATCCGCTTCAGGTCGGAGATGTCGGTGAAGATGGCTGTCACCGAGGGACGGCCGTCTGCGTCGCGATCGAAGGTCGTGGTGCTCAGACCGATCGGGAACACCCTTCCATCGTCATGCTGCACCGTCCCCTCGCTGCGACTCACCTTCCGACCATGACGAATCGCAGAAACCATGGCCGCCCACATCTCCGGCGAGCGATGCTTCAGCGTGTCCAGGATCGGGTGTCCGGTCATTCGTGCTGCATCGAGCTGGAGCAGCCGCTCGCCCATCGGGTTCAGAAAGGCCAGCCGGCCCGAGCCATCGATGGTGAGCACGCCCGACCGGATGTTCTGAAGGATGTCATCGGCCTGGAGCCGCGCCCGGCGCAACTCGGTCTGCAACGATTCCCGCTCCGCCCCGGCCTGGCGAAGTCGGGTAGTCAGTAGGGCCACGACTGCGTAGGACCCCAGGATGATGACTATCTGGCCCCAGAAGCCCAGCCCAGGGCGGACCGGATGTCCCCAGTATACGTCGGCAAAGTAGAACAACGCCGCCGTAAGCGCGACCAGGATGCCACGTCCGAAGGAAAACAGGAGCGCGTAGCTGGAAGTGACCAGGATGTAGAGCGCCGGGAAGGCGCTATTTGGGCCGCCAGTCAGATGGACCAGGAGCGTCACCAGCGCAACGTCAACCAAGGCCTGGCAGAAGAGAAAGACATCGCCCGGATGGCGTCGGCGCACCCAAACCGCCCAGTACCCGTACGCCGTCACCACCAGGCCCAGGCTGACCGTGGTGCTGATGATGAAGGCCCGGGAGGGATCGGAGGTCCAGATCAGCGCCGCGCCAGCGAGGTTGCCGACGGCCAGCATCAACCTCCCCGCGAAGATCCACGAGAGGAGGGTACGCTGATTTGGAAGTGCGGGGGCCGTGGCTGGCGAATGCGCCATGTCCGAAGTTTAGTCGGTGATGGGTGGTCGGTTGTAGGTGGTGGGGCGTGGTTTGCAGGAGGTGGGGAGTCTCCCGTGGACGAGGATCCGTCATGACGCCCACCTACCACCGACCGCCTACCACCCACCACCTTTACGGCATGCCCTGGATCGTCTACATGCTCCGCTGTCGGGATGGATCGCTCTACACCGGGGCCACCAACGATCTGGGGAGACGGCTCGAGCGGCACCGGATCGGTCGCGGTGCGGCGTACACTCGCGGACGGGCTCCGCTCGAATTGGTGTACCAGGAGGTCATGGCCGACCGCAGTGCGGCCCTGCGCAGGGAATGGTCCCTAAAGCAACTCTCTCGCGTCGAGAAGGAACAGTTGATCATGGGTCGCGGCAACATCCCCACTCAATCAGAATTCCGCGGATTCGGTCCCTCCCTGATGGGTTTCTTCGGGCGCCTCAAGCGGAACAACAACCGGGAATGGTTTCTGGCCAACCGGCCGGTGTACGAGCTCCACGTGAAAACACCGTTGCAGGCACTGATCGAAGAGATGGACGTCCGGTTCGCCAGGTTTGCGCCTGAGTTTGTGGGTGATCCACGGCTCTCGATGTTCCGGATTTACCGCGACGTCCGGTTTTCCAAGGACAAGTCGCCTTACAAGACTCACGCGGCGTGCTGGTTTTTTCACCGGGACGCGGGAAAGGGCGTCGGCTCCGAAGCCCATGGTGGTGCCGGGTTCTACCTACACCTGGCTCCGGAGGGGAGCTTTCTCGGAGCGGGGATCTGGATGCCGCCTCGTCCCGCACTGCAGAAGCTGCGGGACGCGATCGCCGAGAATCACCGGAGCTTCGAGCGGACGATGCTAGCCCCTGCCCTTAAGAAGAGATTCGGCCGTCTGGATGAGGAGGCGGTACTCAAGCGTCCGCCCCGCGGGTTCGAGCCGGATCATCCCGCGTCTCGCTGGCTGCGCTTTCAGTCGTTCACAATGGGGCGCAGCATCCCGCGAACCCAGGTGCTGAGCCGGCAACTACCGAAGACGCTGGAGGGAGACTACCGAAGACTCCTGCCATTCGTGCGGTGGCTGAATGGTGCGATGGGGTATGGGGTGGTCGAGAGAAGGCTATAGACGGGAGAAGGGAGAAGGGAGAAGGGAGAAGGGAGAAGGCCGAGGGGATGACCCTTCTCGACTCAAGACTCAAGACTCAAGACCCGCTACGCCCACTTCACGCGGTACCGGCACACGGCCCCGCCCCGCGCCCGGCACTCCTCCTCGACCACCGTCACGTCACGCGCTCCACACATCTCCAGGGCGCGGCGATACCAGCCTATCACGGTCAGACAATCGGGACCGCTGAACGTCTCCGCGTCGTAGGTGGTCAGCACCCCTTCCCGCTCGGCGGTCTGTTTGTACTCCCGCCGTCCGGTCTCGTAGTACATCCGGTAGATCGCGGGCGCCTTGGCAAGGAACGCATTAGGGTTGCCCTCGACCAGGAACGCGTGGTGCAGGGTTCCCAGGTTCTGGTCGGCGGAAGCCTCACCGAGGCGGAGGAAGTACGACTCATCGCCGTCTCCAAGGACGGTCACTATCGCGTCGTCGAGGCGCTTCCCGAGTTCAAAGGGATACCACCCCACGATCAGAATCCGTTCCAGCTCCTTCCGATCCGGCGCCGCAAGGTGAGCCAGGACTCGTTCCAGTCCGGACGAGTCGAAGTGCTGCTCGATGAAGCCGAGGCGAGCCTTCAGTACAGCTCCCTTGATTTGTTGCATAAGTCTGAGAGGCTGGGGATTGCCGGATGCCTGCCGTGGCCGCGGCGGAGTATACATTGCTGCAGGCTTCTTCGCCGAGCAATGACTGATGTCTGACGACTCGCCCGAACCCGTACGGCTCGACAAGTGGCTCTGGGCCGCGCGGTTCTTCAAGACCCGCGGCCTCGCGGCTCAGGCAATCGATGGCGGGAAGATTCAGGTCAACGGGGAGCGAGCGAAGCGGGCCAAACCGCTTCGCCTGGGGGATGAGCTGCGGATCCGGCAGGGCCCCTACCAACACATTGTCGTGGTCCGCGGACTCTCCGAGCACCGAGGGCCGGCCAGCGTTGCCATGCAGCTCTACGAGGAGACCCCGGAAAGCCTCGCGGCCCGGCAACAGATGGCTGCCCAGATCAAGAGCATGGACTCGGCGCTGCGAGGTGGTGGTGAACGGCCTACCAAGCGCGACCGGCGGGAAATCGAAAGATTTCGCCGCCGGGAGGATCGCTAGGAAACAAATTGTCTGGTCGGTCTTACGCTTGGCGCTCCCGTTGGAGCAGCGCGCGCTTCCGGTCCTCTCCCCACCGATACCCACCCATTCCGCCGTCGCTCCGAACCACGCGATGGCAAGGGATGAGCACCGCGAGATGATTCGCGGCGCACGCGCTTGCGACCGCCCGAACGGCACTCGGGCGCCCGATGCTCTGCGCCACCTCGGTGTAGGTCCGGGTTTCTCCCTGTGGAATCCGGGCCAAGGCACGCCACACCCGGGCTTGAAAGGCGGTTCCTTGAATGTCCAACGGTAACTCGGGATCCGCTCCGGCACCGTCGATGACCTTGGCCACCCGGCGAGAGATGGTTTGGAGCTCGGCATCGTCCCGATTCAAGATTGCCCCGGGAAATTCGACGCGAAGGTCCCGCTCCAATTCGGCTCCCGAGGAGCCGAGCTTGACCGCGCAAACCCCGCGCTGGGTTGCCCCGACCAAGGCCGTACCCAAGGTTGTCGACACGAGACTGTACCGGATCTCGGTACCAGTCGCCCCGAGGCGGTACGCCGCCGGCGTCATGCCGAGGCGGTCGGCTGCCCGCTCATAGAGCCGGCTGCTGGATCCAAATCCGGCTACAAAAGTCGCTGCACTCACGGTCCGTTCCTTTCGCAATGCCCGTTTCAATATTCTGAATCTCAGCGCCTCAGCATACGCCCGGGGCGAGACACCCGTCACTCGCTTGAAAGTCCGCCGCAGCGCGAACGGGCTGGCTCGGCAGGCGGCGGCGAGACGATTCAGCGGCATCGCCTCGGCGCCGTTGTCGCCCAGTACCTCGCAGACCCGGCGGACCAGCTCGAGATCACGCCTCCGCTGGGGAGCCACTGCCTCGCCGCACCTACGGCAGGGCCGGAATCCCTCCAACTCCGCCCCGGCGGGATCGCGGTAGAACCTGACATTCCGGCGAGCGGGCCGGCGGGAGGGACACGACGGCCGGCAATAAATCCCGGTGGACCGCACGGCATAAACGAAGGTCCCGTCGGCACGACGGTCCCGCGTCAGCACGGCGCGCCAGGCTGTTTCGGTATCAAGCATGGGGGTCATCATCATTCTCCCGGGTTGCAAAATGGCGACTTGGTGCCGGGAGGGCCATCCGCTTCTGGCGGGCAAAGTGGAGGCGGCGGGGGACGCTACATGCCGCGAAACTGGCCGACGTAATCCTCGGCAAAACGATCAAAATTTGCCGCTGGGGTCCCGGTTAGCGTGGCAATGTCGAGACTGACCTGGGCCATCTTCCCTTGGCCCAGATACTCGTATAGAGCGGCGAGATCATTGGCCAGCCACTCGGGCACCTCATTGCCGAGCAGGGCGCTGATCACTTTGGCCGGCGGCTGATCCACGTACAAAACCTGCTGGCGCAGCACGGCCCCGATCCGGTCGGCTACGTCGTGCAGCGACAACGCTTCAGGACCCGTCAGTTCGTAGGCCTTTCCCTCGTGGCCCTTTCCGACGAGCACTCCCACGGCGGCTCGCGCCACGTCCCGCACATCCACCATCGCCGCGCGGCCTCGCTTCATACAGGCGAAGAATGCGCCTTGACTGCGAATGGTCGGACCAAAACCGAGAGTGTTTTGCATGAAGAAGGCGGACCGCAAATGGGTCCAGGCCAGACCCGAGCGCTCGAGCTGTTCTTCGATTTCCCGGTGCCACCGGAACATGGCGACCGGCGCATCGGCCGCGGCGCCCAGCACCGAGAGCTTCACGACATGTTTCACGCCAGCTCGTCGGGCCGCATCCACCACCGCCTCCTGCATCTCTACCATGCGGTTGTCGACCGGGCTGATCAGGAGTACGTGGCTGATATCACGAATCGCGTTGTTGACGGAGACCGGCCGCCCGAGATCTCCGGTGATGACTTCAACGCCCGAGAGCCGAAGCTTGGCGGCCCGACTCGGGTCTCTGGTCAAGGCGCGAACCTTGACTCCACGGCTCGCCAGTTCCCGCACTGCCGGGAGACCCACGTTGCCGGTGGCTCCCGTAACCAGGATGTGAGTCTCCATTAGCCTCCTTCGTTCAGCCAGCGACCCGCTCGGCACCTTCCAGCCATTCCGCAGCCCGCTCAACCTCGCCCCGAGCCAGCTCGTGACCTGCGTCCCACCAGTTCAGCGTGACGCTTGCCCCACCGGCACGGAACAACTCGGCGAGGCGCTCGGCATTGGATAAGGGAACCAGGGGATCGAATCTGCCTTCGGAGAGCAGGACCCGGGTTCCACTAAGCTCAGGTCGGTGCTCCGGCTCGAGAGGAACCATCGCCCGGAACAACACGGCTCCTTTGAGCAGACCGGGACGGAGAAGCAGCAGGCTCGCCGCGATATTGGCGCCGTTGGAAAAGCCGACGGCGGTGATGGCGTCGGAGGCGAGGCGGTAGCGAACCACAGCTTCCTCAACGAACGTGGCGAGTTCTCCAGTCCTCCCAATCAGGTCCGGTATATCGAAGACCCCTTCCTCGAGACGACGAAAAAAGCGTGGCATGCCCCGCTCCAGCACCCGCCCGCGCGGGCTGAGCACCGCGGCGCCTGGAGCGAGCGCCGAGGCCAAAGGGAGCATCGAGTCCTCATTGCCGCCAGTTCCATGCAGCAGGAGCAGAGTGCGCGAGTCTCCCGGAGTACCCGGCACGAATCGGTGCACGAAGCTCTCGATCATGACGCCGCGGCGACCCCGCGCTGGGGAAGTACGAGTGGAGGGAGGATTGCCTCGAGATTCTGCCGGTTGCGCTCGTACTGCGCCGGCAGTTTGAGGGCTTCACCCAAAGACTCGACCGGCTCATCGATCAGGAACCCGGGACCATCCGTGGCGACTTCGAACAGGACTCCTCCCGGCTCGCGGAAGTAGATCGAGCGAAAATACTGCCGGTCAATCACCGGAGTCGTAGGAAGACCCCGCTGCAGCAGGATATCTCGCAAGCCGGATTGTTCGCTCTCACCCGAGGCCCGCCAGGCGATGTGATGCACCGAACCCACCCCGTTCAGCGCATGAGGCGCATCCGGTTCGACCCGGAGGTCAACGACCGTTCCTGGACCCCCTGCCCCGGCCTCGAACCTGTGCCGGTTGTCTTCCGCCCCGAGGGGCCGGAATCCCAGCGCCTCGGTGAGCAGCGCAGCTGTCTGGCCGGTGCTCGCAAGCGTGAGGGTAGCAGAGTGAATACCGCGAATCGCGTAATGCGCCGGCACGATCGAATCGGACCAGACCCCGGTGGAAGGCGCGCGGTTGGACGCGATGAGCTCGAGCCGGAGCCCGTCCGGGTCGACCAGCCCGATGGCCTGCTCTCCGAAACGGGCAGGTACTTCGAGCACCCGAACCTTGTGCTGCTCCAGGCGGTCCCGCCAGAAGTCGAGCGCCCCAGCCGGTACCGTAAAGGTGACGAGGCCCACTTCTCCGCTGCCCATCCTGCCGCGGAAAGCACCCGCCCAGGGGAAGAAGGTCAACAGACTCCCGGGCCGGCCGATCTCGTCGCCGAAGTAGAAGTGGTAGGTGCCGGGATCGTCGAAATTCACGGTCCGCTTCACCAGCCGCAGGCCGAGGAACCCCGCGTAGAAATCGAGATTGCGCTGGGGATCTCCCGCGATCGCGGTGATGTGGTGAATGCCTTGTGCGGTGGGAGCCATATGTCCTCCTGAATCCATGCTTGCCGTCCTCTCAGACCGTGCCGGCGACCGCGCGTCCCAGCTTGCGGCATAGCCGGCCCAACTCGACTTGCTCTTCCCGGGTGAGATGCCGGAGCACCTGGGTGATGCGGGTGGCATGGCCGGGGAACGCTCGGGAAATGATCTGCCGTCCGCTCGGGGTCAGCTCCACGCGGTGGGCCCTGCGGTCATCCGGATCGGCTGATCGACGCACCCAGCCACGCCGCTCTAGGTTGTCTACCACCGTAGTGAGGTTGCTGCCGCTCACCAGGAGTTTTTCACAGAGACGGGCCTGAGCCATAGGCCCCTTGTGATGCACGGCCTCGAGCACGCCGAACTGAGTCTCTGTGAGCCGGTGTTCCTTGAGCAGCGCCGGATTGAGTCGAGCGCCGATAGCGTTCACGGCGCGACGCAGCTTTACGAACGTATCAAGCGCCCGGGCAGTCCCGGGCGCTGGTGACGCCGGCATATTGATCCATATCGGATAGTTCGATATCGAATATAATAAGAATATCGCCGAGCAACAACGCTTTAGAATCGCGGTTCGTCGGCCAAGGCGAGGAGGGTTTGGGCGTCGAGCCGGTGGCCGCCGGCGAAGGAGCGTTGCCGGCAGCGGATGCCGTGCCGCTCGAGATCTTTCAGCTGGGCGGCGTGCAGATCAGGAGGCACCAACACGTCGTCCTGGCCCCGCACCAGGGTCACACTTCGGTCGTGCCAGCGAGAGTCTCCCAGACCCGCGAGCACATCCTCAGGAAACAGGCTTCCCCAGAGGATCAGATCCGGAGCCGCCCGTTTGCCCAGTTCAACCCAGCGTGCCGCCGTCGCGCCTCCCTGCGAGAAGCCGAGCACCCGGACGTCCGCCGGCAGCGCACCGAGCCGCTGTTCCACGTGCCCGACCAGATGGTCCAGGTAGCCGACATAGTCGGCGATCTCGGCCTCACGATCCTCCCGCGTCATCCAGCTGGCACCAACCTTGTGACTGTGCCGTCCCTGCGAGTTGGTGTCGAGATAGAACCTGGAGAGCGCCTCGGGGGCCACGACCAGGCGCTGGCCATTGTCCAGTGGGACGACGTCGTGCAGGAGGGCACGAGCGAGCTGCGAATGCCCGTGCAGCACGATCCACACTTGGGAGACTGACTGCCAGGGACCAAGGCTGTAGAATCGCGCGGTGCGTTGCACCGCTACGTGATGCTCCTGGATTTCGCTCATAGACCGACGAGCGCGGTCAGAACCTTGGTGTCGGCGATTCCGACGTGACGCCTCGTCTCCTGCCCGTTGCGGAAGACCAGAAATGCCGGAATCCCCCGGATGTTGAAGCGTTCGGCAATTCGGGGATTCTGGTCGGTGTCGACCTTGAGGACCAGCAGCTCGCCGGCGTGCTCGCCGGCAACAGTGTCTACGTGAGGAGCGGAGACTTTACAGGGGCCGCACCAGTCGGCGTGGAAATCCACCAGGACCGGCACCGATGCGGAGCGGATAGTCTGATCGAAATCCTGTTCCGTGGCGACCAGGGGGCGGTCCAATCGGAGGGGCCTGCCGCATTCAGCGCACTTGGGTCCGCTGGACAGGCGATTGAGATCGACCCGGTTGAGTCTGGAGCAGAAAGGGCAGCGAACCGTTACCGGTCGCGGGATCTGAGCAGCCTCGGTCATCGATTAGCTCCCCGGAGCCCAACCGCAAAGCGAATCTGGAATCGGCTACTTACAGTCGCTTGAGCAGTGCAGCGAAGCGCGGATCCGCGCGCAGCGAGTCGAGGTCCGAATCGTTCTCCAGCCAGGCGCGATGGCCGAAGCCGTTTTGCACCGCCTGATCGAGACACTCGAGGGCCTGGTCCGCCAGTCCGCCGAGCGAGTACACGCAGGCGACGTTATACAGCACCGACGAGTCCTCCGGAGCCAGCGCCAGCCCGCGCCGGGCCCATTCCATGCCCCGGTCTCGTTCACCAAGCTGAATCAGCACGCCCGCTCCGAGGCACAGTGCGCGCACGTCGTCCGGGTTGAGATCGAGATGCCGCTCAGTCACCAGGATTCCGCTTTGCATGGTCGATTCGGCCTCCGCGGTCCGGCCCAGACTCCGGAGCGCCTGCACGGCAAGCAAGCGGGTCTGGTAGTCCTCCGGACGCACCCTTGAGGCCTCCTGATATTCCTTGACGGCATCGACGTACTTCCCCTGCTGGAACAGGGCCCGCCCGAAGAAATAGTGGGCCTCGAAGAGTTTGGGGTTCAGTCGGATGGCCGTCTCGAATTCGCGTTCCGCCTCTTGGTACCGCTGGCTCAGGGACACCGCCAGCCCGCGGGCGGCGTGCGCCTCGGCCAGCTCAGGAGCCAGTTCGAGGGCCTTCTTGCTGTAGGCATCGGCTCCTTCGAGGTTGGCCTGACTGCCGTCCCAATACATGTAGAGCATCGAGCAGCAATCGGCGGCGCCCGCGTAAGCAGTGGCGTAGGCCGGGTCGATTTCTTTCGCCCGCTCGAACATGCGGCGGGCAAACTGAATGCTTGTGCGCCGGAACTGGTGGAAGAACTGCCGACCGCGGAGGTAGTACTCGTAGGCCTCAACATCTGGAGCGGGCAGCTGGCCGATGGCCCGCTTCTCGTCCTCGCTCAGCATCACCCGCAGGGCTCGCACGATGCTTTGAGCAATCTCGTCCTGGATCGCGAACACATCCTCCATTTCGCGATCGAAGCGGTCCGACCAGAGGTGGTAGCCGTCCGCCACTTTGATGAGCTGCGCGGTGATCCGGAGCTTGGTGCCGGCCTTCCGCACGCTGCCCTCGAGCACGGTGCTCACACCGAGCTGCTCGCCGACTTTGCGGATATCCTGATTCTGGCCCTTGAACGCGAAGGCGGAGGAGCGCGACGCCACCTGCAGTGCTTGAATCTTGGTCAGGGCGTTGATGATCTCCTCGGCCATGCCTTCGCAGAAGTATTCCTGATCCCGTCCCGAACTCATGTCGGCGAAGGGCAGCACGGCGATCGACTTGGCGGCAGCGGCAGGTTGGGGCACCACGGTTGTCGGTTGGTGGCCGGGAGGAGTGGCTCCGTGAATCGCGAGGGCCTGCCCGAACTGGGCGGCGGTCGCGTACCGGTCGGCAGGTACTCTTGCGAGGGACCTCGACACCGCGGTGTCCACCGCTTCAGGGACGTTGGAACGAGCGGCGCGGATCGAAGGGGGAGTCTCGGTGAAGCGTTTGGTGATGATGGCCTGGGCGGTCGAACCGGTGAACGGCGCCGAGCCGGAGAGCATTTCGTACACCATGCAACCGAGACTGTAGACATCGCTTCGGCCATCGAGCTCCGCTTCTCCCGCGGCCTGCTCCGGGCTCATGTATGCCGGCGTGCCCACCGCGCTGCCGGTCTGGGTCAGATTGTCGTTGGCCGCAGCCGTCACTGCTTTTGCGATCCCGAAGTCGGTGACCAGCGCCTCACCCTCGTGCAACATGACGTTCTCGGGCTTGATGTCCCGGTGCACGACGCCCTGGCGGTGGGCGTAGTCGAGAGCGGCCGCGACATCCCGCGCGATATCCAGAGCGTCCTCCAGCGCCAATCGCTTGTCCCGGATCAGGCGCTGCCGCAGCGATTCCCCGTCCACGTACGGCATGACGTAGTAGAGCAGGTCCCCGGCCTGCCCCGAATCGTGGAGCGGGACGATATGGGGATGGTTAAGCCTCGCGGCGACTTTGATCTCGCGGAGGAAGCGTTCGGGACCGAGGCTCGCGGCGAGCTCGGGGTGCAGAACCTTCAATGCGACCTGGCGATCGTGCTTGAGATCGTGCGCCAGGAACACGGTGGCCATGCCACCCCGTCCCACCTCGCGCTCAATGCCGTATCGGCCGGCAAGCGATGGTTGGAGTCTGGAGCGAAGGTCAGCCATTGAAGGAGTTGCGGGAACGCGGCACGCCGATTCTCAGAGGACAGGGGTTGAAGGATACCGATGGCCGGACAGTGCCGCTAGGCGCCTTCCCGAGCCCGGCGGAAAGGCACTGGGCACAAAGGCGACCCGATGTCAACCGGCGACGCGAGTCTTTTTCGAAGCGGAGTGCCAGCGGTGAGGACCGGAAATCCGCGGCCCCGGCTCGGCGAGCAGCCGGTCGATCCCGGCAGGCGGCAGCGGCGGCGCAAAGAAGTAGCCTTGCCCCATCTCGCATCCCAAGTCGATGAGCGCCTCGCACTGCTCGACACTTTCGACGCCTTCCGCCACAGTCTTTAGCTTGAGCGTTTCTCCCAATCCGATGATGGCCCGCGCGAGCGCCGATTTGTCTATGCCTGCCCCGACGTCCTCCACGAACGGGCGGGCGATCTTGATCATGTCGATGGGGAAGCGCTGCAGATAGCCCAGCGAGGAATAGCCGGTCCCGAAGTCGTCGATCGCGAGTTGCACACCAAGCGCTTTGAGCTCCCGCAGACGGGTCAGCACCTGGCCGGTCTGCTGCATCAGCACGCTCTCGGTGATTTCCAGTACGACGGCACCGGGCTCCACCCGGGTATCGGCCAGCGCCTGGCGGGTCTCGCTGACGATATCAAGCTCGTGAAGCTGACGGCCTGAGACGTTCACCGCCATGGTCAGTGACAGCTCGGGATACATGGCGCGCCACAGCTCGACCTGACGGCAGGCCTCACGCAAGACCCAGCGACCCAGCCGCACGATGAGTCCGGTTTCCTCGGCGAGCGGCACGAAATGCTGGGGCAGGAGGTGTCCGAACTGGGGATGTTCCCAGCGCAGCAACGCCTCGACGCCGTGAACCTTGCCATTCCTCAGGCTGAAGATCGGCTGGTAGACCAGGGTCAGCTCTTCCCTCTCGATCGCGCTGCGGAGCGCGGCTTCCATCTCGAGCCGCTGCTTGAGGTCATGATACATCTGCGACTGATAGGTCTCGCAGCGGCCCTTGCCCCTCCGCTTGGCGGTGTACATCGCCATGTCGGCATTGCGGAGCAGGTCGTCCGCGGTTTCATCGTCGCTGGCCGATGCGATGCCTATGCTGGCGCTCACGCTCACTTCGTTGCCGCTCAGGCTGAAGGGACGGGCCATCGCCTCCACCAGCCGGCTGACGAGGAATCCGGGGCCTTCCGGCGCGCCGCCGTCCTCCAGCAGGATCGCAAATTCGTCACCGCCCAGCCGCGATACCGTGTCGGCCGCCCGAACGCACGCTTGGAGCCGCTCGGAGGCGGCGACGAGAAGCCGGTCGCCCTCCGCGTGTCCGAGGCTGTCGTTGACCTTCTTGAAATCATCCAGGTCGAGGAACAGCACGCTGATCGCGTTGCGCTGCCGCATACGCAGCTGTAGTGCGTGACTCACCCGGTCGCGGAAGAGAGCGCGGTTGGCCAAGCCGGTCAGCGGGTCGTGGAATGCCTGGTGCATCAGCTCCTTCTCGAGCCGCTTGCGTTCGCTCACGTCCCGGGTGTTGAGCACGACCCCACGAACGGTCGGATCCTCCAGCAGGTTGGTCGCGATGGTCTCCGCATTCAACAGCGAGCCGTCGAGCTGGCGGAACCGCCACTCGGCCGGCTGCGAGACGCCTGGGTTGGTCACCGCATCGCTCAGGAAGGCGCGCGCCCGGTCCTGGTCATCGGGGTGCAGCAGATCGATGACGGCGCGGCCCATGAGCGGCCCCGCATCGTAGCGCAGCACCCGGGTCACGGAGGGACTGACGAACCGGATGGTGAGGTCCGGCTTGATGACCATGATCACGTCGGACGAGTGCTGCACCAGCGAACGGAAGCGGGCCTCGTTCTGCCGCGCCGCATTCTCCGCGAGGAGGCGCACGTTCTGCCGCACCGCCATCAGCTGGCGCCCCACCACCAGAACCGTCACCAGCACCGCACCGACGGCGATGCCGCTGATCGGATCGCTCCACGGTTCGAGCGCAGCGGTGAGCAGCAGGCCGTAGGTGGACGCGACCGCGAGGTAGGGCAGCGGACTGATCGGCTGAACCCGCGGGCGATGCGCCGCCATGTTCGAACTGCGCGGGACCGGACTTCGCCAATAGAGCTCGCCGCTCGAGATGAGCATCAGGTAGAGCAGCAGGTACACCGCATCGGTCCAGGCCGCGCTCCGTTCGCCGGTCTGCAGCAGCACCAGGTCGAAGGTCAGATCCGCCACAATTCCGACGGTGATACCGATGACCAGGAGGTGGAAGGCGAGGCGATTCCCGTCGAGCGGGCCGCGCAGCATCACCGTCGCGATGCCGAGCAGCAACAGCAGATTGGCCAACGGGTAGGCGAACGCGAGGACGGTGAGGACGATTCCGTTTCCGCCCGTGGCACCCGCCGCGGTGGTGGGCCTGATGGTGTAGTACCAGATGACGACCGCTCCCCCGACCAGCACCATGGCGGCGTCCAGCACAAACTTCCAGCGCTCCACCCGAATGCGCCGCGCGAGCGGGAACGAGAGCAGCGCGGCCAGCATCAGGAACGAATCGGAGAGATAGAACGCGTCGGCCCAGCTGACCGGAGGGTTCTCGCCCAGCACGATGAGGTAGTAGACCGAGATGCTGTTGCCGATGAGGACGGTCAGCGCTCCAAGCGCCAGAAGTCGGAGCGCCTGTCGCACCGCCGGGTCGAGATCCCGATTGCGGGAGGCTGCCGCGTTCAGAATCATCACCGTCAGATTGAGCGGCATGAACGCGACGTTGCCCAACAGATCCCGCAGCTCGGTGGATCCCCACCCCGCCCGCTCGAACACGAGGTAGAACAGCATGTAGACGGCTGCCAGACCGGTAAGCGTGCCGACCGGAAGCCGTGAGGCTTTCCGGCTCAGATTGCTAAGCACACCGATGTTCCCGTCGACTTTAGACAAGCCGTCTCCGCAGAGTGTAACCAGTTGTCAGATAATAAGATCTGAGATCTGACCATGACGGACAGACCTCACCGTAGCCGGTTTTAAAGCAAGGCTGGTGCCGGGACTGACCAGGTTGCCGGTCCCACGTCAAGAAATCGATCAGTGTGCTGACGAAAAGTTGCTCGGTCCTCTCACCGCAGCAGCGATGATCGAGTGGACCGTTGTGGCTCATCGACATGCGGGCGCCGAAAACTTCAGGGACAGACGTCGAAGAATTGCACGGTGCAGGGGCGACGCTTCGCTCGCCTCCACCAGGTGTGGAGGATCAAGACGAGAGCCCCATTTTGTCGACGCGGATAGAGGACCACAGATCGTACTCGAAAGTACATCCGCAGGGAAGGCTCCTTGAACCGCGGGCTCAAGTCCTGGGGTTTCCCTTTGCCGGTGTCGCACGCTGGCGCACCGCGGCGAGGGCCAGCACGATGGATTCCTTGGAGGCGAGCAGTTCCTGCACTACCTCACCTGGCGGCCGTGGCTGCCGTCTGGGCCGATCGGTCTGCTCGAGAAACGGCCACAGCGGGAGCCGGATGCTTTCCGGGAGGACGCTTTCCAGATATTCCAGCGCGGTTCCGCGCAAATACGCGTCCTCGGTCAGCAGCGCACGGTACGCCAGTCGAAGCGGAGCGGCCGGCCTCACGAGGGAGAGCAGGGTGAAGACGTGCTCGAGGCTTCGGTTGGCGCGATCCCGGACGATGTCGGCTTCCAGAGGCGACCACAGCTCGTCGTCGGCATCGAGTAGTCGGCGGCCTTCCCAGACCCCCCGCTCCACTGTGACCTCTCGGTGGATCGCGTTCATGACCTGCTCCTCCTTCACCGGGACGCCCGGCATCCGTTCCATCATTCGGGCGAGCGCTCCGCCGGCGCGATACCGTACTTCGAAGCGCCGGTCTCCCAGCGCACCCAGGAGCGCCTCGAATGACTGGTCGGTGAATGAGTCTGCCAGTACAGCGACCAGCCTGCGCCGCACCGCGAAGTCTTCATCGGGATCGAGCAGCCGCCGGGTCAGGAGATCCAGATTCCCGGAAGCGACTCTTCGCAGTGCCGCCACAGCATCGGAAGCGACCGCATCCCAGGCCAGGAGATCAATCACCCCGCCAACCTGGTCGCCAGCGAGCGGCGGGCCTCGAAGTCTCGACCGCATCGCGGCGACATCAGGAGCGAGCGAGGGCTGTGGCTTCTCCTTATCGGGTTCCGGAGCTGGAGGGCCAGCTTCTGGTAGTGTCGGGATACTCGCCGGATTCACTCTCAACGAGGTCAAATCGATCGCGCCAACGGTCTGGAACATCGCGGCCGCGACGTCCTCCGGCCCCAACTGGTCTTCCCTGGCCCGGAGGCTCCGTTCGAGGGCTCCGAGATATCCGCGCTGCATTCGGCGGGCAATTGCAAGGGTGCCCAAGGCAAGCGCAACTGTGGTCCCCAGCAAGAGAGGTGTGACCTGGAGCGGCGCTGCAAGGATCGCGAGCTGCGCCAATCCCGCCCCTGCGATGTCTCCCAATCGAGCACCACCAACATCGACAACCGGTTTTGCAGCTCGCCGCTCCAGGGCGGAGACAGGGGAGTAGAGCAGCTCCTGGGCCGATCGAAAGACCGAATTACGGAACACCGTTTCGACAGCCCGGGCCAACGCGACCGAGGGGAAGCCCGGTACCATCAGACCCCCCAGGGAGCCGAGGGCCACCCCAGCGGGGAGCAACATCGTGCTCCGAGCGACACCGAGCCGATTAAAGATCGTCCGCAGTACCGACACCTGCAGAAGGACGGTCAGCAGCGAAGTGGCGGTATAGAACACCGCGAAAAGCCGGAGCAGCCCGGGGCCGTCGGTGATCCTGGACGCCTGAAGCTTGAAGACGTAGTCCAGCACTCCTTCGGCGGCGGCGGCGAGTGCAACGAGATACAAGAGCAACCGGAGGTATGACGAATGGCGGAGCGCTTCCATAGCCGAGGAAGTGGTATCACCCATCTCAGGCGATTGGGGACGGCCCGCCGAGGTGCGGGCGAGGGGCAGTACCAGGACCACCAAGCTTAGCTGGAGAAGAGCCAGGACGGGGAGCATGGAGCTGGCGGAGAACGCCGTCCCCATGCGTTCCGTCAGGAGGCCGCCTAAGAGCCCGCCAACCGATCCCCCAGCAGTGATCAATCCCACCGCTCGTCGAGCCGACCTGGGGTCAAACGACTCGTTGACCAGGGCCCAGAATGCCGAGATCAGGAGGGCCCCGAAGGCGGTGATGTGGAGATAGACCAGAAAGGCCGCCGGCCGGAGAGACACAAAGGTCAGCAGCCACTCGACGGCGAGCATGATCGCCGATCCGGCAAAGAGCCGTGGTACCAGAGTCGCCGGACCCTGTTGGGCCAGACGTCGTGCCAGCCACAGGGTGAGGAACATCGACAAGACCGCGGCGGTTACCACCATCCGCGGCAACAGAGAGACGCCAAAACTGGTGATGAAGAGAGCATCGCGGGTCGCTTTGGCGGCTACCTGCAATGCGATCATCACGGTGCTTGCCAGGACCGTGACACGGATGAACCCGGGCTGCCCGCCCGTATGGCGCATGCTCAGAAGGCGAAGCCGGCCTGGACGTAGACGGCGGTTCGTTCGTCCCCGGCAGCCACGGCAGCACTCACGGTGTAGTCCCGTGCAATCGGCGCCAGCCAGATGCCGCCGCCGAAGGCGCTGTGCCAGACATCGGAGTTCTCGCCCTCGAGGAAAACCCGGCCCACGTCAGCCAAACCGAACACTCCAAAATCGGTCGGCAGGACGATGGTGGCGCGGCCCAGGCCCAGCCGCAACTCTGCGTTGCCGTAGGCCGAAGCATCACCGGCATAACGGCCGTCGCGGCCGAGACGGACCGTCCCCGCGTCTCCGATGTACGCGGCCTCGAAGTAGGGATATGGCCCCCAGATTTTCTTCCCACCCGCTCTGAAGGCAAAGGTGGGGTGCAGCGGCAATTTTGGACTCAGGAATGTCGTCGCCTCCGCCGCGACATCGCCAAAGTCCTCTTCGACATCCCACCACGCGGGAAACATCCTCCCGGTGATCTCGAAGGTCCAACCGCGAGTGGCCGCATGCCGCCGATTCTTGGTATCGAATCTGAAGGTCACGCCGACCCCCGCTTCTCCAAAATTTCCTGAGCCGTAGGGATCTACCGTGGCGAGAAAACGATCGGGGCGGTCGTCGGTGCTCGTATACTTCATAAAGGGGCCGAACGCGACCTCACCGGAAGCGCTCAGCGGAATCAGTAAAAGCGGCGCCACGGTGTACGCATCCTGCGTCACTCGGTAGAACTCGGCGCTGCCCGGGTCATCCGTTTCGTTGCCGAAGCCATGGAAGTTCAGCACATCAATTCCCGATGCGCGGGCCAGAAGCAGAAATCCGACCCGTGAGTTCTCCCGATGGAAATCGCCTCGGTAGTCGAAACGGTATGAGCCGGGTCCGGTGGCGAAACCCGCCCTGATTCGATGCCGCTCGGAAAAGGGAAGCTTGCGGAACCCGTAGCGGGTGTAGGTGACGCCGGCCCCTAAGAAGACACCCAGATCGGGGCCGTAGGAGAGCCATGCCATCCCCTGCCAACGGTGCCCCCAGTCTCGGGGTGGGAGTTGACCCTCGGGCCGGGGCGGCTGGACGTACGGTTTGCGATCGACTCCCGCGTTCTCGCCCAGAGTGCGCTGGGGACCCGCCGGGTCATCATAGAAGCGGTTGCTCCCGCTGGCCGCGGAATCGACCATGACATCGTCGCCCTGGTCCGCGAGAGTTCTCAGGGTCGGACCGCCGCCACCGCCCGAGACCAGGGCGCTGTCGTTGCCATCTCGGAGGAACACCCGGATATCGCTGGTTTCCTTCGAAAGGAAATGGCGGCGAAACCAGGCGTCCTCGGGCGCTCCTCGCGGAGCCAGCGTGAGCTCGACTCCGGTTTCATCTCGGGTCGCAGTCACGACGTCGCCGCTGTCGGTAGCGGTGATATCCACCTCACCCGCCAGCATTTCGTAGTATTTCCGCGCCTCCTTAGGCAGCCCCTCTCGCCGCTCGGTTAGCCATCCCGCGAGGCGGCTTCCGATGAGCTGGTAGTGTTCCGGCGGTAGCGCTTCGACAGCATCCTGAATCACGCTGTCGCTGAGCGCAGCGGTCAATCGGCCGACGACAGCTTCCCAATCGGCCCAGGAAAGGCCGGTGAGCAAACGGCGATCCAGATCTCGCCCATTCCAGGCGGCGCCGATCGGACTCGAGTATTCGCCCTGGAAGTTGGTCAGCTGAAACGCGCTCTGTCGTGCGATCCACAGCAAGACCCCGTCGTACTTGGCGAAGGCCTGATCCCGGTCCAGGGGAATCGGGACCCACCGTCGGGGAACTGAGTCTCCGAAGTAGGCCCAGCGCCACTGATCGCGGTGGCGATCCCAGTCCCCGATCAGGACATCAAGCAGCCGCGCCTTCAGGAAGGCGGAAGCGTCAACCTGATCAGCCGAGGATCGTTCGAGCCTGGCATACAGTGTGTCGGTGAGGACGATCTCGGTCGCTCCGCCCCAGTGAGCCGCAGGACCCGACCCACCGACCCGTTCTTCGAGGGTTCCCATGAGCCCGGCGAAATCGGTGCGGAACTCCCCCATGCGCTCGACATCGGGCAAGACGACGATCGTTGGTTCGGCGTGGAGAATTCCAGCGGCCTTGAGCAGCCGGCTCACCACCAGAGGCGCCGTCGGTAGCGCCGAGCTGGTCTGATCCCGCGCCACGCTCGCCGCGACGGTCTGCCTCAATTCCTCCGGGAGAGCACCGGAGGGATCCTTGTCGATAGAGCGGAAAAAGAACTGTCGCCCGTCGGTGGCCTGGAGACGAAGCGACTTGCTCTGCTGGCCTCCAGTCCGGGACACGGCGCGTACTCCTCCCGCGTAGGTCTCCATGTCCAGCACTGGAACCGTTATCGGGGTGGTCCACACCTCGCGATACTCGCTCCCCAACAGGAACCGATGGAACCAACCGGCGTCATAGTGTTTGCCGGCAGCCTGCAGAGTCGTCTCGGGCTGAGGCTCGGGACCCTGCTGTGCAAGGATGGACCCGACCGGGAGTGTGGCGCTCAGGACGAGCGTCACCGCGGCGACTCCGTGCCGGATCCTCATGCCAATCCCGCCGTCTTCTGCCGGTACGCACGACCGACGAGCACGGCCAGCACCAACCAGCAAAGCGCCAGCACCAGGTTCACCTCCGCGAACTGCGTGACCCCGAAGCCCAGAAGCCTGGTCCCAGCGAAGATCAGCAGAGCGGATAGCACGTCTCCGGTCCGGACGAAGAACGAATCGATGACCTGCTTCGCCTTGTATTTCTGTTCCCGGCTGGTCGGGAGAAACAACACGTTGCGCACGGTGTTTTGCACCGAGTAGTCGGTGGCATTCTCCGCAGTCTTCACCCAGCGCACCACCGACAGCAGTGGATAGAAGGCGAGCAAGGCGTACCCCGTCACAGCGATGATCGGCAGGACCATGACCGCGACCGGCACCCCGAGGTACTTGAGCAGGCGGGACACTACGAAAAGCTGGAGAAACAGGCCGAGCGCATTCACGACGAAGAAAAACTGGGAATAAAACGCACCGATGTATTCGGCTTCAGAGAGGCCGCCGGTGGTCCCCGCCGCGATCGCCCCGGCGGCGGCATTCGCGACGGTCCGCCCCAGCAGGTATTCGCCCGTCGTGTTCACCCAGTTCAGCACCAGCATCAGGAGCGCGATGAGCAGGAGATACCGGTCACCTATGACCAGGCGAAAAGTGCCGGGTCGGGGCGGCAACCCGCTACGGGAGAGCGTTACCGTCTTCTTCTCTCCCCGGGTTACGACTTCGTACTCACCAGTCGCGGCGGGTACCATAGCCGTGGTGAACCGGGCAGGAATCCCGGCCTCCGCTTGCTGCCGCTCCCGCGCATCCACACCGTTGCTCAGCAGCGCGGCGAGCGCCAGCAGCACGGCGGCAACCAGCAATAGCTGGGGCACTCCGACCAGCGGAATGAGCCGGTTGGTGAGGAGACTGCCGCCCACCGCGCCGAGGGAGGCCCCGAAAGCGACAATCGGAAAGAGCCGTTCACCCTGATCCTTGGTGTACAGGTCATTCGCGAACGACCAGAACTGCGCCACGATCATCAGGTTGAAGATGCCGACCCACAGAAAAAAGGGAACGCCGACTGGGACCCGGGCACGGGCCAGTACCCAGAAGGCCACGAGGCATACGATGAAGAAGCCGGTCACCACATTCAGCAGCCGCCGCCGGGGCAATCGGTCCGCCAAGGCGCCGTACGCCGGGACCAGTACGAGGAGGAGCAGCGCCTGTCCCGCAGCGGCGTAACTCTTGACCTCGGCGCCTTCACCCGAGAGGATCAGCGCCTCCCGAACCGGCTTGATGATGTAGTAGGCACACAGCAGGAGGAGCACATTGAGCGCGAGAAGGAGCGCCGTCACTCCCTCCCCCGCTCGAACATCAGTGAACAACCGAAGTGCTCGATCCAGCGGCGCAGCTTGATCCACAGTGGACGTAGTCACCCGATGCTCACCGTGACGAAGCGAAGCCTGCTGTCCCGAAGGACCTGGAGAACCACCGTGTCTCCCGAATTCAGCGTCGCAAGGCTTTGCCGCAGATCCGCGACGGTGGCCACGGCGGTTCCGTTCAAGGCATAGATCACATCGCCTGGCTGCAGTCCGCCCGGCCCGGCGGTGGCGTCCGGGGTGAGAGCCGCGACGACCACTCCGCGTGGTTGTCGCAGCCCCGGGATTTGAGCCGCCAGTTCCTTGGTCATGTCGAGCCCCAGCACACCCAGCCTCGGCACGAGGTTTTTCTCGGGCGTCACCAGACCGCCCAGACGAGCAGCGTTGTCCTGTCGCTCGATCACCGGCACCCGAATGGTCTGGTGCTGGAGGCCTCGCCGCACATCGAGCGCCACCGATTGCCCCAGAGGCTGGCGATAAAGCGTCACGTCAAACTGACGCCCGTTCTCAACCACCTTTCCATTCACCGATAAAACGACATCTCCGGTCTGAAGGCCGGCCTTGTCAGCGGGACCGCCTGGATACACATCACCGATGACCACGCCCCAGTTCTGAGGGAGACGAAGGGCCGTCGCCATGACGGGCGTTATCGTCTGGGCGAAGAC
>Ga0207674_10002175_pt1 | contig 24790 bp, 13 predicted proteins | sample KBSCornC72_FD_184303 | JGI IMG/M metagenome (GOLD analysis project Ga0207674, IMG submission 184303) | Corn rhizosphere microbial communities from Kellogg Biological Station, Michigan, USA - KBS Corn C7-2 (SPAdes) (version 2) | ecosystem: Host-associated > Plants > Roots > Rhizosphere > Soil ...
CAGGATGCCCAGATCCTCTGTCCGTACGCCGGGAGTATAGAAGAAGAGTTCGCTTCGAAGCGCGGCGAGGGCCAGTTTCTCAACTTGCCACTGGTCGATCTGCACCGGCGGACGGGCGATCTCGTCGAGGTATGCCTCAAAAGAACGGATCTTCCTCAGGCTTGCTGCAAATTCGCCTGAGCCCACACCCTCAGCGCACTCTGCGACTACCAGGATCCTTCCGCCTCTCTTGACCAGGTGCTGCGCGGCCGTTACAGCCTTCACACTCTGATAAAAGGTGAGATCGAGAGGGAAGCCAGCGGAACTGGTGATCACGAGATCAGACGGTTCGTCGAGATACGCAAGACAGGACTCCTGAACAAAACGAACGCCCGCCGCGTGGGCCACGATGGGATTGCCTGCGAATACTCCGGATATCTGCCGGTCGCGGGTCAACGTGACATCGAGGATGAAATCGTGACGGGCAATGCGCGCTATCTCGAGCAACTCATCGTGCAGAGGATTGCCTTCGAGGGATCCTTCGGTGGCCAGGGGCTCCCGCATGAAAAGGGGCGAGTGAATGGTCTTGATGGTTGCTTCCGCTGCAACTCCGGGAACGACGAGCTTTCTTCCTCCCGAGTAGCCAGCCATCAAGTGCGGCTCAATGAAGCCTAGTGTAATGCGGAGGTCCGCATTCACGAACTCATTGTGGATGTGGATGGGCGTTCCGCGATTAGACGTTCCGAGATGTCGGTGCTGCCCTGTGGCTCGCGCATCGTTGCTGATGACCCGGTAGGATCTCGCAATCTCAGGACCGACGATCTGGTCAACTTCGGCAGGCGTAGCGGCCCGATGCAGGCCTGTTGCGATCAAAATTGTGATTCCGTCCCGGCTGATTCCCGATCGGTGAAGCCGATCAAGCAGAGGTGGCAGCGTCATCGGATTGGGCGCGGGACGCGTGATGTCGCAGACCACGATTGCGGCCGTTTTCTTGCCTTTTGCCAGATCACAAATGGGAGCAGACGCCAGCGGGTGATCGAGCGCCTGTTGCAGCGCACTGTTCGCATCGGCCAGCGGCTTTACACTCCTGCTTTCGATGACGTCGCAATCGTACTCGCCGGGGATCGAAACCTCGATGCCGTTTTTGCCGAATGCAAATGTTGTGCTCATTCTGGTGAGGTCCACAGTGCAGAGCTATGATAATTGACCGCTGCACCTGTTGGTTATTCGGCTCGAATCTCTACGACCGCAACCGTATAGGGCTCCAGATCGACAGAAAAATCCTTCGAGTAGGCAATTGTCCGTGTCTTTGGCGCGATTGCGTCCGGGTGCTCGAGAGATGCAGACTCTGTAAGCTGCGCGCTGATAATTTGCAACGTCAATACCGCCCTGGCCGGAGCCTTGGAACCTTGCAGCCGGACGAGCAGGGCGTTCGGTTGCGCGGAATAGTTGACCGCCTTGATGACGATTCGGCGTCCGTCCGCACTCATGCTGGCGATCGCATCCATCGATCCGGGCACCCACTCTTCTGGAATGAAGGTCGAAATCTTGTCGAACAAGCGGGTTCGATCGGGAACATCTCGAATGGAACCCGTGGCAGATGCAAGATACCGCTCTGCGTAGTGATCGTGAAACAACTTCTCAACCACATACCCTGCGCCGGGGAACCACGAGACGTGATCGTGGTAAATGAACGAAGTCCATTTCGGATCATCGGTTGTATTTCGCATTAGCAGAGCAGGGCAACTCATGGTTAGACCCGGGCTGAGTTCTTCATAGAGCATCAGGCTGCCTGCGGTGTGAAGACCTGCACGCCAATCGTAGGTGTGCTGCAGACTCCACTCAAGGACGCCAATCTCAATGTGCGGATGCCTGGAGGCGCGGACGTAGTCTCGCAACTTCACAAGGTAGTTGCGGATACGCCTCAAACCGGTCTCGAAGTTTACGGGCTCGTACTCGTAATTGTGACAGCCCAGTATGTCGAAGTTTTCTCCAGCGAGGTCGATGACCTTCTCGCTCCAGTCCATGTCGCTGGAGCGCTTTTGACCGCAAGCTACAATCCGCGCTTTGGGCGCAATCTCGCGCAAGCGTTTGCCGTAGACATTGACGATCTCTGCGTATGCCTCGGGAGTAAAGCCGTTGTTCATCGGCTCATTGTCGATCTGAAACAGCGTGACCCCATACGGCTCGGGATGGCCGTTCGCCGCACGCTTCTTACCCCACTCCGATGACAAGGGATCGTTGAGATAGTGAACCCAGTTCATTGCGTACTCGACCTGCTCTGGCCGGGTGCCGGGCGCAGCCAGCACGATCAGGGGTTCGGTGCCGATCTTGCGGCACAGGCCGAGGAACTCATCTGTTCCGAAGCCGTAATAGTCTGAGTAGCCTCCCCAAATCAGATTGGGATGATAACGGCGCGCAACATGCGGACCGATGCCGTCTTCCCACTTGTATGTGGAAGCAAATGATCCACCCGGCCAACGGATGAACGACGGATGGAGATCGCCGAGAGCATGCAGCAGGTCAGGCCGGAGCATGCCGTCGCGGCGGGAATCAGAGCGCATCATCGAGACGAAATCCAGAAGTACTGAGCCTTTGCCGGTTACTGCGATTTCGATGGATGCCTGGATGTCCCGCACAGGGCTAACGAATGCGAATGGAACCTCCTGCCACTCCGAGCCGGTGACTGCAAATGGCAGGGATGCGATGGGTTCGCCTTTGGCAGTCTTGAACATGACCTTCAACTTCGGGGAACCAGTTTCGCGTTTCAGCCAGAGCGATCCGTCGTACTTTACACCCGCGTCCAGGAACAGGCGGCCCTGCCGAATCCCCGCACTCCCGCCCCCGACTCGCAGGCGAATGCTTTTCGACCCATTGCGAACATCGACATCCGCCATCTCAACCTGGCCACGCTCCGCGAAGGTCTCCCAATATGTTTTGAAGTCCTCGCCCTCGAAACCAGACCCGCGAATCTGTTCGGCAAAGAGGCCGTCCACAACGGAATGGTTGATGTGCTCGAGGAACTGGCCATAGATCCGCTGGTCGATTGGGGTCGATGCTCTGTCAGTATCCACGAGCAGAACGGTGACTCGCGGCTCGTCGCCACCTTCCAATGCGTCAGCAGAAGAGATGGCGGAAACGCGATTCAAATGAAAGGCGGCACTTGCCGCCATTGATTCTTTAAGGAAGTCTCGTCTATTCATGGGCTGCATATTTCCGGAACAGATCAGCATACTCGCATCGCCACGATCAATCGCCCGAACTGTCGGCGCGCCGCTCAAAGCCTTCGCGAACAGGAGGTGGTTTAACAGAAACTAGGGCAGATCAAGAAAGCCTCGCCGTCATGTCAGGTGGGAATAACCTCAGCGATTTCATCGAACAACTCCTTCACTCTTCCGGTGGCCTCACATAACGCACTCTTGCCTGCTCGAGTGGCAATGTAGCAGCGTCTTCTACGACCGGCGACGATCATCGGCAGAGACTTCAGCCAGCCGCGCCGCTCCATACTATGCAGCAGCGGATAGATTGTTCCTGGTCCGAGCCGATAACCATGTCTGCCAAGCTCTTCCATCATGCCCTGGCCGAAGATGGGTTCTTCGGCGGCATGATGAAGCACGTGGATGCGAACCAATCCGATGTAGAGGTCCTGGTATTTGGCATTGCTTCGCCCCATGATCGACGCTCCCATTCAGGATTGCTTCGCGACCCGCGCGTTCACGCTTTGGCCGTTTCGTATTGAGTCCGATGCCGTTCGCACCACCTGGTCACCAGAATGCACATCTCCGAAAATCTCCGTGTCGCCGTTTGCTGACTGCCCGGTCTGAACATTTACCCATTCTGCCTTGTTGTCGCGAACACGAATGACAAACGTGTGCTGCTGGTCTCCAGTCACGGCAGTCGAGGGCACGAACATTGTGGGAGCGTGCCGCCGGACGGGCCATGACACGGTCACGAAGCCCCCGGGAGCGAGTTTCCCGTCGGCGTTTTTCACGTCCATTTCAATGTGCATCGTGCGCGTATTTACGTCGACATCATGCGCGATTCTGGCTATAGGCGCGTGAAAAATCTGGCCCGGGTATGCGGGAACGGCGAAGCTGACCAATTCTCCTTTTTTTATCTCCCCAATTTCAGCCTCGGGGATCGGCACGACGAGGCGCAGGCGATCTGTGGCTACAAGTCTGACGATCGGCTGCGAGCCCCCTTGACCTGAGGCGGGCCCAGTCAACGCTCCGGGGTGGAGATTGCGAGCGGTCACGACGCCACTGAATGGCGCTGAGATCGTCAAGTAGGATTCCATCTGCGAGACACTGCGCAGGGCCTCGCGGGCAGCACTTACATTGCTTTCGGTGGCCGATACGGTGCCTTTGTCCGCAACGACAGTCTGATTCGAAACCATGAGATCGTTCTCGGCGACGACGCCCGGCGTCTTGGCTGCGGTGACCAGATGCTGATAGGTTCCTTGATCTGACGCGAGTTTCGCTTGAGAGGTCGCAAGTTGCGATTCAGCCGCGCGCAATGCGGCTTGAGCCTGGGATCGTTGCGCCAGAAGCTCAGGCGCAGACAAGCGGACCAATTCCTGTCCCTGGTGCACGTGAGAGCCAACGTCAACGTGAATTGACTCGAGAAAGCCAGTGACCTTGGGGTAAATGTCGACTGACTCATAAGGCAGTAATTGTGCAGGCAAACTTACCTTCACGTCGAGTTGTCTCAAGGAAACAGGGACTGTCTCGACCTCTAGAGTCGCCGAGGCTTGTACGGGATGTGAGTTCTTTGCCTCGTCCGCGCTTCCGCAACCGAACAAAGCACCGACCAGAATCGATAAAGCAACAAAGGTTGTTCTCATCGCGAAGGCTCCGGCGTTGCAGTGTAGTAGCGGCTTTCAGGATCTTCAGGATCGAGCGAACCGGAGTCGATTGAGGCGTTCCGCTGGACGATTCCGAAGATTGTGGGCAAGAGGAAAAGTGTGGCCAGCGTTGCCGCCGCGAGCCCGCCTATCACCGCGCGAGCGAGCGGCGCTGTCTCTTCCGCTCCAGTGCCGATTGCAAGCGCCATCGGGATCATGCCCGCGATCATCGATGCGCTTGTCATCAGGACAGGGCGAAGTCTCTCGGATGCAGCATCCCGCGCCGCCTCGTGCGATTCGGTTCCGTCGCGTCGATTCTGCTCGGCGAAGGTAATCAGTAAGATGGCGTTTGCCACAGCGACGCCGATTGCCATAATCGTGCCCATGAAGCTCTCAAGGTTGAGAGATGTTCCTGTGAGCAGCAGCATGGCAACAACACCGATCAGTACTGCGGGAGCCGTAGACACGACGACCAGAGCGAGCCGAACGGACTGGAAGTTTGCGGCTAGCAGCAAAAGGATGACAAGCACAGCCGCTCCGAGCCCGATCAGAAGTTCACCGAAGATCTGCCGAAGGGCGCTGATCTGGCCGCGAACCGAGGTGGTGACACCGCGAGGCGCATCCCCTGCATCATCGATTGCCCGGTCTATATCAGTTGCAACCGTACCAAGATTGTTGGCGGCAGGATTTGCGCTGACGACAAGCATCCACTGTCCATTTCGGCGATCAAGCTCGCCCGGAACGTTGGTGTTACGAAGAGACGCGACCTGACTGAGAAGGGGCTGAGCGCCTGTGGTGCTCGACACCGGAATGTTCGCCAGGTCGGCGAGGGATGTCATTTGTGCCTGGGGAACCGTGACCTCGACCTGATAGCTGACGCCCGACTTGGGGTCGCGCCAATAGTTGGGTGCCACGAATCTGCTGGACGCCGTGGCAGAAACCACCGCGGACCCGACATCCGTTGCAGTTGCGCCTAGCTGGCCTGCAACAACGCGATCGATGTGCACGTCGATCGTGGGATAGTGGAGCGGCTCTTCAAACTCCACGTCGCGCAATGACGGGACCTTCAGGAGCTGCTGCCGTACCTTCTCGCCATAAGCCTGCACATCGCCGTACTGAGGACCAGTAATTGCAACTTCAGCGATCGAAGGGGACCCGAAATTGAGGATCTGGCTCACCAGGTCTCCCGGATCGAACGAGAAGTGCACCATTGGAAATTCTCGCCCGAAGCGGGTTCTAAGGCGCTCTTCGAGATCTCGCAGAGTGACCCGGGTGTTGGACTTCATACCGACGTTGATGATTGCCTGTTGCGGCCCCGAGGTCCACAAAAAGACAGCATTGATGGGATAGGACGATCCTTGCGTTCCAACGTATCCGAGACTGAGATCGAGATTGTTCTCTCCGGCTTCGTCGTTGATACTGGCCAGCACGCGGCGGACGAGATCTTCCGTCACAGCAACGCGCGTACCGTCGGGTGCGTCGATGCGCAACCTGAACTGGGTGGACGCAGATGATGGAAAGATCTCCCGCGGTATATGAGGAGCGGCGAAGGCAAGCACGATAACGGCGAGCAGTGCATAGGCGCCGAGGAGCAATACCGGCATCCGCATGGCGCGCTCCAGAGCTGCGTGATAGCGTCGGCGGAATCGATCGAACCCGCCCTCTTGGTCCGATCGATGTTCCTTTGCCTTGGCGCTCGAGATGATCCAGTCCGAGAGAACAGGCACCAGCGTGCTGGAGAGCAGGTACGACGCACCCATTGCGAACCCCACAGCCAACGACAGAGGCAAAAAAAGGGAATGAGCGGGTCCCGTCATGAAGAATGAAGGAAGGAAAACAGCGAAGACGCAGAGCATTGCCAGGAGACGCGGTCTGGCCACTTCGCGGCTGGCCAGGAAAACTGCACGAGGAGTGGACTGTCCGTCCTCAAGGTGGACGTGAATGTTCTCGAGAAGAACCGTCGCTTCATCCACCAGAACCCCAACAGCAAGCGCCAACCCTCCGAGCGTCATGATATTGATTGTTTGCCCCACAAGCCTGAGTGCCACCACAGCACCGAGCAGTGCGAAGGGAATTGTAACGATCACAATAAGCGACGATCGCCAGTCGCGCAGAAACAGGAAGACCATCAACCCTGTGAGACCGGCGCCAATCAGCGCTTCCCGGATAACGGCCCCCAAAGCAGAGAGCACATATTGAGACTGATCAAACTCGTAAGCGACCTTGATGTCGCCGGGTAGCAGGGCCTGGAATCGGCCTAGACTCTGGCGGACCTCATTGACAACCGTGATGGTAGAGGCGTCTGGCCGCTTCGTTACGGGAATATAGATTGTCCGTCTTCCGTTGAGGAGCGCATAGCCGGCGAGGATATCCGACGTATCGCTGACGGTTGCAACGTCGCGCATATATACTGCTGCACCCGCACCTGCCTTGAGAGGTATGTTGAGGAGATCCTGATAATCGACCACCGTTGAATCAGTCGACACCAGCGTGTTCGTCGTCCCGATATCTGCGTTGCCCGCGGGTTGAATACTGTTACCTGCCGTGAGCGCCTTCACGAGCGACTCCGGAGAGAGCCCGTACGCATGGATCTTCTCAGGCTTCACGTTCAGGATGATAGTGCGCTGATTGGCGCCGAAGGGCGGGGGCGACGATACGCCGGGCAACGTCGCGAAGACGGGTCGCACGCGGTTCAGCGCGAGATCCTGAATCTCTGAGAGTGTGCGCGACGGGCTGGAGAAGACCAGGTATCCAACAGGTAGGGTGCCGGCGTCGTAGCGAATCACGAAAGGCGAAACAGTTCCGGGCGGCATGAAGGCGTGCGCGCGATTCACATACGAGATGGTTTGCGCCATTGCCTCGCTCATGTCAGTGCCGGGATGGAAGTTGAGTCGCAGCAGCGCCGTACCCTGGATGGATTTGGCTTCGACGCTTTCGATCCCATTGATATAGAGGAAGTGATACTCGTAGTAATACGAGATGAACCCTTCCATCTGTTGCGGGCTCATTCCTCCGTAAGGTTGCGCCACGTAGATCGTGGACAGGTCGAGCGACGGCAGAATATCGATACGCGTCCGCATCAAGGCAATTACAGAAGCGAGCGCGAGCGCAACGAGGAGAACAAGGACCGTGACCGGCCTGCGCAGTGCTGCGCGAATCAAACCCATGTGGTTTGGCTCCTTGACATTCTGTTCACGGCGCTTTCCGCAGCACTTGCAGAAAAGGTTCAAGGTTGCCGTCTGCTTCCGCTACCCCGGCCATTCCCCGCCAAATGTTGAGTTTTGCAACCGCATCATCTCCCTCTGCCTGGGCGAGTGCGGACTCCGCAGCCGAGACCTCGATGACCGTCGCAAGACCTGCCTCATATCGGGCGTGCTGTTGCTGTTCACTTTTGCGGGCAGCATCAAGTTCTACGGGTGTGTTGCGTGCGATTGCTTTTGCCCCTTCGAGCAGTGCGCGCGCCTGCTTGGCCTGCGCTGATAGATCACTGAGCACGCGCTTGCGATTGGCCTCTGCCGCAGACAATTGGGCTTGCTGAGCTTTTTGCTGGGGATGCAGGGTAAAGATCTGAAAAGCCGGGAAGGTGACCTGGACCGCCGCTAGCCAGTTGTAGGTCTGCGGTGCGAGCCCCGCGGTTCCGCCCTGGAAGGTCGGAACAGGCGTACTCGTCAAGCCAGCGCCGAGGCCCGAAACCGATCCATAGAGAGAAAATGACGGAACCCAGGAACGATTTAGAAGGTGAAGCTGTTCCTTTGCCTCATCGCGAAGGGCGGTCTGCTGCTGCACCAGCGGGTGCGATTCGACGACGTTATCCTGATCCGCTTGGTCGGGTGCATCTTTGAGCAGGGCTGAGTCGTCGATTTGCATTTGATCTGAGGCAAGCTGCAGAAGATTCGCAAGAGCCTCAAGCTTCATCTTCTCCTGGGTTTCTGCCTGAATCAGTTGCGTCCGAGCCTGCGCTAGCTGTGCATCCGCTTGAGACGCATCTGCCCCGGGTCGAAGCGTATTGTCGACGAGCACATGAATCGATCTGGAAAAGGCTTCCATGCGCTGAACATTTGCTTGCTGCACGCGCTCCATCAGTCGTGTCGTAACCAGGTCAAAGAAAGCACCAGCCGCTGCGGATTCAACGTCCAACCTGGTGAATTCCACCCCCTGTCTGGCTGATTCAAATGCGGATCGAGCCACGGATACTTGCGCATGCCTGGCTCCAAAATCGAATGGTTGCCATGCGAAGAGAATTCCCGTGAGAGTATTCCAGTCGCTGTGGCCCGTGGTTTCTCGTGCGGGCTCGGTGGGTATGGGAACGACACTCTGGCTAAGGGGCGTCAAGTTCGTCTTATTGGTCGTGGCGCGATTGAGCTGCCAGAGCACGTCGGCACGTGGAAGATATGCTGCTCTTGCAATGTCGATCGCGCTATTGGCCGCTTCTTCCTGTGCCTTGGCGGCGGATATCGCTGGATACGCGGTTGACGCCCGCTCGACCGCCTTCTCGAGGGTGAAAGGGCCCTCCTCCAGCCGCTGATTCGGCCCGCTATTCTGGGCCTTCGCGAGCGGGGACCAGAGCACAATACAAAGCGCTAGCGCGATCTGTCTCGCGGGCACAGCTGTTTGCACAGATTGAATCCTCGACCGGGGAAGAGAGCAACTACTATCGAACTCCGATATTTGCACCGGGGACGCGATCATGTCAACGGGCGATCCAAAGAGAGTTTTGAACGAGATGAGATACGCGTCCTCGTATCCAGACCATGTAAGATCACCCTTCCGCAAGAAACGGAAACTGAGCGTCACTCATTCACGCCTTGTCGCGAGGGCCGACTCCACCAAACGATTGAGCAAGTTGCCAATCAACCGGTGCAGGACATTGCATCGAGCTAACTAGTACTGTTCAACCGTGCAGCCGTCCAAACGATCTCCTTTCCCGCAAGGGCGGATAGACCAATGGTCGCGGTGATCTCGCCGCAACTCTCATTCGCACACTGTCTGGCTGTGCTCTATGACTGACGCGTGCTTCAACTCCCACCGGTGTCAACCGAAACACCACCCCATTGATGAAATGCAAGGCTTCTGGAGGCTCGAAAACAAATGAAATTCGTTCATAGCGTGCTGGCGTTTGTTGCGCTTGCGTGCGTTGGTTTGTCTGCACAGCAGACCACAGGAAGCATCCGCGGAACAGTTACGGATCCCAGCGGAGCCCTCATTCGGGACGGCGCCGTTACCGCACGTCAATTTGAAACTGGTCTTGTGCGTAATACGACCACCGACCGCAGTGGCAACTATGTGCTGTTGGAACTTCCCGTCGGACACTACAGCCTCCACGTCGCGGCCAAGGGGTTCCAGGAATATGTGCAGGATGGCATCACGCTCAATGTGAACGAGACAGCATCGGTCTCCCCACGGCTCGCGGTAGGTTCAGAAAAGGAACAGGTGCTGGTGAGCGCCGATGCCGAGCTGATTGAGCCGACCGTCACCAGTATGGGCAAGGTGGTGCAGCAGCGCGAGCTGGAAGACCTGCCGCTGAACGGGCGCAACTTCTCGCAGCTCGGTCTGTTGCAGCCGGGAGTCGTTCCGCTGACGCCGGGGATCGCCGAGGCGGGCGGATCATTGCGCAACGGACAGGGCTATGCGGTGAATGGGCAGCGGCCTGAATCGAACAACTTCCTTATCGACGGTGCAAACAACTTCAACGGAGTCGACGGCGGATTCGTTCTCCGGCCTCCGGTTGACGCCATCAGCGAATTCCGGATCATAACGCATAACGCGAATGCGGAATTTGGAAACGCGCTCGGATCGACGACGAACTTAATTACGCGGTCGGGAACGAACCAGGTTCATGGCACTCTGTGGGAGTTTCTGCGCAACGACGCGGTGGATGCCAACAACTACTTCGCGCAGACGCAGGAGCCTTTGAAGCAGAACCAGTTTGGCGCCGCCATCGGTGCGCCGATCAAAAAGGACAAGGCTTTCGTCTTCGGCTTCTATGAAGGTTTCCGTAATCGCCAGGGCGAGTCGGCGCTCACCACTGTGCCGTCGCTGATGCAGCGCAACGGCGACTTTTCTGAACTTTGCACGGAAGGCTTTACGGCTGGCTTCTGCAACAATCCGCAGCACCAGCTTTTCAATGTCTTCGCCAATGCACCCTACCCGAACAACCAGGTACCGCAAAACCAGATCAACTCCGTTTCGCAGAACCTGCTGAGCTTCTTTCCCCTTCCGAACGCCGGCACGAATCTGCTCTCCACAACTCAAACGTTGCGAAACGACTCCGATCAGTTCGGCATCAAGGTCGACCATTACCTTACCTCTCGCGATACGCTGAACTTCCGCTACATGTTCAACCAGCTCTCCCAGCTTGATCCGCTGTCACCTGGAGGGGCCAGCGTACCGGGCTTCCCTGTAGGCGAGGATCAGCGAGCGCAGAACTTCGTGGCCCAGGAAACACACACGTTTTCGCCGGCGCTGATCGGCATCGCGCGGCTCTCGTATTTACGCAACAAGTTCCTCTTCGGCGAGCGCGAGGACCATCAGGCGCCCTCGACTCTCGGATTTCAGTACAAGCCAAGTCTCGATATCGCCGCTGGACCGCCGTTCATCCAGGTGAACGGCTATGCCACGGTTGGTGACCCGATTACCGGACCGCGCAACACCTACGAAGACGTCTTCGACTACTCTGCATCGCTGACCTGGGTGCGAGGCAAGCATGAGCTTAAATTCGGCGGAGGCTACCAGCATCAACGGATCAACGTGCAGCAAGGGATCGCGACCAATGGCTTCTTTGTATTCGTACCGTTCCCGGTAACGGACGCCTTCGCCAGCTTCCTCACTGGACAGCCTGTCGTCTTTCTGCAGGGCATCGGCGACTTCTCGCGCGGTATTCGCGGCAAGAGCGCAAACTTGTACGTGCAGGATACCTACAAGGTGACCTCGCGCTTCACGATCAATGCTGGGCTGCGTTATGAGCTGCCCGAGCCCTACACTGAAATTCACAACCGCCAGACGTTGTTCGAGCCCGGAAAGAAATCCCAGATACTCGCGAACGCACCGGTCGGGCTGCTGTATCCAGGTGACAAAGGCGTACCAGCGGGACTGATTGCCACGGACAAGAAGGCATTTGCGCCTCGGATTGGAATTGCCTGGCAGCCGGGCAGCGGCAGCAACTGGCTGCTGACTTCGGCATACGGGCTTTTCTACGAGCCGTATTACACCGGCCAAGGTGGGCCATTACAATCGCCGATCAGTGCGCCCCCGTATCTCGGCACACCACAGGTAAGCCTGCCGAATTTCGCTGACCCATTCAACGGCAATCCTCCAGCCGCTGGCACATTCTCCACGCCACTTACCAACCTGACTCTGTCCCCGACTTTGACCTTGCCCTACGCGCAGGATTGGGACATGAACCTGCAGCGCTCGTTCGGTTCCAATTGGATAGTCGAGGTCGGATACGTCGGCACCAAGGGTACTCACCTCCCGCGCTTCATTGAAGCGAACCCTGCTGTCTTCGTGCCGGGAACTGCGAACGGCCAGCCGATATCAAATTCGAGCAACGCCGATCAACGGCGGCTCTATTCCGGCTGCACTCTTGCCGATTCACCGGGTACCTGCCAGTTTTCGTCTACCGGCGAGATCGCCGGCATCGCGAACTCGGCGTACAACGCCATGGAAGCTTCAATGCGCAAGCGGTTCAGCCATGGACTGTCGTTCCTTCTGTCTTACACGTGGTCGAAAACGATCGACGATGTGTCTTCGTTCAATATCACCGGATCGGCGGCAAAGCCGGTTGCCGGCGAGAACGATCTCGCCCAGAATCCGTTTGACCTTGCTGCTGAGCGCGGACTCTCCCTCTTCGATGCGCGCAACCGCTTCGTCGCGAGTTATGAATGGGCGCTTCCGTTCTGGAACCACCCTGGCAATTGGTACCAGACAGCGTTCGGCGGATGGCAACTGGGTGGCATCGCAACGCTGATGAGCGGCACGCCATTCACCGTCTTTGACTCGAATGACGTTTCGGCACAAGGCAGTGCTCCGGAGATCACCGGATTCTCAGCGCAGCGGCCCAATCTCGTCGGCAATCCGAATAACGGACCGCGCAAGGCGAGTGCGTGGGTTAACGCCGGCGCTTTCCAGCGGCTTGATCCCACGGCCAACGCGGGACAATTCGGCACGGAAGGCAGAAACGTGAATATAGGCCCGGCTTATGCTGATTGGGACCTAGCCGCCTTAAAGAACTTCAAGGTGACCGAATCGAAGCAGTTCCAGTTCCGCACTGAGTTCTTCAATGTCCTGAACCGTGCGAATTTCCGGCTCCCTGACAGCGATATCAGTTCGCCAACATTCAACCATATTCTTGCCGCGCAGGCGCCGCGCCAGGTTCAGTTTGCACTGAAATTCATGTACTAGCACTTCGAGTCATAATGCTCCACCGGCGACGGAATGGCATCACTGCCATCCGCCGCCAAGAGCGCTATAGAGCTGAACAAGAGATAACGCTTCTCCTTGTTGCGTATTCACCAGATTCAGCTGCGCCGAAAACAGATTTGAATCAGTGGTAAGCACCTCAAGGTAGCTGGTTGCGCCCCCCTGGTAGCGGACGCGTGCCAGTTGTGTTGCATCGCGCGCGGCCGCCACGAGCTTCTCCTGCTGCTCACGAGCCGCGTGCTGCTTGTTCACGGCGATGAGCGCGTTGGAAACGTCGCGGAAGGCTCCGGCGATGGTCTTCTGATAATTCAGCACCATCTCTTCTTTCTCGCGATGAGAAAGCTGGAGCTGGCCACGGAGTTTTCCACCCTGGAAAATTGGCTGCGTCAAGGAGCCTATCCCGTAGATCAGCTTGCTATCCGGATCGAAGATCGAAGACAGGCTGTCGCCACCCACGCCGCCGGAACCGCTGATGGAAAGCTGCGGAAAGAACTGGGCGCGAGCGACCCCAATCTGCGCATTGGCGGCAATGAGTTGCTGTTCAGCCTGAAGAATGTCGGGACGACGCTCGAGCAAGCGGGAAGGAAGCCCGACAGGCAAATCCTGCGGCGGCGGATTCAGCGCGCTTGGATCGGTGTGCGGCAGGGGGCCGGGATCCTGTCCAAGGAGGAGCCTGAGTCCGTTTTCCTGCTGCTGGATCTGCTCTTCGATCTGCGGAATCTGCGCCGACGCGGTGTATTGCAGCTCTTCAGCTTCGCGCAGGTCCGAGAGTGGGACAGAGCCGCCACTCTCAAGAGTCTTCGTAAGCTGGACGGATTCCTGGCGTATCTTCAGCGTTTCCTTTGCAATCTCGAGTTGTACATCGAGCGCGCGGAGCTGGAAGTAAGCGGTTGCGACCTGCTGCACAAGCGTCATGCGGACCGCGCGCTGCGCCCAGGTCTCAGCAAGCAGTTGCGCCCGTGCTGCTTCCGATTGCCGGCGATACAGGCCCCAGAAGTCCGGGTTCCAGGCAGCCGACAGGTTGAAGCTTCCCGAAACAATTGAACCGCTCGGAAGGCCGCCGCCAAGCGAACTAGGCAGATCTGCGCCGATTCCAGTGCCTCCCACGTTAGCAGTGGGGAAGAGGTGAGAACGAGTGATGCGAAGTTGCGCCTGCTGTTCCAGAACACGCTTCGCGGCGATCCGGACATCGTAATTGTTCTCCAGAGCCGTCCGGATTAGCTGCTGCAACTCGGGCTCGTGAAATACCTTTGCGAAGTCCTGGTCACCAAGAGATGCCGGATCAGCGCTCGACACGGATGCGTTGTCGGCGCCGCGGTAGGCAGGAGGTGCGGTGACCTGCGGGCGCACGTAATTTGGTCCGACCTTGCAGCCTGCCACGAGGATAATAAGGCCGAAAGACAATGCGAGACTCTTTTGGATGTTCAATGTGCGTGTCATGCCTGTCCCTCCTGCGCTTCGCGGGCTAGCGCCGGAGCGCGATTACCCGGTGTCTCGGGCGGATGGGTTGAGTCCATGGTGGTGTCAGCGCCGCCACGCCGCAGTCGGCGCGAAAGGTACTCGACTACCGAGAACGTCACCGGAACCATGAGGATTCCGATCAATGTGGCTAAAGCCATGCCGCCGATCACGACTGTTCCAAGAATGCGGCGGGAGACGGCTCCGGAACCTGATGCTGTCCAAAGCGGTAAGCAGCCGAAGATGAAGGCGAATGCCGTCATCACGATCGGCCGGAAGCGAAGCCGGGCGGCGTGCAGCGCGGATTCTGCGATGCTCTGTCCCTTGCGGTAATTCACTACCGCGAACTCGACGATTAGGATTGCGTTCTTCGCCGACAGCCCAATCAGCATAATCAGTCCGACCGTGGCGAAGATGTCGTTCTCAAGCGAGCGCATCGTAAGCGCAAGGTAAGCGCCAAGAATTGCAACCGGTGTACTGAGCAACACGCTGAACGGCAGAGTCCAGCTTTCATAGAGCGCCGCGAGGATGAGGAAGACGAAAAGGAGCGAGAGACTGAACACCATCCACGCGGGAACGCCCTCGGCTGCGCGCTGCTCCTGATAGCTCATGCCCTGGTAGGAGAAGCCCATTCCAGCGGGCATGCTTTGATGAAATGCATCTTCGAGCGCCGCGCGCACCTGGCCCGAACTGTAGCCCGGGGCACCGGAGATGTTGATCTGTGCTGCGTTGTACTCGTTGAAGCGCAGAACGAATTCAGGGCCGGTAATCTGCTTGACGTGCACGAGCGATCCAAGAGGAACCTGGCTGCCGTTTGCGCTTCGAACGTAGAACTGATTGATGTTCTGGATGTTCGTACGCGAATCTCCTTCCGCTTCGACAAACGTCTGCCATTGCCGGCCGAAACGGTTGAAGTAGTTCACGAGGTACCCGCCCATGAATGTTTGCAGCGTGGTGTAGATCGAGCTCAGCTCTACTTGCTGCTGCGAGGCTTTGTCGCGATCGACATCGGCATAGAGTTGCGGAACTGCTGGAAGATAAGACGGCACGGCTGCCGCAATCTCCGGACGCTTTGATACTGCGCCGAGGAATGCGAATACGTTCTTGGTGAGAAACGTCGGGTCATCATTACCGGAGCGATCCTGAAGAATCATCGTGACGCCGCCGGATGTTCCGATACCCGGAATTTGTGGAGGTGGGAACGAGAAGGCGAGTCCCTCGCTTACCCCGGCGAGCTTTTGCTGTACGCTCGATTGAATCGCTTCGATCTGTTCGGCACGGCTTTTGCGCACCTCCCATGGTTTCAGCGAAACAAAGAAGAACGCTGAGTTGGTGCTTTGGGTCTGCGTTAGGAGGCTGAAGCCATCCACGCCGACGACGCCCTTGATTCCCGGCGTTTCAAGCAAAGCCTTCGTTACTCTCTGCACTGCAGAGTCAGTTCTTTGCAGCGATGAGGCATCCGGCAGCTGCATGGCAACGAACAGGTACCCCTGGTCTTCCTGGGGAAGGAACCCAGTTGGCAGGCGTCCACCAACAAACACTGCGAGTACTGCGATGCCAAGGAGCGCCAGCATCGTCAAGCCTGACTTGTGGATCAGAACTCCCGATGTGGACACATACTTGTCAGTCGTGCGGCCGAAGAGGCGGTTGAACCAGTTGAAGAATCGGCGTAGCGGACCGGCGCGGCGCGTACCATCTTTTGGCTTCAGTAGAACCGCCGCCAATGCTGGGCTCAGCGTGAGCGCATTGAATGCCGAAATCAACACGGAAATGGCGATGGTGATGGCAAATTGCTGGTACAGGCGCCCGGTAATGCCCGGGATTGCGGCTGTCGGTATGAATACCGCGGCAAGGATGAGTGCGATCGCAACGACCGGGCCGCCGACTTCTTCCATCGCCTTGAATGCGGCGTCGCGCGGAGTCATGCCCTCATCGATGTGGTGTTCAACTGCTTCAACCACAATGATTGCGTCGTCGACCACAAGACCGATCGCCAGAACGAGTCCAAAGAGGGAAAGAGTGTTTATGGAGAATCCGAGAAGCGGAAAAATCGTGAAGGTACCGATCAACGAAACCGGTACGGCCATCAGCGGGATCAGCGTTGCGCGCCAGCCCTGCAGGAAGATGTAAACCACCAGAATGACCAGCGCCAGTGCGATGAGCAGCGTAACGACGATCTCGTGAATGCCGGCCGTGACGGCCTTCGTTGTGTCCAGCGGAATGTCGTACCGCATTCCCGCCGGAAACGTCGTCGACAGCTCCTGCAGGCGCTTGGTGACAGCAGCTGCCGTCTTGACTGCATTCGAGCCGGGTAGCTGGTAAACGGCCATGATGCCGGCCGGTGCATTGTTATAGCGCGCGGTCAGGTTGTAGGTCTGTGTACCAAGCTCAACTCGCGCTACGTCGCGCAGGTGGAGGATGGAGCCGTCGGGGTTCGCGCGGATGACTATGTTGCCGAACTCTTCGGGCGTGACGAGACGTCCCTGGGTGCGCACAGTGAAGGTGAACTGCTGTCCATTCGGAACAGGCTCGCCGCCGATCTGGCCCGCAGGATTCACATTGTTCTGAACCTGAAGAGCATTGATGACGTCGGTGGCGGTAACGCCGAGCTTGGCGAGCTGATCTGGTTTCACCCAGACACGCAGCGCATATTGGCCGCCAAAGACCTGGATTCGGGCGACACCGGGGACGCGCGTCAGCTCGTCCTGCAGATTGATGATCGCGTAGTTGGTCAGGAAGTCGACGCTGTACTTGTTGTCGGGCGATGAGAGTCCGATCAACATCAGCGGTGACGTGAGCGATTTCTGCACCGTCACGCCTGCCGTATTCACCTGAGCAGGCAGCTGCGCCTGCGCCTGCGACACGCGAAGCTGTGAAAGCACCTGGTCGGTATCAGGGTTGGTCTTGACATCGAAGTCAACGTAAACCGTCGCCTGGCCGTTGTTGGCGTTCACCGAGTACATGTAGAGCATGTTGTCTACGCCGTTCATCTGCTGCTCAATCGGAGTAGCAACTGCCTGCGTTAACGTCCGTGCATCGGCGCCTGGGTAGGTCGCCTGTACCATGATCTCGGGCGGAACGATGTCGGGATACTGGGATGTGGGCAAGGTCAGCATCGCAACTACACCGATAATGACCGTGAGAATGGCGATGACGATCGCCACAATCGGGCGACGAATGAAGAACTTCGACACGGGTTACCTCCCGCCTGTCGGATTGGAGGTCAGGACGGCAGCTTCTGCCGAAACCTCGTGTGGGCTGATAGGAGCGCCGTCTCTGAGCTTCTGCACGTTATCAGTAATCACTCGATCGCCGGGCTTAAGACCGCTCTCGATGATCCAATCGCCGCCCGATTGCGGGCCAAGCTTCACGTTGACTACATGTACGTGATTGTCCGGACTGGCAACGTAGATCTGCTCGAGACCTTGCAATTCCTGCACGGCAGCCTGGGGTACTAGAAGTGCGCTGTGTCGGATCTCGGTTGCTGCTGCAACGCGGCCGAATTGGCCGGGACGCAACAGATTCCCTGGATTAGGAAAGGACGCGGCAATGCGGATGGCGCCGGTCTGCTGGTTCATCTGCCTATCGACGAAAGCAATGCGGCCCTTATGTGGATACGGCGTTCCGTCCGCAAGGGTCAGCGTTAAAGGCAGATCGGACTTGCTGCTGAGCAGGTCGCCGCCGGCTTGGCGCGCACGCGAGGTGAGCGCCAGATACTCGGCATCACTGATCGAGAAGTACACCTTGATAGGGTCGAGTTGCGAAACCGAAGTCAGGACCGACTGCGGGCTCACCAGATTCCCCACTTGCGTCGTCGCCTGGCCCGCCACGCCGCCGATCAGGGAGCGGACCTGCGTGAATCCCAGATTCAACTTTGCGGTAGTAAGAGCCGCTTCGGCCGAACCCACCGCGGCTTTTGCTGCAGCGACAGCGGCATCGGCTTGCGCTGCCTGCTGCTTGTCGTTGTCGAGCTGGCTTTGGGCGATCGCACGAGCCTGGGCAAGCGGGGTATCGCGCTTCAGGTTGATTTGCGTAAGACCCTGCTGCGCTTCAGACTGAGCAAGTTGACCCTTCGCCCGCCCGACCTCAGCCTCCGCTTGGTCGACCGCAGCCTGAAACGGCCGAGGATCGATCTGGAACAGAACTTCATTCTTACCAACCGCGGTTCCTTCACGGTAATTCTGCCGAACCAGGTATCCGCTCACCTGAGGCTGAATCTGCGCATTTACATAACCATCAAGTGTGCCAACCCACTCGCCGGTCAGAGGCACGTCGGCCTGACGGACCTTTACGACGGAAACAGGCATTGCCATGGATTTGGCATCCCCAGTGCTTGCATGGGTAGTCGCGCAACCTGTGACGAATGGCGCTGCGAGAATCAGTGCGCTAGAAGCTGCGATTGAGAACCAAAGACGAAAAAAATACTGCGGGTGGGGAACGGCGCGCTGCATCAGTTGACCTCCGCGTCATGATCAGCAAATCTGTACAGAAAAGATACAGACCTGTATATTTCTCAACAGACGCGCGACGATTCATCGCCGATTCATTAAATCTCGCGCGGAAGGAATCTTTTACATTGAAGGCGCCATCGCATAAGCAAGAGCGCGCAGTGGTTACGCGGCGGCAGCTCATGAAAGCTGCCCGGGAAATCTTTACGCGAGATGGGTTCGAGTCGGCTCGAATCGAGGACATCGCGGCCAGGGCAGGGAAGACTCGAGGCGCCTTTTACGACAATTTCAGCGATAAAGAAGACGTCTTTTTCGCGATCTTTGAAGAGGATATTGCGCGGGATCAAGAGAGAGTCATCGAAGAGCTGACCGCAGCTGCCGATCTCGATGCCAGAATCGACGTTTTGGCAGGTCATCTGGAAGAGCTTCTCCGCGACAAACAGCGGGTCCTTCTAAACCTCGAGTTCAAGATGTATGTAATTCGTCACGCTCACAAGCAAAAGCGCCTTACGAAGCTCTACTCGGAGATGTCGTTGCGCTGTTCCATGACAAAGATCAGCACGCTGTTCCCGGAGCTCGTTGGCGCGGTGATCGACAAGCGCCGCCAGTTGAGCATGGAAGTAGGAGCGATTATCGATGGCCTGGCGCTGAACTCCCTGTTTAATCCAGAGGCTCTGACGGGCGAACAACGCAGACGCTACCTGCGAATCGCCGCGAACGAAGCGCTGAAGGCCGCCCGCGAGAAGTGATTCGTTAAGCCATGTACTATTGGGCTGGAATTGAACTCGCAGACCGTGGCAGCTGCAGTAGCTCCTCGACAGCTTGCAGCAGAGAGTCGCAGCGCATATCGGCCAGGTTTGCAGCACTTTCCCATCCGGGCTTACGGCTGTCCTTCGGGCCCGCAATCCATACCGTTATCATGCCGATGGCCCTGCCGAATTCGATGTCAGAGAGCGAGTCGCCCAGCATTGCGCTAGTTTCGGGAGTAATCTCCGGGTATTGCTTCTTTGCTTGTTCGTAGAGTCCCGGCAGCGGCTTACGACAATCGCACGATTTCTTATCATGGGGACAGTAGAAGAAGCCATCGATTCGGGCTCCGGTCCCGCCCAGCTCGGATTGAAGGTGCCGGTGTATGGCGTCTACCGCCTCTGCCGTGTAGAGCCCAAGGGCGATCCCGCGTTGGTTCGAAACGACGATGACTCGCATTCCTGCCCGGTTCAATGCTGCGATTGCCTCGGCAACGCCCGGAAGAAGCTGAAAGTCTTCGATTGCCCGCACATAGTTTCCTTCGGGCATCTTCTTGTTGATTACGCCGTCTCGATCGAGAAAGATCGTCTTGAGTCGAATGCCGGCGACGCGAGATTGGGATAGCACGTTTGCTATGATAGCAGTGCAATCGGAGTCAGCTCGGCCAACTCCAAACCCCTCATATTGCAGAATCAACCACGGAATGAACCCAGAAAGCGAAGAAGTTTTCCGGAGCACGATTGCGACGCACATCGACACTGTGCGTCAGCTACTGGACAAGATTCAGGTGCTTTCTGCTATTGCCGAGGCGATGCATACAACGCTGCAAACTGGTGGCAAGATCCTGTTTTGCGGCAATGGAGGAAGTGCGGCTGACTCGCAGCACCTTGCTGCCGAGTTCGTGGGAAGGTTCCGACGTGAGCGAACCGGCCTGCCTTCGATTGCGCTCACCACTGACACCTCCATTCTCACCGCGGTGGCCAACGACTACGGATATGAAGCAGTGTTCTCGCGCCAGGTCGAGGCGCTCGCGCGTCCCGGCGATATGCTGGTTGGTATCTCCACATCGGGCAATAGCCCCAACGTGGTGGCGGCGCTTGCGAAGGCCCGCGAAATGGGAGTCGCCACTGTCGCATTCACAGGTACCGGTGGAGGCAAGATGGGGCCCCTGGCTGATCACTCTCTGGCAATTGACGCTTCTGAGACCGCCCGGGTCCAGGAGACACATATCCTTGCGGGGCACATGCTCTGCGACTGGATCGACCTCAATTGGAATCGGGAAGCAAAGGGTTGAAGACAAGTGCTTGAGCGGTTGGATGAGGTAATTCAGGATATCGAACACGGCTGGAGTTCGAGACGCCTGCTCGTTGTCGGCGATTTGATGCTCGACAAGTACGTCTGGGGAGAAGTCAGCCGGATATCTCCCGAGGCACCTGTTCCAGTTGTCCACTTGAATCATCAGAGTCATCAGCCTGGAGGCGCGGCAAACGTTGCCATGAACCTTGCAAGGCTCGGCGCTCAGGCGATGGTAATTGGCTACACAGGAGCAGATGAAGACGAGAAACTTCTGCTCGAAGGAGTCTCAGCCGGCGGCATTACTCCTTGCTTTGTTCAATCTGACGGTTTCCCAACCATCACCAAATTGCGCATCATCGGTGGTAAGCAGCAAATGATGCGGCTCGACCGCGAGCGTCTTGCTCCCCGTTCAGATGAGGATCGACAGCGCCTCACCGAGACGGTGCTGAAGCATCTGACATCCTGTCACGCCGTGATCATGTCAGACTACGCGAAGGGAACGCTGACTCCGGAGGTCTGCCAAAACATCATTGGTGCAGCGCGAGAATCAGGTATTCCCGTCCTGGTTGATCCCAAAGGAACCGATTTTTCGCGGTATGCCGGAGCAACCACCATTTGCCCGAACCTGGGTGAGCTGGCTCGCGCGACAGCATTAGAAACGCGCGATCTGGATACACTGCTCGACGCTGCGGAATCGATGGTTTCCCGGTACAAACTCGATTTCCTGACCGCCACCATGAGCGAAAAAGGCATTGCTCTGGTGCGTCCGGGCAAGCGGATTCTGGCTGCAGCGCAGGCACGTCAGGTCTTCGATGTATCCGGAGCAGGCGATACGGTCGTCGCTGTTCTCGCACTGAGTCTAGCTTCGGGGCTGGAACCTGAGATCGGGATTCGCCTTGCAAACATCGCCGCAGGCGTGGTGGTGGAAAAAGTCGGGACCGTTCCAATTGAGAAGCACGAGCTGCTTGCCGCTCTTACGTCGGAAGTTGCTCTGCAGGCGCACAGTAAGGTGGTCTCTGCCGATGACCTGGCTGCTCGTGTCGCCTTGTGGAAGCAGCACGGCGAGCGGGTTGTGTTTACCAATGGCTGTTTTGACCTCCTGCATATCGGGCACATCAGCCTGATTGAACAGGCGCGTCAACTCGGGGACAAGCTGATCGTTGCCATCAACAGCGATCGGTCCGTATCAGACCTGAAGGGCCCTGAGCGGCCCATTGTCGATCAATCGGCGCGTGCGCGGGTACTGGCTGCGCTTGCCTCCGTCGACGCGGTTACAGTCTTCGATGATCCGACTCCGCTCCGGCTGATTCTTGCGGTGCGGCCCGACGTGATCGTGAAAGGCGGCGACTACAACCCCGAATCGATTGTGGGGGCGAAGGAAGTGGAATCGTGGGGTGGCCAGGTGAGGATAGTCCCCATCGTGCAAGGCTTCTCGACAACTCGCCTCATCGAGAAAAGTAAGCGATAAAATTGGCTGTCGCCACTGAATCTCTCAGCATCCCGCACTCACTTCACTGGACCGCTTCAGCGTTCCCTCGACTTAAGGTAACCGCATTGTCGCCCGGGACGAGGTTAGCCGGAACGTCCCATACAAGCGAACCTCCAGCATTCGGGATGATTGCGAAGAAGTAGTACGCCCCGGTATCGCTATTTGCCGAGAGAGTGGCTTTACCGGTCCCATCCAGCTTGGTCGTGGTTACATAGGAACTGCTCATCCCCTTGATAGCGGACGAGCAGCCCTGCGGAGAGTGACACAGCGTCTGGAGAGCCTTCATAGCCTGACCTGCAGTTGCATTGGCGGGAAGATCAACCCCGGATTCGCGAAGGATCCTGCCGATGGGTTTGCGCATGACAAATACGGTTTGACCTGCAAGAGGATTGCTTCCCGTGAAATTAGTGCCCAGCAGTACTCGAAAGGCAGCCCGCTGACTGCCTGCGTTTGCCGCAACATCCGTAGATACAGGAGTCGCTGAGGCTGTGACCGGTGATGAGGCACCGGACGGCGCAGTCGAATAGGACGCCGGCATCTCAGGTGCGAAACCAGCGGATGCGCGCATGGTACTTCGCTTGCTTGTGGGATTGAAGGTCCCAACGCTACAGCTCTCGGAGTGAGGCCTGAAGCTCACGTTTTGACCACGAATGGCAGTCACGAGTTTTCCATTCACGCTGGTAGATCCTGAACCGCGGAGCGAGTTGTCAGGCGCTACGCCGAGCAGGAATGCTCCGCCGCCGTTCTGGACGCGGACAACGAAGCCGCTCGGCGTATTGTCCACGACGTACGGCGATTCCGCGTGAGCTTTGCCGCAATCGAGGACCACTCCGCCGTTCCCAAACTCAACCTTCAGACCTGAACTACTTTCATATCGGCCTGCCATGCGAAAGCCTGTGATCGCGGGCGCGCCATCGGTGATGGCGTCAAGAAAGCCGATTCCCGTCTTGGGCGTTTTCACTGGCTCTGGACGTGTGAAAGCCATAGTACCTAAAGTGCAGCGCTCGACCTTTGGTGCATAATTCGGAACTGAACTGCTGGTGCTGCACGGACCGTTACAGTCATAGCCCTGCGGGCCCGCTGGCGCTCCATCTACCATCACCGTTTTTGTTGTCGTGCTGTAACCCGTAATAATTCGTCCTTTGACGAGCGTCGATCCTGGGCCGGAAACTGAGCCGTCCGGTTGCAGATTGATCACAATTGGCTGGGGTTCATTTGCAAGCACGAGCTGTATAGCTGCGCCAGATTTTCTAAGCGTGTATTCGTGTCCATCGAATACGGTGGAAACGAGCGTTCCACAGTCTTTGACGATGGCAACCGGAGTTCCCCCAAGGTCGTTTCCGAAGACGATGCTGGCAGACCCTGGACGGCCCTGGTATGAGCCGACGAACACGACGCCGGCGGTCGGTGGAGGCGCGTTCTGGTCCGGCTTTTCTGCCCACGGCACCAGGATGCCCGCCATTCCCTGCATGGCGCCGACACCTTCGCAAGCTTCCAGGCTGCTGCCCAGTTCGAGGCAGCGGCGGAGTTCCGGATCGTTAATCCGGTTTGCCTCAGCCTTGGCGAAGATACCCATCGGGTCCAGCACAGCATCGCCCGCAATCGAATTGCCGCCGCCACCCTGATCCTCTTTCATTTGCTGCTGCAGGCGCTCTTCGTGCTGCTGATAGGTTTGCGCCATTGAGCGTTCCGTCCCCCGATATGTGTCCGCCGCCTGCTGGCCCTCGAGCTGCTTGATCCAGCTCAGCGCGTTCATAATCTCGTATTTGCCTTCCAACTGCTGGAAAGTCTTTACGTCGGCCGGATTGTGCGTTTTAGTGAAATCCTGCGAGAGATCGTACGCGGCTTTCGCATAATCCGCCATGAGCTTTTGCTCGCTGGCAGTGAAAGGACCGCCGTAATGGCGGGCGTAGACGATGCGCGTGATGTAGGTCTGCAGATAGGTAAAAACGGCGACCTGGCGAGCTGCCGTGTCGGTGGGATTGTCGCCCTTAAGTTGCGCCTTGACCTTTTCGACCGAGGGTAACGCAGCGGTATAGCCATCGGCACCTTGCGGGGCCTGGCAGACTGCCGCAGGGCACATCAGCCCGAAAACTGAGAGCGCCAGTAGCA
>Ga0207674_10002176_pt1 | contig 24790 bp, 19 predicted proteins | sample KBSCornC72_FD_184303 | JGI IMG/M metagenome (GOLD analysis project Ga0207674, IMG submission 184303) | Corn rhizosphere microbial communities from Kellogg Biological Station, Michigan, USA - KBS Corn C7-2 (SPAdes) (version 2) | ecosystem: Host-associated > Plants > Roots > Rhizosphere > Soil ...
TCAACCTGGCAAAGCCTGGTCTGTGTTATTTCTGCGGCCGTGCCCCTTAAGGCCAAGCTCTGGAATTCTGTGACTTGAAAATTCGCAGTAAAATGACCAATAACGAATAATTCCTTGCCTCGACCCGGGTTTGATATCTATTATCGACATGTTCACCGGTAACCCCGGCGAAATACCAGCCCTAATCTCACCTAACTGCTTTTCGAAATGAGCTTTTCGCAATCAGCTTCCCCGACACGGAGGTGTGTATCATGCGTTTACGTCCGGCAATCGGTTGGGCTGTCTTCATCGGCCTGAGCTCGATAATCGCGCAAATTCTGCCGTCGCCCCTTGGAACGTACTACTATTTACAAGGCCAATATCTCAGCGCTAAGGGCGAATACGAGTCGGCGGCCGAGGCCTATAACAAGTCGGTGTCGTCCGATCCGGGCTTTGCCCGCGGCCATATCGAACTGGGTACCGCCTATGCCCGGATCGAGAACTTCGCTGACGCTGAAAAACAATATCAGCAGGCAATGGCAATCACGGAGGATTCGTGCGCCGCATGCGGGCTCGGAATGGTTTATCGGAAGGAGAAACGAAACGAAGAAGCGGAAACGATCCTGCAAAAAGCGATCAAGCTCAACCCCTCTGACTCATGCGCTTACAATCAACTCGGGCGACTCTACTACGATATGGAAAAGTATCCTCAGGCAGCAGAGAATTTTTCCACTCTTATTAAGGTAGAACCCACCTCAGTTAACTATTATTTCCTGGCCAAGTCACTCTATGAGAGTGGAAGAGTGAAAGACTCTATCGAATACTATCAAGAAGCCTTAAAGTTAGATCATTCGAACTCAAACCTCTGCCTGGATATTGGCGTCGCGTATTCGAAACTGGGGATGTACCCGCAAGCTGAAGCGGCGCTCTGGTTGGCTGTAGATCTCAAGCCCAACTCAATCAAGGCACGGTCATTCCTCGGTGTCACCTATTATCTGCGTGGCAACATTAAAGCCGCCATGGAGCAATATCAATGGGTACTTGGTAAAGATCCGAAAGTTGCTGCGGAGATGTTGAAAGGCTATCAGGAAATCGCAGACAAGATGAACGAGCTAAACAATAAAAAGCAGCCAGTTACCAACGATGCAAAGAAGGATTTAGCCCAAGCGAAATCGGTTAGCTAAGTTCGGCGATCACGGGTGCGTGGTCCGAAGGCTTTTCCCATTTACGCGGTTCAACGTCGATCCAGGTTTTCACGTTCCTCTCGACCAGGGGCTTGCTTATCCAAACATGATCAATCCGCAGTCCGAGGTTGCGCCGGAAGGCTCCAGCCCGATAGTCCCACCATGAATACTGTCCAGGCAATGAGTTATGCAATCGAAATGAATCGGTGAAACCCCAGTCCTTGATGAATTGCAATGCTGCTCGTTCTTGATCACTAAAAAGAATTCGGCCCTTCCAGAGTCGTGGATCGTAAACGTCAATCTCTTCAGGAGCGACGTTGAAATCCCCACATAATAAAACCGGAGTATCTACGTCATAGTTAGAGTCGAAGAAAGAGCGTAGGCGCTTCATCCAGTCGAGCTTGAATGCGTACTTTTCCGAGCCGACCATCTGTCCATTCGGAATATAGACATTGATAACCCGTATTCCGTTTACGGTCGTTGCGATCAATCGCGATTGCGCAGTCTCATCGTCGCCGGGATAACCCCGGTACGAAGTGTCACATGAACCCCGACTAACTATTGCGACCCCGTTATATGATTGCTGGCCAAATAACTGGCAGTGATACCCGCGTTCTGTAAACGGCTCCAGGGGAAACTTGTCATCGGTGCATTTTGTCTCCTGCATGCAAAGCACGTCGGGCTTGTTTAGATCGAGCCAGCGAATGACATTCGGGATACGGGCGAGAATAGAGTTGACGTTCCAGGTTGCAACTAGCATGAGTGTCGAATCAATGGTCCAATCAGGCCGAAGCAATCAGGCCGGCTATTAAGGTTCCACGCACGGGTATGTCGGCAGCTAAGATGTGTTCGTGATCGGCATGAGCGCCATCGCCATTTAGACCTAGGCCATCCAGCACCGGAATTCCAAGCGCGGCCAGGAAATTACCATCGGAGGCACCGCCCACTTGTGCTTCGCCTAAGTCGAAATCCATAACCTTCGCAATGGAGCGCGCTTTTTCGAATAGCGAAATGACCTCCGGCGTTCGCTCCAACGGGGGACGATTAATTCCTCCGGACACGAATACTCTCGTTCGCTCATCAATTGGTTTCAGATTAAATAAGAACTGTTCGATCTCAGCGGCTTCTCTTTCGTTCGAGAAGCGCACATCTATCTCTGCTTCTGCTTCAGCTGGGACGACATTCGATCGCGTTCCACCACGAATGACACCGACGTTAACCGTGATACCAGCTCCAGCCTTATTGATCGAATGAATACGTTCTGTCTGCCTGGCGAGCTCGAGAATGGCACTCGCGCCTTTTTCGGGTTCGAGTCCTGCGTGAGCTGCTTTTCCTTCAACCTTGAGCGTAAAAATCCCAGTTCCTTTTCGACCTGTCTTCACGCGTCCGCCCGCTGCCGGTGGCTCCAATACCATTGCAAAGGAAGTCTCGCCGGAGCGTGCGGCTCTTTCAATGAAGGGCCATCCAGACGTACTGCCCACTTCTTCATCGCAGGTTAGTAACAGGGCGACACCCAACTGAGGTTGGATCTCTAGTTCTTGTAACGTACGGAACACTTCCAGGACCAGCGCACAGTTCGCCTTCATGTCAAAGATGCCTGGACCATAAATCTTGCCTTCCTCGCGTCGCCACGGTCTCCGTTGAACTGAACCCTTAGCGTGAACCGTGTCAGTGTGTCCGACAACTAATAACTGGGTCGCTTTTTCATCGTGAAAAGCCCTGACCAAAAGGTGCTGACCAAACCTGTCAACGTTCACTTTTTCGATTGCTTTTATGCAAGTAAGACCTTCAGCCGCAGCCACCAGTTTCGCAACAACTGCTCGACTCCCCGACTCGTCGCCTGACGGCGACTCGAGCTCGACCAATTCCTGGGTGAATTTCTCTATCTCACCTTGCCGAGAACTTAGGGTTGCGTGAATTTGCCGAATAGTCTCGTTAGAAATTAACTTCATAGATTAGACGAATTGGACCTCAGAGTTTCTTTCTGAACCGTGAGCGCTTCAATTCGTCCAACGTCGACATTGAAACCGATTCCAGGTTCTTCAGGAACTGAAATTGTTCCTCGCTGGCTGACCGTTACAGCAGGTTCGATGATGTCTTGCGCCCAATATCGGGAACTCGCTGAGACGTCACCAGGTAAAGTAAAACCCGCAAGCGTCGACATTGCGATGTTATGAGCACGCCCGATACCTGATTCAAGCATTCCGCCACACCACACCGGAATATCATTCTCTCGAGCAACTCGTTCGACCCTCCGGGCCTCTGCGTGACCACCAACCCGACCAAGCTTTACATTAATAATCTTGCATGAACCCAACTCCAGCGCATGCCGCGCATCTTCGGCAGAGTGTATCGACTCATCAAGGCAAACAGCTGTTTCAATTTGCTGTTGCAGTTTCGCATGATCAAAGATGTCATCGTGGGCCAACGGCTGCTCAAGCATCATCAGGTTGAATTCGTCGAGAGCTCTGAACAGTTTCACGTCGGCCAGACTGTAAGCAGAGTTCGCGTCGCCCATCAAGCGAATCTCAGGAAACTCCCGCCGCACTCGCTCGACGATTCCGATATCCCAACCCGGTTTGATTTTGATCTTTATTCGCTGATAACCGGCATCAACTTCCTTGTGGATTTTCTCGAGCAGAATTTCCGGGGAATCCTGAATCCCAATAGAGACTCCACAGGAAATGTCATCTCGGGAACCGCCCAGGTGGCGCCATAAAGGAACGCCGAGCTTTTTTGCTTCCAAATCCCAACAACTGTTCTCGATCGCGGCCTTGGCCATGCGATGGCCGCGAACAGCTTTCATGAGTGGGAAAACTTCATGGGCCGCTGCGACACTTCTGCCAAGGACCATTGGCGCCAGGAAATGAAGCAGAGTGGACCATGAGGAATCGGTCCATTCTTCACTGTAAAATGGACCTTCACCGGCCGTGCATTCACCCCAGCCTTCAGCACCGTCAGTATCTCTGACGCGCACAAGTATAATTCGTCGTTCTGTGGTCCGTCCGAAACTGGTTTCAAAAAAGTGGATCAGCGGAAGCCTGATTTCGCGTAGTTCGATCGACTGGATTTGCAAGATTTTTAGAGTCGTTCCTCCGTCGAATCATTATGCCTATCTGACCGAAAGTTGTCAGCTTGCTTGACAGCGTCTGTCAAGTTGCCAGAACCGTAAATATTGACGAGAAAAGGGCTTGACCTTAATTTTGATAACTGGTACAAATCGGGCAATTGCCTGCCGGTCCCCGCATTAAGATTCCGGTATTCCTCATCCAAAACAACGTTCGGTAGTGTCAGGAATCGACTTGACTGGGAGAGACTTATGGCTACCTATGCGCCTCGACTTGTTTCACGGACTCGGATGATCTTCACGGTGTCCGCAATCTTGATGGCTACGCTTTTCTCGTATGCGATGTATTTCGCAATTTCGGTGAAGGCTACTTCCACAACGATTCTTATCAGCGAGTTTCGTACCAGAGGTCCAGCCGGCGGTAACGATGAGTTCGTTGAACTCTATAACGCCAGCTCATCATCCATTAATATCGGCGGATGGAAGATCAATGCCTCGAACTCTGTTGGAACAGTCGGAACACGCTTGACGATTACTGCGGGCACGATCATTCCTTCTCACGGTCACTTCCTCGCAACTAACAATGCAGCCGCCGGATACAGCGGAGCAGTAACAGCAAATCAAAGTTATACCACCGGCATCACTGATGACGGCGGTATCGCAATTCTAGATGGTTCAAACGTAATAATCGATCAGGTCGGATTGTCAGCAGGCTCAGCTTATAAAGAAGGGACCATCCTGGCTCAGCTGACGACGAACGTTAATCGCGGGTACGAACGAAAGCCCGGCGGAAGTAACGGCAGCACCACAGACACTGATAACAATTCAGCCGACTTCGCCGTTTTGGCGCCCAGCGATCCACAGAATCTTGCGAGTGCTCCAACGCCGAGCACCAATCAGCCGATCAATACTTCCTGCCCGACTCCGTTGAATACAACCGAAGGCGCTCCAGGATTTGTCGGAGTTAGCGCAACAGATCCCGACGGCGTCGTTACGAGCGCGGTTATAACGAGTCCGGCAGTTACCGGCATCACACTCAATAGCTTTGTCGCAGCGCCTGGAATAGGCGGGACAGCGAGTGCAACACTTAACGTTGCCGGTACCACGTCTCCAGGAACGTATAACGTCGTAATTCAATATTCGAATAACGATTCACCGACACCGCAAACTGCTACCTGCACGATTGTCGTGACTGTGAATCCAGCGGCAACACCCACACCCACTCCGACGCCGAGCCCGAGTCCGACGCCGAGCCCAAGTCCGACACCAACTCCTACTCCTGCCGGCAGTGTAGTCATCAGTCAGGTTTACGGCGGCGGCGGAAATAGTGGCGCGACGCTAAAGAATGACTTTATCGAATTGATCAATCACACCGATCAACCGATCAATTTGAGTGGCTGGTCCGTTCAATATGCTTCGGCAGCCCTGGCAAACTGGACGGTCACACCTCTCAATGGCTTCACGCTACAACCTGGCCAGTATTACTTGATCAAGGAAGCCGCCGGTGCCGGTGGTTCTGTAGACCTGCCAACTGCTGACACAGAAGGGTCCATAGCAATGGGTGCTACCAGTGGCAAGGTCGCGCTGGTCAGCAACACGACACCGCTAGTGGGCACATGCCCGGTAGGTAGTGGAATCATCGACTTCGTTGGATACGATGGCGCGAACTGTTTTGAAGGAGCAGGCGCGGCACCCACACTTACGAACACCACCGCTGCACTCCGTGGAAATGCGGGCTGTCTCGACACAGACAATAACTCGACTGACTTTAGTGCCGGAACTCCAAACCCGCGTAACAGCTCTACTCCAACACATGACTGCACGATCCTGAGTGCGACCGGTTTTGCTAACCCGAGCACAGCCCAACCCGGCGACAGCACGCTGCTGACCGTTGAGGTTTCACCAGCGCCGAATCCTCCGAGTACTGGCATCAACGTGGTTGCTGATTTGTCGTCGATTGGCGGCCCGCCTGCTCAGGCGTTTAGCGGCGCAGGTAACACCTTTACATTCAACGCTACTGTATCAATCGCCACCGTAGCTGGAATGAAGTCAATCCCGGTGACGGTGAACGACGCTCAAGCAAGAGTTGCCAACACAAGTATCCAGTTAAGCGTTCAGCCACTTCTGCCGGCGAATCACATCACCATCAGTCAGGTCTATGGTGGTGGCGGCAACACCAATGCAACTTACACCAACGATTACGTTGAGCTTTACAACCCAACCGCATCAACGGTGACGATCACCGGATGGTCGCTGCAATATGCAGCCGCCACCGGTAATAGTTGGACCAACAAACAGCCACTCGGCGGCATAATTGGACCAGGCGAGTACTACCTCGTCAGTCTTGCCTCAGGCGGCTCGGTTGGTGCGCCGCTGCCCGTGTTGCCCAATATTTCCGGCGACATAAACATGGCCCAGGGTGCCGGCAAGATCGCTCTCGTGAGTAACTCAGATAACCTGATCGGTATCTGCCCGCTGGGCACCGATCCCGACATCGTTGATTTTGTCGGATACGGCGCCACCGCAAACTGTCGCGAAGGTAGCGCGAATGCTCCGGCTCCGAGCGCCACTAACGCCATCTTCCGCAAAGCCAATGGACTGACCGACACAGATCAAAATGGTGCGGACTTCTCAGCAGCAGCGGCTAATCCGCGCCGGACAGCTCCCATTGTTGAACTCGGTCCATGGGTAGCGGGAACTGATCCATTAACCAACGATACGACCATCCCGCACGATGCAAGTATCACCATAAACTTCAGCGAACCGGTGAGTGTGGTAGGCCAGTGGTACGACATCACCTGCGCCGGGTCTGGTTCCCATAACGATGCCACCGTGGCCTCGTCAGCAGGCGGCAAGACGTATGTCATTACTCCGAACGTCAACTTCCAGTTTTCGGAGCAATGCACTGTCACGATCGACAAGAATGCGGTCCATGATCAGGATCTCGATGATAGTGATCCTGATACCGATACGCTTTTCTCGAACTACGGCTGGTCGTTCCTCGTTGTCGCGCAAGGTACTAACCCGTATCCATCGAGCGTTCACCTGACGATGGGTAATCCCTCCAACGCGATTCCTGATGTTTTGCAATTTGATAACTACCTGATGGAGAAGCCGAGCTTTACACTTTCGTATAACCGCGACAAGGGTGCACCGAACTGGGTTAGCTGGCATCTCGACGATCAGTGGATTGGGAACTTAACTCGAGTGGATACATTCAGACCTGATCCGGCAGTTCCAGCGGATTGGTATCGCGTCCAGGCGAGTGACTTCTTTGCTACCGGCTTCGATCGTGGTCACATGACTCCGAATGCTGATCGTGATAATCCAGCCTCGATCCCGCTGAATCAGGAAACATTCTTGATGTCGAACATGGTTGCTCAGGCCCCCGGAAACAACCAGGGACCATGGGCCGATATGGAAAACTACCTTCGTACTCTCTTGCCGGCAAACGAACTCTACATCGTCGCGGGTCCAGCAGGGGTTGGGGGTATTGGAAGTAATACCCCTGCCTCAGTAACTACTACCGTGGCAAACGGGCATGTCACCGTACCAGAGTTCACCTGGAAGGTCGCACTGGTAATTCCGAAGGGTGAGAATGATGTTTCTCGAGTTACGGCGGCAAGTCGAACAATCGCGGTGATCATGCCGAACCAGGACAGTATTCGGGGCCATAATTGGCAGGAATATCTGACTACGGTCGATGCGGTCGAAGCTCTGTCGGGTTACGACTTCTTCACCAACGTTCCTGATGCAATTGAAAATGCAATTGAGGCCGGAACCGATGGCACGAACCCACCAGGAACTGAAAATCAATCGGTAAGCACGACAGAAGATTCGTCGTTGTCGATCAATTTGACGGCGGTGAGCCCAAATCCGTCTGCGACATTCACGTTCACCATAGTCACTCCACCAGCGCACGGTGTGTTGAGTGGACCAAACAACAATCCAACCTATCAACCCGATCCTGACTTTAACGGATCAGACAGTTTTGCCTTCAAAGCGAACGACGGCAGCAACTTCTCGAATACTTCAACCGTTTCGATAAGCGTAACTGAAGTAAATGATGCTCCTGTCGCGTCCAATGATCCGCGAAACACTAACGAAGATACGCCGGCGAACTTCTCGGCTGCTGATTTCACTGCAAACGATTCAGCTGGACCAGCAGACGAAAGCTCGCAGGTTCTGACTGTAACTTCAGTATCAGCCACCGCGAATACACATGGTACCGTGTCTCTGAATAGTGGAATTGTTACCTACACACCGGCTGGAAACTACAACGGACCTGCAAGCTTTGAGTATCAGGTGTGCGATAACGGCAACACCAACGGCGCACTCGATTCCAAGTGTGCAACCGGAACAGTGGATGTGACCGTTAATCCGGTTAACGATACGCCAACTGCGAATAGCCAGTCAGTTAGTACGAATGGCAATACTCCTTTGTCGATCACTTTAACCGGAAGTGATCTGGAAACACCGGCTGCGAACCTGATTTTCCAGGTTACGTCGGGACCATCACATGGTTCTCTGTCAGGCAGCGGTGCATCTCTGACGTACACTCCGGCGCTGAATTACAGTGGGCCGGACAGCTTCCAATTCACAGTGAAAGATTCCGGCGACGGATCCTCGGCAGCACTAACAAGCACCGCAGCCGTTGTCTCGATAACGGTGAATGACACAATCAATCCAATAATTACGGCTCCATCCGATATCAGTATGGGAACGGGTGCGGGCGCAACTTCCTGCGGGTTAGTGATCAGCGATGCCGTTCTCGGCTCTGCGACGGCCACTGACAACTCCGGGAGCGTGAGCATCTCTCGCACGGGTGTTCCCGCAGGAAACTTCTTCCCGGTTGGGACGACAATTATCACCTATACCGCGACTGACGGCTCCGGTAACCAGTCTTCTGACACGCAAACGGTGACCGTCACAGACACCACAGCCCCGACGCTGACGCTGAACGGCAATCAGATTTCGCTCTGGCCACCGAACCACAACTACCAAACGGTCAGCGTAACTGATCTGGTCGCAGGCGCTTCTGACAACTGCGATCCGACAGTTAACTTGAGCAAGGTTGTGATTGCCAAAGTAACGAGTGACGAGGCTGACAATGGACCAGGCTCCGGCAATACCACGAACGATATAGTGATCGGGGCTGACTGCAAGACCGTTCAGTTAAGAGCTGAGCGAGAAAGCGGCGGCGATGGTCGAGTCTATACGGTCTGGTTCAAGGTATCTGATTCGGCAGGCAACACGACCATGAAGAGCGCTACTGTGGCTGTACCGCTCAACGGCAATCATGCACCGGCAGGAGATTCGGGCGTGAAGTACACCGTGAATGGCAGTTGTCCGTAGTCCGAGGGCAAGCGAGTTAAAGCAAAGGCACCGGTGCTAATTGCCGGTGCCTTTTCACTTTGCATTCATACCAGCGACAATCTACCGAGTACGCGATCTTTTCCTGGAATATTTCAGTGCCGTGCCTTTCCAGAAAGAAGTCTGTGTTATCGGCATAATCTGTGGATTTGTATTTGCGGGTTACTCAGTAGTGACTTGAGCTTCTTTGTTTAAAGCTGCGTGCAGAGTATGCCAGGCGAGCGTTGCACATTTAACCCGGACCGGAAAATCACGAACGCCGGCGAAGATCTTTAGATTCCCAAGGTGATTTTCTTCAATCTCTTCATCGAGTCCACCCGTAACCATCGAATGAAACTCCTGAAACAACTCTTCAGCCTGCGCTTTAGTCTTTTGCTTTACCGCCTGCGTCATCATGCTTGCAGCTGCCTTCGAAATTGCGCACCCTGATCCTTCGAAACTAATATCGCTGACGATTCCTTCATTGAGGTTCAGGTATACAGTCAACTGATCACCACACAGCGGGTTAAAGCCCTCGGCGCTGAATTCAGCGTTCTCAAGTTTCTTGAAGTTTCGAGGCTTCTTATTGTGATCCAGGATAACTTGTTGGTAGAGCTCACTGAGTTCGGACATAGTTCATTAAAGCCATTCTTAACTAAATATTTCAATTACGCGTTCTATTGTCTGCGCGAGAGTATCCACTTCTTCCCTGGTATTGTAGAAGGCAAACGATGCGCGCGCGGTCGCAGGAATCTTAAATCGCTGCATCACCGGTTGCGCACAATGATGACCGGCTCGCACCGCAATCCCTTCCTGGTCCAAAATTGTTCCAATGTCGTGCGGATGAATATCATCTATCACAAACGAGAGGACACTCGCCTTGTCCCTGGCCGTACCTATGATTCGCACCCCTTCGATGGCCGAAAGTTTCTCAGTCGCGTATTGCAGCAAGTCGGCTTCGTGCCGTGCCGCCCTCTCTCGATCGATACTGTTTAGATAGTCGATTGCTGCTCCGAGTCCAATTTGGGAAGCAATTGCCGGCGTTCCTGCCTCCAACTTATTCGGCAACTCGGCATATGTGGTCTTCTCAAAAGTGACGGTTTTAATCATATCGCCACCACCCTGGAACGGGTTCATCTTTTCGAGTAACTCGGCCTTTCCGTAGGCAATTCCGCTTCCGGTCGGCGCATACATCTTGTGACCAGAAAAGACAAAAAAGTCGCAGTCCAAATCTTGTACGTCGATCTGCATATGCGGAGCACTCTGAGCGCCATCGATCAATACCGGTACACCGTATTTGTGCGCCTGGGCGATCATCTTTTTGATCGGGTTCACTGTTCCCAGCGCATTTGAAACATGGGTCACACCGACTAACTTTGTTCGCTCATTGAGCAACCCTTCGTACTCATCAATCAGTAATTCCCCGGCGTCATTCATCGGAATTACGCGAAGTCGAGCTCCCTTCTCTTCACACAACATCTGCCAGGGCACAATGTTCGCGTGATGCTCCATTGCAGAAATTATGATCTCATCACCACTGTTTACAAACTTTCGACCATACCCGTACATGATGAGATTGACGCCTTCGGTCGCACCTCTGACAAAGATGCATTCTCTCGACTCCCGAGCGTTTATGAAGCGTTTAACTTTCTCCCGCGCGCCTTCGTAGGCAGTCGTAGCTCGTTGGCTGAGATAATGAACGCCGCGATGAATGTTTGAGTGTTCCTGTTCGAGATACTTACTGCCGCGGTCGATAACAACTTGTGGAACCTGGGACGAGGCGCCGTTGTCGAGATAAACCAGGGGCTTGCCGTTGACAGTTTGGTGAAGCACAGGAAAATCGGCGCGAATGCGTTCGACGTCCCAAGTAGCTTCTCTTTCGGTAAGTAAATCTACACTTGAACTCATTTAAATATCACCCTGAAGCGGATCACTTTAATTAATTAAGACTGTCTTGAGTTGTCTTAGCACAGCCTCGTCAACGGCCATCCTGATTGAATCCACCTTTATCTTCCCGATAACCTCTTCTGCGAATCCATAAGTGAGCAGGTTACGACCGACGGTTGGATTAATACCGCGCGTTAGGAGATAAAAGAGTTCGTCCTCGTTGATTTGACCGACTGCGGCCCCGTGGGCGCACTTAACATCGTCGGCGTAAATCTCGAGCTGCGGTTTGGTATCAATCCTGGCTCGATCGGACAGCAGCAAGTTCTTGTTTGTCTGCATCGCATCGGTCTTTTGGGCGCCCTCGCGAACAAAGATCTTGCCGTTGAACACAGCGCGGCCATTGCCGTCGAGTATTCCCTTGTATAGCTGATGACTGGTGCAATGCGCCCGCTTGTGGTCGATAACGGAATGAGTGTCAGCATGCTGCTCAGAGCCAACTACATAGAGCCCGTCGACCCAGCATTCCGCGCCTTCGTGGTCCAACACTACCGAGACATCATGCCGCGATAACTTTCCCCCTAACGTTATAGCAGTGGAGTCATAACTGCTGTTACGCCCGAGTTCCGCAGCCGTATTTCCGATGTGCAATGAGTTGGGACTTTCCTGCTGAATTCGAACATGCTCGAGTCTTGCTCCATCACCCAACACAATTTCTGCGACTGCGTTATTGAAATACGGCGAAGCTGAGAACGAAGAAAAGCTCTCAATCAAGCTCGCTGAACTGTTCTCTTCGGCTACCACCAAGAGACGCGGAAAGCTGACCGCGTCGTCACCAGGTTCGTCGGAAACATAGGTGACGTGGATCGGTTGATTCACATGCACGTTTTTTGGAACGAAGATGAAGAGTCCAGAACGAAGAAAAGCCGTGTTGAGCGACACCAGGCCACTGTCCAGGTAGTTTGCATTTCTTGCGAGGTACTCGCGAACAACCTTGCTATAACGCGCATCACCGATCGCACTGAAAAGATCAACGGCCACTATTTCATCCAGGGCGCTCTTGGATGAGAGATCTTCACGTAAGAAACCGTTAACCAGCACTAGATGACTGTTAGCAGTCTCGTGCGACCGTAGACTCTGAACAGCATCTCGGGTGATGTGCGACTGATTTGAAGCGGGCGTAAAACTACCTTTGGCCCAAGGTGCGAGATTCGTGTACTTCCATTCTTCGTCTGCGACTGAGGGAAATCCCAAGGATTCAAAGCGATCCATCGCAGTTTCGCGTACGAGTTGGAACCACGCTGCTGCTGGATCGGTCTCACGTAACGATTGGAAGGCAGCTTGAAAGTTTCTATCTGGCTTAACGATTTGACTCACCATATCTACTTCGCGATCGCGCTTACCCCACTTCCGTTTTGTTCCGCCCTAATCCAGTCGTAACCCTTCTCTTCCAACTCAAGCGCGAGTTCCTTTCCTCCTTCGCGCGCAATCCGACCGCTCGCCAGAACGTGAACAAAGTCAGGAACGATGTAATTCAGCAGTCGCTGGTAGTGAGTAACGACGATGATAGCGTTGTCTTTTGTTCGCAATTGATTTACGCCACCGGCAACGACGCGCAACGCGTCAATGTCCAGACCGGAATCCGTTTCATCAAGCACTGCTAACATCGGCTCCAAAACCGCCATCTGCAATATCTCATTGCGCTTCTTTTCTCCGCCTGAGAATCCTTCATTTACTGATCGCGTCATAAAACTCGCATCCATCTCGACAACCCTGGCGCGCTCTTTCAGCAAGTCTTTAAACTCGAGCGGATCCAGTTCTTCTTCGCCGAGATGTTTACGCTTCTCGTTATAGGCGAGTCGCAGAAATTGAGCATTCGAAACTCCTGGAACCTCTATTGGATACTGAAAAGCCATGAACACCCCTTCAAGAGCGCGTTCATGTGGAGCTAGTTCGAGCAGGTTCTTGCCGTTATAGAGCACCTCACCAGCGGTTACCTGGTACTGTGGATGTCCGGCCAGCACTTTTGCGAGGGTTGATTTACCAGAACCGTTCGGCCCCATGATCGCGTGAACTTCGCCTTTATTGATGGTCAGATCGATCCCTTTCAGAATCTCCGTTCCCTCAATTCCGGCGTGTAAATTTCGAATTTCCAGCATCACTAATCTCTTCTCCTAAACCTGTTCACAGCTATCGGGTGTCAGACGCGAAATCAAAACAATTGCGTAACTGACACCCGATTCATTGCTGCCTTCTCTTATCCAACACTTCCTTCGAGTTTCAGACCGAGTAACCGTTGCGCTTCAACCGCGAACTCCATCGGCAACTGAAGGAAGACATCTTTACAGAACCCGTTAATAATCAGCGAAACCGCATCTTCCTGCGAGATTCCTCTCTGCTGCAGGTAAAACAACTGCTCTTCGCTGATCTTGGAAGTCGACGCTTCATGCTCAACACTCGAACTACTATTCATCACTTCAATGTAGGGAAAAGTGTTTGCCCCACAAGTTGAGCCAATCAACATCGAATCGCACTGAGTGTAGTTCCGGGCGTCTTCAGCCTTGGGCATGACTTTCACCAGGCCTCGATAGCTGTTATTTGATCTACCGGCTGCAATACCCTTCGAGATTATTGTTGAACGAGTGTTCTTGCCGAGATGAATCATCTTTGTCCCGGTGTCCGCCTGTTGCGCGTGATTCGTCAACGCCACCGAGTAGAACTCGCCAACCGAGTTATCTCCCGCCAGAATGCACGAGGGGTATTTCCACGTGATAGCGGAACCCGTTTCTACTTGCGTCCAGGAAATTTTTGAGTTCCTGCCGGCGCACTTTCCTCTTTTGGTAACGAAGTTATAGATCCCTCCACGCCCCTGCTCGTCTCCTGCGTACCAGTTCTGCACTGTCGAGTATTTAATCTGTGCGTCATCGAGGGCGACCAGTTCAACAACGGCAGCATGAAGTTGATTCTTATCAAACTTTGGCGCGGTACACCCCTCAAGATATGAGACGTACGAACCTTCCTCGGCAACAATTAACGTTCGTTCAAACTGTCCGGAATCTGCGTTGTTGATACGGAAGTAGGTTGATAACTCCATCGGGCAGCGCACGCCTTTAGGTATGAAACAGAAACTCCCATCAGAGAACACCGCACTGTTTAGAGCAGCAAAAAAGTTATCGTTTGTCGGAACAACGGAACCCAGGTATTTCTTAACAAGGTCCGGATGATCCTTGATAGCTTCGGTGAACGAGCAAAAGATCACACCATGCTTTTTGAGTTTTTCTTTGTAGGTTGTCGCAACTGAGACCGAATCGAAAACGGCATCAACCGCTACACCGGCGAGTTGCTTCTGCTCCTGGAGCGGGATCCCAAGTTTCTCGAACGTCTTAAGTAACTCTGGATCGACCTCGTCCAAACTCTTCTTGGTTATTTTTTGCTTAGGCGCACTGTAGTAAATGATGTCCTGATAATCGATGTCGGGGTAACTGATGTTGGGCCAATGTTTCGGCTCCGTCATAGTTAACCAATGGCGATAAGCCTTTAGACGGAACTCCAACATCCATTCGGGCTCGTTTTTCTTTTCTGAAATGAGTCGAATGGTGTCTTCCGTCAGTCCACGAGGAATCACATCAGATTCGATATCGGTGACGAAACCGTATTTATATTCCTGGTTGCCTATTAGCTCAGCAGTGCTCATGTCTTAATCAGCCTGTATCTGTTCCAAAATTCGCTAAGCGCCTATCGGTGAAGGCTCAGTTCGAGGCTTTGCTCCTTGAATTTGATGGAGTGCCTGATCAACCTTCTCTTCGCTTCCCAATAATTGCGACAAGGTAATTTCAGCTAGCGCGTTATCTACGATTTGATGTAACTCAACGATAACGGGTCTAATCCCACAATCACCCGTGTGGACGCATGCATCCAACACGCCCGCATAGCTCTTGCAATGCGATTCGGCAGGTTCGCCCTCAAGTACTCGAATAACCTGATTGAGCTGGATCTCAGAAGCCGGTCGGGCGAGCGTATAACCGCCCTTCGTGCCCCGCGTCGAGCTGACGAGTCCTGCCTTGCTTAAAATCCACATCAGCTTTCCGGCATTGGCGGCCGAGATACCTTCACGCCTGGAAATCTGCGACAGCGTCAGGGTCTCGCCCTTCGCCTCTGCGTAAGCCAACTGAAGCAGGCAACGCAGTCCATACTCTTCTTGTGCAGAAATCTTCATCTCTAAACCAATGCTTCGAACTACCGTCGGGTCCGTAAATTATTAACTGGCCGAATCTTAAGCTAAACCTTACTTTTAAGTCAAGATTAGGCGCAAGTACCGGCAAACAACTGGAACTGTTAGCAAAAATTCGATAATTCGAGGGTGATCTACGTGCCGTAGAGCCCGGCACTAAGCTAGAGTTTGAAGTCGAAGTCCAGGTAACCAGCGAGCCGGGCCGGCCGGCCTCCAACTACTGTAGGGGGAAAGCTCCAACCCCTTGCCGCATCTTCGGCTGCCTTCCTTAGCAGGGTAGGTCCTTCGGAGTTTGTGACCCAAACTTTGCCGTTCTCGTCGACAATCGCGAAGACCCTAACGGTCCCGGAGATCTTGCTCGACTTTGCAATTGCTGGATAGCCCGGAGTCACTCGCTTTGTTTCTCGACCGCTCAACGATCCCGTGCTGACCAACTTTGGCTCGGAATTATCAGTGCTGGAACTGGGTGTCGGACTGCTCGTCGGGACTGCCGCCGACGGTGCTGCGCCCGAGACTGGTAAAACTGTACTTCCCTTGTCGTTGGGGCCTCCGTCTGGTTTGGCCGTTTGAAACGGATTTGGAATTCTGGACGTCAATGCATCAAGGGCCGCGGATCTACCGAGCGAAGAGGCGCGCTGTAGCGAAGCCAATCTTTCTCGCGCGTCAACATACTCTGACTGCCATTTATCGCGATCTGAGTTGTCCCTTGCCAGCGATAACCTTATTCCGAGTACATCCTCCTGCAATGCCAGCGCGTCGTATCCACGCCCCTGTTCCTGGGATATCTCTTTTGCTTGAGCAATGATTCGCTCGGTCAGGTTTCGCATGCGATCGAGGTCCGTGTTTGCCTCAACCGGCAAGTCGACATCTGATGGGTTCAAGCCGAAGCTACGATAGCGGGCGAGTCGTGCGCGAATTCCGATTACAGTTTGGCCCGCGGCGGCGAAATAGGTTCGGATCGACTCATCCTTTTGCGAACCACGAGCCTGAAAAGCCTCTTCGAGCAAGGATTGAGCACGTCCGTAGGTGCCGTCTTCAAGATAAATTCCGAGCAACATTAGCGTTGCTACGTTTCGTATCGTGACATCGCCAACTGACGCACGAATATTCTCGAGTTCGCTGGCCGCTGAGGGTAGCTGGTGCGCCGCTGCAAGGGCTCTGGCTCGGTCAATTCGACGCAAAACTGGGGTTGAGGAGGAAGCGTCTTCCGCTGAGCCAGTGGACTGCCCAGCTGCGAAGATTGCAGTGATGGTAATTACGAGTGTCGGGAGGATCGCATAAGTTGTTAAAGAAGAATGAGATAAAGATTTCAATAGGCTGACTCCCAAAATAAGAAAAGCGAGCATGAGGCTCGCTTTAGTAACTTGACGCCCTATTATGGCCGCTCAACTCAAATGAGGCAAGCATCCTTTGGAGTGCGGCGGCCCGGCGACGCTTTTCCCATTTCAGCAAAAGCGGTCTTTAATGTGAAATCCGCACAAGCGAAAAGATTGCTCGGTTCATGGCCGCTCTGTCTTAACAGAACCGGCAAGAAGCTCGGATGTTGACCCCGGCATCTTTTCGCAAGGCAGTAGAAGAGGTCGTGAGAGAAATCGACTAATCCTTAAGTTTTCTATTGTCCGGCAGGCGGGGTCAGACTTTTGATAATTCGTTCCCTAAAGACGCTCGCGTCCTTTTTGATCGTTGGCTCGTCGAGGGTCAGTAGTTTGCAATCTCGCATTACGATCCGGCCGTTGATAATCACTGTCTCTACATCATTTGCCTTCGTTGCATAAACCAAGTCCGAATATAAGTTATACATCGGAGTCTGATTCAACGAATCACGTTCGATGAGCAGAAGATCGGCCCGCTTTCCCGTCTCTAATGAACCTATCTCCTTGTCGAGATGAAGCGCCTGGGCGCCTCGAATGGTCGCCAGCTCGAACGCCTGTAGGGCAGAAATTATCTTAGGGTCACCGCTGAATACCTTATGAAGTTTGGCAACGGTATCCATCTCCTCCCAAATATTCAGGTCGTTGTTCGAAGCTGCACCATCAGTCCCGAGCCCGACCAGCAACCCCTCGGCCAACATTTTGGGTACTGGCGCCACTCCTGAAGCCAACTTCATGTTCGACTGTGGATTGTGAATGACACCTACTCCGCGGCGTTTAAGCGTTTCCAGATCATCACCCTGGGGCCAGACCATGTGAGCGGCTATCACCTTATCGTTCAGGAATCCGATTCTTTCGAGATATTGGACGGGACTGCCATTCTTCGCCTTAAGACTGTCTTCAAGTTCCTTCTTTGTTTCGGAGACGTGAGTAACGATTGGCGCGCCCGTGCGATCAGAGAATGCGCGTGCGGCCTTAAGATGTTCCTCCGAAACTGTGTAGGGCGCATGAGGTGCAATAGCAGGAACAATCAAATCGTTACCCTGCCATCTCTTTACGAACTTCTCGACGTACGCCATCGCGTCGGCATTCGTCTTATTATCGGCAACCGGAAAGTCGATGACCGTTTCGCCCAACACACCCCGAACGCCAGCCTTACTAGTTTCGTCGGCGATAGCATCTTCAAAGTAGTACATGTCGCAGTATGTAGTCGTGCCACCGCGAATCATCTCTGCCAAACCTAGACGAGTGCCAACGCGAACAAACTCTTCACTCACATTCTTGGCTTCAGCAGGGAAGATGTACTTTGTCAGCCAGTCTTGGAGATCCAGGTCATCGGCCAGCCCCCGAAACAAGACCATTGGAATGTGAGTGTGGCCATTTATCAGTCCTGGTGTGATCAGTTTTCCTTTGGCGTCAATTGTAGTTTGTGATTGATAACCTCGCTCGATTTCAACTCGTGGTCCAATAGCAACAATTCGTCCGGCACTGATTGCGATGCCACCATCCTCCAGGACACGACGGTTTGCATCCATCGTAACTACAGTTCCACCTAAAATAAGTAGATCGACCGACCGCCTGGTTTGTGCAGCATCGATGGGAACGGAACTTACAAGCATGGTTGCGAGGATCACTAAATTAAGGATTCGATCAAGCATAGGTTTAGAAATAAATTATCGAACATTTCCATTCTTAAGAAATCTGGCATCAAAGGCTCGCGGCAACAAGTCTTTAATCTCAAACGTTTCAGTCGTTCCTTCGAGATTTGCGAAGACAATTTTTGCGCCGCGTGCAAATTCCCAGATGATCTGCCGGCACGTTCCGCAGGGTGGGGTCAACGATTCCGTATCCGCGACAACTGCCAATTCGGAGAATTTGCGCTCGCCTTCTGACAATGCCTTCCAGATAGCAACCCGTTCGGCGCAAACGGTTAGGCCGTAGCTTGCGCTTTCCACATTGCAGCCGGTGTAGACTTTTCCATCTTCAGTTCTGATTGCAGCACCAACCAAAAAATTAGAAAATGGGGCCACGGATTGTAGACGCGCCTTTTTGGCGGCCTCGATTAGAGATTCTGAATTCTTTTCGCTCAAGCTCGACCTCCGATACTAGATAAAGCACTGGCCAGCCTTTCGCGAATCTTTCCGCTCAGCAAATCAATGCTCACAAGATTATGACCGCCTTCAGGAATAATGACGTCAGCGTGACGCTTTGATGGTTCCACAAACTGCATATGCATCGGCCTTACGGTCCCCAGGTACTGCTCAATAACTGATTCAACGGTCCGGCCACGTTCGGCCACGTCGCGTCTGAGACGCCTGATAAAACGGATATCGTCCGGAGTATCCACAAAGACCTTGATATCCATTTGTTCCAGTAACCTGGGTTCGGCAAATATCAGAATTCCTTCGACAATAACAATTGGCTTTGGCTCAACGGGTCTGACTTCGCTCACCCGATTGTTGGTTCGAAAATCATAGAGCGGCAGGTCAATTGGTTCGCCAGCCTTCAGTTTTCGGACATGATTGACCAGTAAATCGTTATCAAGTGCGTCTGGATGATCAAAGTTTGCGAGTTGCCGATAATCAAGAGGCAGGTCTTTTAGATTGCGGTAATAGGAGTCCTGCTGGATGAAAACTACCTGATCAGCGCTGACGGATTCAAGAATTCTATTAGCAACCGTTGTTTTTCCAGAACCGGTGCCGCCGCAAATACCAATTATCATGCGTCAGTTTCCAATCTGCCTACTTCAAACCCTCGCGTGCACCCGACTGACCACGCCCCGCAACAACTGCGTAAATGTCGATCTAACGCGATCTCCAGTGGCCATTACTTCATCGTGATTAATTGGTTGATCACTGATTCCAGCAGCCATGTTCGTGATACATGATATGCCTAAGACTTCCATCTCCATCTGACGCGCCACAATTGCTTCAGGGACAGTGCTCATACCCACTGCATCAGCTCCAAGATTCCGCAGCAGATGAATTTCTGCAGGCGTTTCATAACTTGGTCCACCCAGGGCGGCGTAGATTCCACGCCGGATTTCGACGCCAAGTTCACGTGCTTCTTCGACAACTATCTCCTGCAGTGCAGGCGAATAAACAGCTGTCATGTCGGGGAACCGTGGTCCAAATCGATCATCATTTGGTCCACGCAGCGGATTGTCTCCCATCAAGTTGAGGTGATCACTCAAGACCATCAATGCGCCCTGGGTTAGTTGAACGTTGACTCCTCCGGAAGCGTTGGTGAGAATCAATGTCTTGATACCGAGCAATTTGAACGCTCTAACCGGGAACGTGACCTCCTCCAGCGAATAACCTTCGTAGTAGTGAACCCGTCCTTGCATTGCAACAACCGGAACCTTATCAACAGTACCCACCACCAGGCGTCCGGCGTGGCCCTGTGCAGTTGATCGGACGAAACCTGGTATCTCATTGTAAGGAACGGCCACCGAATCCTCGAAGTCGTCAGCAAATCCACCTAAACCACTGCCAAGCACAATTGCAATTCGTGGTTCAATGCTAATTCGAGATCGAATTAGTCGGGCGGCATGCTCTGCGCGCTCATACAAACTGGCGCTTGCGACTCTTTCAGCCATCACTTCGCTATTTTTCCTTCCTGTACGGAATGCCAAGAGCAAGGGGCGGTCGCGACGATCCTATAAAGCCAGCCAAAACGATTATGGTCAAGACGTACGGAACAATCGCAATAAACTGAACCGGAATATCTTCTCCTGATGGCAACTTTATCAGGCCTTGTATTTGATTTGAAAACGCTTCGGTAAAACCAAAAAGTAAACATGCCATTAACGTTTGCACCGGGCGCCACTTTCCGAATATTAAAGCGGCCAGCGCGATAAACCCTCGACCTGCGCTCATGTTTCTGGTGAATAATGAAGACTGTCCGATTGAAAGATAGGCACCGCCCATACCAGCAAGAGCTCCAGCCAGTAACACGCCTGAGTAGCGCAATTTCTCGACACTAACACCCGCGGCGTCGGCAGCTTCGGGCTTTTCTCCTACCGAACGCAGTCTTAGACCAAACGGTGTTCGGTAAAGAACGTACCAGGTTGCAGCGACTATGAGCGCCAGCGCGAGACCAATGATTTTTGGATCCTGGGGCAGTAAATGATCTTTTGGCAATTGCGGCGTTGAACCCGAAGAAAGGAATAACGCACCACTGAGAAATCCCGGGATGCCCAGCATCAGAATGTTTAACGCTGCACCACTAACGACCTGGTCTGCCCGGAAACGGATGCAGACAATTCCATAAATGGCCGCTAGAAATACACCGGCGGCGATTGCAGAAATCAGGCCGAGCCAGGGACTGCCGGCGCCTAGTCCGAGTTTCACATCAGCTGCATAAGTAACAGCAGCGGCGGTAAAAGCTCCGGCGAGCATCTTTCCTTCTAGAGCGATGTTGATAACGCCGGACCGCTCGGAGAACAAACCGCCCAAGGCGGCAAGTATGAGTGGCGCGGCAAGCCTGATGGTGGACCACAATAATTCCAGCGTGAAGATATCTTTCATCGTTTTAGACCTTCGACTGTTTCAACAAGCCAAATTTGCTGAATGGACCACGGAAAAATCCCTCGGCTGCTACAAACAGTATGATTATGCCTTGCAACACTTGCACGATATCTTTGGTCACATGTTCAGAAAATCCGTCGACATAAATTCCACCATGTTGCAGTACAGCAAAAAGCAGCGCCGATAGGATCACACCGACGGGATGATTGCGACCTAGTAGGGCGACTGCAATTCCGGTGTAGCCGTAATTATCAGAGAAGCCATCGTAATAACGATAATGGTAGCCCAGCACTTCATTGATACCCACCATTCCGGCCAACGCGCCTGAGACTGTCATTGCGATAACAATCTGCTTCTTGACTGAAATGCCGCCGTATTCTGCAGCCGAAGGATTACTACCTGTGGCGCGGATCTCGTAACCCCATTTTGTTCGCCAGAGAAAAAGATAGACCAGCAGGCAACACAGTAAGGCGAGGAGAAACGACAGATTTAGGGGAATTCTTTCGGGAAAAGTCGGGATGAACTTACCCAAACGAGCAATATGAGCACCATATCCGATAACTGTCGTTTGCAGAATCGGATCTCCGGGGGCGCGATAATGATATTGGGTTAGATAACTGACCAGCGCTACAGCGATAAAGTTCAACATGATGGTGTTGATAACTTCATGTGACCCAAACTTTGCTTTCAGGATGCCTGGGATTGCGGCCCACAGACCTCCAACCAGAATTGCTGCAATACAGCACATCGGAAGCAGGAGCCAGGCAGATAGATTGAAGAATGTAATACCGACCCAGGCAGTGGCAAAAGCGGCGACGTAGAGTTGACCTTCCGCTCCAATATTAAAAAGACCGCAACGAAAACCGACCAACACCGCAAGTCCGGTGAAGATCAATGGAGTCGCAAGAAACAACGTATATCCGATGCCATCGGGCCATGAGAATGCGCTACCGAGTAAGAGGCTATAAGCGGTGATGGGATTGTCGCCGACCAATAAAATAAGAATGCCGCCAACTATGAAAGCGGCGACAACGGCGATAAACGGGAAGAGCAGTTCGCGAAGGAGTTTGGTCATTTAGGGTTTTGGGTCTTTGTATTTTGGGCTTAGGCCTTTGGTCTTTGGTCTTCGATCTTTGATGTCGCTTGGTGGTAGCCAGGACCGATGGTCAAAGGCCTAAGACCGAAGTCCAAAGACTAGAGGCGCTCAGTGTCCCCTGGTCATCAGCAACCCAATCTCTTCCACCGACGCGACCTTTGGATCCACTTCACCTACGATCCGACCTTCATGAATTATCAACAATCGATCAGAAAGACTCGTGACTTCTTCGAGTTCGGCGGACACCAGCAAAATCGCGCATCCCGCGTCTCGAAGTTCCACCAGCTTCCGGTGAATGAACTCAATTGCGCCAATGTCCACACCGCGAGTCGGCTGCGATACAAGGAGCAGTTTTGGATCAACTCTGAACTCTCTGCCAATTATCAACTTCTGCTGATTCCCTCCTGATAAAGAACGGGCGAACAGCAAAGAGTTAGGAGGACGCACGTCAAACTTCTTAATGATTTCGTTACAGCGCTGGTCTATTGCATGTTCATCAAGAAATACGCCACCCGGAGCAGAGGTAATTGGGGGTCTGTAATGAACACCGAGAATAGAATTTTCAGCTAGATTAAAATCTAACAGCAGGCCTCGCCGGTGACGATCTTCGGGAATATGGGCGATGCCCAACTCTCGTCGCGAACGAGCACCTAACAGCCCAAGGTCTTTCCCCTCAAAAAGCATCTTGCCCGAAAGCTGGCCCGACGCGAGACCGGCCAACGCTTCTATCAACTCGGTCTGACCATTTCCTTCCACGCCGGCAATGCCAACTATCTCTCCGCTTCGCACATTGAATGAAACATCATTAACCCTTTTGGTTCCGTCCGGGGTTGTCACAGAAAGCTTTTCGACTACCAGTTCCGGTGCTCCTGGCCGCGCATCAGGCTTGTCGACACGAAGCAAAACCTCCCTGCCCACCATCATTCGTGCGAGGTCGGCCGCGTTGGTATCTTTGGTTTGTACTTCACCAACCACTTTGCCATCACGCATCACTGTTACTTCATCAGAAATCGCCAGCACTTCGCTCAGCTTATGTGTAATGATGATGACCGTCTTACCCTGCTCGCGCATCCGCCGAAGAATGACAAAAAATTCTTCAACCTCCAGCGGCGTGAGCACGGCGGTCGGCTCATCGAGAATCAAGAGCCTGGCGTGCCGGTAGAGAGCCTTGAGCAACTCAACGCGTTGCTGTTGACCCACTGAAAGGTGTTCGACAATTGCATTTGGATTAACGGCAAGCTTGAATTCCTCGGAAAGCTGCCTGATCTGCGTCGCGGCGCTCTTAAGGTCCATAGCAAATGCGGACCCCGGCTCCGCTCCGAGAACGATATTCTCAGCGACGGTCATTGGTTCAACAAGCATGAAGTGCTGATGGACCATTCCGATTCCCAACGCGATAGCATCGTGAGGTGAGCGAATATTTCTTGGTTGTCCATCGACAATGATCTCGCCACTATCAGGGGTGTAAAAACCGTAAGCGATACGCATTGCCGTCGACTTACCCGCCCCATTCTCCCCGACTATCGCGTGAATCGTCCCCTCCTTAACGACAATGTTCACCTTGTCGTTAGCCACCACCTCACCAAAGGATTTTGTAATCTCGCGGAGTTGAAGCATGTTGTACGTCTTGGGCCTTTGACCTTGGGCCTTGGACAGATTTAGATTGTATCGTTGCTATCTCGTAAACTAATTGCCAAAGCGTTCCTCAATGAGCCGATAGAACCTAGAGAAGCGTTCAGTTTCGGCGTCAACTCTCGCAATATCGGCACCAACTCATCGACTTGTTTCTGCGTCAAAAGATTTCTCTTGTAGGCTCGGCGTAACCAATGTTGAGTCTCATATAACGAGCCTCGGGCGACCCTGAGGAAACGTCTTAGTTCCGCTTCTGTGCCGCGGCCGCTTCCTTCGGCGATGTTTGCTCCCACACTGTCCGCCGCCTTAACAATTTGAATACCTACTGTGTTTTTAGCGAAGTATTCCCAACCCAACACGATCCGCCAAATCTGATCCGCAAGTCTCTCTGACAGTCTGTAAATGTGAAGATTCTCAAAATTAGTCTTTTCGATCTCGGTTCTCCTAAGGAAAGATTGATAAGACC
>Ga0207674_10002177_pt1 | contig 24786 bp, 19 predicted proteins | sample KBSCornC72_FD_184303 | JGI IMG/M metagenome (GOLD analysis project Ga0207674, IMG submission 184303) | Corn rhizosphere microbial communities from Kellogg Biological Station, Michigan, USA - KBS Corn C7-2 (SPAdes) (version 2) | ecosystem: Host-associated > Plants > Roots > Rhizosphere > Soil ...
ACCAAACTCCAGGCCATTGGTCAGAACCACTGAAGGCGACCTGCCATTACCAGCCGTGGTCGGCTCGCCCGGAAGGGGTGGCTGACTAATCTGAAACTCAAAATCCCTCGACCATTGAAAGCGAGCTTCATTCAACAGCGTGGGCGAAAGAGTGGAAGACAGTCGCAAGTTAACAGTATCGGCGTGTACAAAATCATCGCCATAGCTGGCCCGACCGCGGGTTACGGTTGCTGCGGTTTGAACGCCGGCAGGAGATTCCCAACGCATGCGGTTGTAGGAACCAGTCAACGTATGCTTGTCGGTGATGTTCCAGTCAACTTTTGGTAAAAACAGTGTTTGGTCACCGTTGCGATCAACGACACCCGTCAGACTGTTGAGGAACGACTGGGCACCACTAATCTGAGCGTCAGTTAAGATGCGATTTGGATTTTTCAGGGACTGCCCAAAGAGCGTCGCAGTACACCCTGGAGCGTTTGCCGCCGTACAAGTGTTTGTAGTCTGGAGATAATTTGGTTGAGTGAAAACCGAGACACCGGGGAAATTTCGTGCTTGCTGATCGTAGCTGAAGAAGAAGAAGGCCTTGTCTTTGACAATTGGCCCACCAATCGTTCCGCCAAATTGGTAGCGAACGTCTTTGGCCTTGAACGCGACCGGTGTTGAAACTCCATTGACGATCTGGCTTACAAAGCTTCGCGGGTTACGCGCGCCGAGCTTGTTATTGCGGTCGTATAGAAATGCTGATCCGTGAAACTCGTTTGTTCCTGACTTGGTAACGGCGTTAGTTACGCCACCAGCGGAACGGCCATACTCGGCCGAGTAGTTGGAAGTGTTAACCTGGAATTCGCGGATTGCGCCCTGGCTGATTGAATAGGCGCTACGGGTGCGGCCGCGCTCTTCGGAGAAGAACGCCTGGTTGTTATCGCCACCGTCCACGGTGTTGTTGTTCAGCAATCCTGAAATGCCGCGGAAGCTGATCAGACCAAACGTGCCATCGGGGGTGGTACCAGGAGCTAGAATCACGAAGTTGGACCATCGGCGACCGTTAACCGGTAACTCGTTAATCGAAGTCTGATTGATGTTGCTCGAAAAGTCCTGTTGCGTCGTGTTGATAACGGGGGCTTCTGCTGTGACGTCGACTGTGCCCGTGACCTGTCCTACTGCCAGGGCAATCTCTAAAGTCGTTTCCCGACCAACTTCGACTACTACATTTTCCTGGGTTGCTGCACTAAATCCCGTGGAGTTCACCGTGACGGCGTATCTTCCGGGTTGCAGGTTAGGAACTTTGAAGCGCCCTGTATCGTCGGTCGTGGCATTGTCTTCCTTGTTGGTATCAACGTTTCGGACAGTCACTGCCGCACCAGGAACAACCTCCTTATTTGGATTTGAAACTACGCCACCGATAGCGCCGGTGGTGGTTGACTGCGCCATCGCAATAGTGCTCATACCAAATACCAACAAAAATACAAACGAGAGCCTTACAATTTTCGACATACCGGGGAACTCCTTAGGCAATGAGTTAACGATTGAGCGCTCAGCCCTTCGGCGGCGCCAAATTACACCTACATGATTTCGAACTTGGTCTTTGCAAATTCAAGAAGGAAAAATGTTGAAGCTATGATGCAAGAATGCGACTTCTATCACGGCCTGCCTGCTTTCGCAAGAATAAGTTATAGATTGCCGCCATTAAATCTTCGTGACTAAAACCCCTTAACACAAAAAATTCTAGCGTGGGGCGAGGTAACTCAAGTTTTCGCAAGACCCGTGCCGAATGGTGAGGTGTGGCGGGGCGGACTCTGAAACGTCTTTTTTTTAGGTTTACCGTTTAGTATTAGCCTCGAACTTAATCGGACTCAATCGGGAACACTAGGAATTTGGATATCATTGGAAAATCAGGAGAATCCTTTTTTGGAGTCGGAGAACAAATTGTCAGACCCTTTCGACGATTATGGCTATTCCCTGACCTCCACCGATACAAGCAGAAGCTAAGCCATATCGACCGTTGCGCCTTCGAAGTTCATGCAACAAGGTCAAGACTAAGCGTGTACCTGTGGCGCCCAATGGGTGACCAAGCGCAATTGCTCCTCCGTTGACGTTGCTTCGACTGCGATCGAGGCCCAACTCTTTTTCCACAGCCAGGTATTGAGCGGCGAAGGCTTCGTTTACTTCCACCAGATCAATGTCGTTTAGCGTCAGGGCAGCCTTCTTGAGAGCTATTCTGGTGGCAGGAACGGGACCGATTCCCATGATTTCAGGTTCGACTCCGGCGTAGGCCCAGCTTACGATGCGACCCATTGGACTAAGATCACGCTGCTTAACAAAATCCTCATCTGCAATCACGAGGGCTGCTGCCCCATCCACAATTCCAGACGCATTACCCGCTGTAACAAACCCATCCTGCGCAAATGCCGGCTTAAGTTTAGCGAGTCCTTCAAGTGTGGTTTCGGGTCTAAGATGATCGTCTTGATCAACCACAACATTTCCTTTTCGACTCTTTACTTCGACTGGAACAATTTCCTCGGCAAGAATTCCCGAGTCTCTGGCTCGCTTGGCCTCCTGTTGCGATCGCAGCGCGTACTCATCTTGTGCAGTTCTCGAGATCTCAAATTTCCTAGCGAGATTTTCCGCTGTGCCAGCCATGGGAGTGTTGCAGTAAGTGTCTAGCAAAGCGACCATCAAACTGTCTTCAAGCTTGCCCTGGCCCAACGCAAAACCAGAACGAGCTCCGCGAATAACATGTGGGGCCTGAGACATCGACTCCATGCCGCCGACTAAGCATGTTCTCGCTTCGCCCAGCTGAATCATCTGTGCGCCGGAAATGATTGACTGAATTCCGCTGCCACATAATCTGTTGACAGTCAGTGCCGGCCGATCAAAAGGGACTCCCGCCTTCAACGCTACGTGGCGCGCTCCATAAATCGCATCACCGGATGTTTGCAGCGCATTTCCAAATACAGCGTGATCAATTTCTCCCGCCTCAACTTTAGTAGCCTTTAAAGCTCCCTTAGCGGCGACGGCGCCCAGGTCAATTGCTGATACATCTTTGAGCGCCCCTACATACTCGCCCATCGGCGTTCGCTTGCCGCCCAGAATAAAAACTTCTTTCGCCATACTTCTCACTTCTCCTCTGGTGTCAAACTATGGTGTCAAAAACTCCGCATGACCAAACAAGGAAGCGTAGCAGACGCCCTCAAGGACGGTCAAAGCTGTGAAGAAACCGGATACGGGATCAGTCTGGAACTTTGAAGTCTCAGTGTCACGCCGCATCAGTTTGTGGGTATTGCCGGTCAAATTCGAGCCAAAGGTAACACTGAAGATGATAGTTATTGACTGAACCGGTGCGTGGTGAGATAGCGGTGGAGCAGCTCTTCCAGAAAGCCTTCGTAGGTGAACGACTCGACATCGTAAGCGGGACGAATCTTATACAGAATTGGCATGGCGACTCTCCAGGCCATCCATTGCCTTGGTACATCACTCAGATCCCAACGCCGGCGCAAAAACATTTCGACCACCTGAATCTCTGATTCGGTCAGCGTTGCTAAGCTCGCATTGAAATTTACCGGCTTGAAAGATCTCCGAAGTGCTGGATCACTTACCGGCGAGGCAAACACATTCGCAAATTCCGGCGCCTCAGTTTCCCGCTCGCGCACAACAACTGTTCCAGCCACCAGATCTCCAATTCGTTGATCACGATTAGTCACAAATACTGATATGAGACCGATCGAATAGAACATGGTTGGCAACATGTCGAAGCTTCGCAACAGGTTTCTCACGGCTGCTTCCCAGAACGTTATCGGACGACCATCCTCACGAATCACGCGCAGCTTCATCCAACGCTTGCCCGGCGTTTGTCCACGCCATGCCCATTCAAAGAATGCAAAGTAGCCAGAAAAGATGAGAAACAGAACCAGGATCATCACAGCGTAAACCCACTTTGGAGCCGTTGCCATTACGCCTTCCAGCCTGGAGAAATCAGCAACTATAAGAAACGCAACAGCAACGAGAGCGATTGCGAACACCTGAAGCGCATGGTCAATGGCACAGGCTAGAAAGCGATTGCCGATCGACGCCAACGCGAAGTGCAACGGCACACGTTCGGGCGTTTCGATAATCAGGGTCTCTTCAGTGGCGAGAGTTGCTGACATTCCGTTTGGCTTGGACGGGAGGACCAAAAAAGTTTCAAAGCTGGGCCGCTTTACCACCTACAGCTTGACATCCGCTAGCTTAACTTATTTGCTAGAACACTCGCTATGTCGATTTAATCAACAACAACGGACCAACACCGATTTTGAGTTAAAGGTTGCAGATTAAGACACAATGAAAACCACCAACCAGCAAACGTCACTTTCAGATGCCAGCTTCGCCTTTATAGGCTGCGGAGTGATGGCCGAAGCAATTATCGCAGGGCTGTTGAGAAATAAGCTCGTCAGTCCTAGTCAAATCGTCGGCAGTCATCCACGCGAAGCTCGCCGTAATCAATTGTCAGAGCGATATGGAATCAAAATGGTCGAAGGAAATCGCGATGCCGTCCTGGCGATTCAACCTGCTGTTTCTGAAAAAGGTTCGATTGTGCTACTCGGTGTCAAACCCCAACGACTAAATACTGTCCTGGGTGAACTGAAAGGGTCGCTCCAACCTGAACAGGTTGTTGTTTCAATTATTGCCGGAATCAGGATCGAGAAAATTTCTGACGAGTTGGAGCACGAATCGGTCGTGCGCTCGATGCCAAACACACCCGCGCAAGTTGGAGCCGGTGTCACCGCATGGACCGCTACCCCGGCAGTTTCAGAACTGCAGGCCGAACAAGTCGACGCGATGTTCACCGCGCTTGGCAAGGCGATTCGAGTGGAGAATGAAAGACAAATTGACATGGCAACTGCGCTTAGCGCGACTGGACCAACTTATATCTTTCTGGTCATGGAAGCGCTTATCGATGCCGGTGTGCATTTAGGCTTTTCAAGGTACGTTGCAAAAGATCTGGTGCAGGAGATGATGCTCGGCTCAGTTCTGTTCGCACGCGAATCACTAAAACACCCAGCGGAGCTGAGAAACATGGTTACCTCTCCCGGAGGAACATCTGCGGAAGCCATTTATCAGATGGAGAAAGGTAGTTTGCGCACCGTTCTGTCGAAAGCTGTATGGGCGGCATTTCAAAGAGCCGAAGCGCTGGGAGATTCAAGTGCAAAAAAACCAAAAAGCTCATAGTCACAATTCGGCTCTCTGCGGTGTTTGCTAAACAGGTGGCCTCGAAGGTTATCCAAACCCGTATACAAGGCTGGTGACTGAGATGAAAGAGCTTCTCCTGGTGGTCGCAACCGCGATCGCATGCGCGCTTGGTGCTCCCTTACCAACAAATTGGCCGGAGTTTCACAACACCTCTCCCGACGTATCTTCACCACAACAGGCGGGCGACGTAACCAGTAATATTCAAAAGCTCTCCTCAAACGACCCGCTTGAAAGAGTGACGGCCGCGTGCTCCCTCGGTGAGCTTCGCGCGCAAGAAGCAATTCCGGCTCTCGTCAAATTACTTTCTGACAATACAGAGGTTCAGTACTCCGGCTGCAGTGGCAAGAATAATTGGAAAGACGGGTCAGTCCCAAAGACGACGCCAGGCGAGATGGCTGCCGTTGCCCTGACGCAAATCGGATCGGCTGCAGTTGAACCATTGATTGGCGCAATAAGATCTGATTCTCCAATAGCGAGAGCAAATGCTGCGTTTGCATTCGGATTACTTCGAGATGCGCGAACAGTAGAACCACTCATCAATGCAACCAGAGACATCGACGCTCGGGTACGGGCCAAAGCGGTTTGGTCCCTTGGATTGACGGGCGACTCGCGAGCCGTCGAAGCGTTAGCAGGAGCTTTAAAAGATTCCGACTCAGACGTCCGTTCGCAAGCGGCATGGTCACTTGGATTGAAAGGCGACGAGCGGTCAGTTGAGCCTTTGATTGCTGCGCTTGCGGACCAAAATCAAAAGGTCCAGTCACAGGCAGCGTGGGCGTTGGGATTGAAAGGCGATCGACGCGCGGTCGAGCCGCTGGCAAACGCCCTCTCGGCTTCATCAGAGCATGTCAGATCTCAAGCCGCATGGGCTCTCGGCCTGAAAGGCGATGAACGTGCGGTTGTACCCTTAATTGCGGCTTTGAGAGATTCGGAGCCGTCAGTCAGATCTCAGGCCGCTTGGGCGTTGGGTCTGAAAGGTGATCGTCGCTCGGTTGACGCACTGCGCGTGGCTTTGAAGGATGAAGATGAGAGCGTAAGAAAACAGGCAGCCTGGGCGCTGCGACTTCAGGAATTAAAAGGCTACTGAGGCCGATCGATTAGTACCCGTCTACCATCTACACGATAGTCGCTATTGACGATTCGATTGACGGCTTCAGCATAAAGAACGTGTTCCTCTTCGAGGATGCGGGCTGAAAGTGACTCTTCAGAGTCGTCGTCAAGCACCGGCACAGCTCGCTGCGCAACGATTGGACCACCATCGAGTGCGTTATCGACAAAGTGAACTGTGCAGCCGCTTAATTTAACTCCATGGTCAAGCGCTTGTTGCTGCGGTTTCAATCCGGGGAAGGAAGGCAACAGACTCGGGTGAATATTCAGAATTCGCAGCGTAAACGTTTGGACAAAAATAGGCGATAACACTCTCATATAGCCCGCGAGACAAATCAGATCGACGTTGTGTTGCTGTAGAGCTTCGATAACTTCGGCTTCATGTTCCTCGCGTTTCCGCCCCAACCGTTCAATAACAACTGTATTTAAACCTCGTTCGCGGGCCAGATTTACTCCCGCCGCGTCAGCCTTGTCACTCACGACAATTACAATTTCAGCATTTGTAATGACGCCATTTCGGATCGAGTCGCTCAAGGCGACCATGTTTGATCCACGTCCGGAAATAAGGACCGCAATCCGCGACGCTTTCGGTTTCTTTTGATTCTGATCCAATCCGATGAACGTCCTAAACTAGAGTTACTGAACGATCGCCTGTTACCACTTTACCTATTCGGAAGCACTTCTGTCCGATTCCGACAAAGTGATTTTCGATCGCGTTTGCCGACTCTGGGGCGCAGACAATCACCATCCCTACACCCATGTTAAAAGTGCGATACATCTCTTCATCGACAACATTACCGAGCTGCTGCATCAACTCGAAAAGCGGCAAGTTGGGCCATGACTTCTTTTCGATAACAACGGCGGTTCCTTCGGGCAGGATTCTGGGCACGTTGTCAGTCAATCCTCCGCCGGTAATATGGGCCAACCCTTTGATTGAACCGTTATCCAGTAGACCTTCGAGCGGCTTGAGATAACTCAAGTGCGGCTGCAGTAGGGATTCAGCGACAGTCATTCCCACTGTCGGTAATGGCGTCTCCGCTTGATAGCCAGCTACGTCAAAAAACAGTTTGCGTGCCAGCGAGTACCCGTTTGTGTGAAGACCAACTGATGGCAGGGCCAGCAAGACATCTCCCGGAACGATACTCTTGCCGTCGATTATCTTTTTTCGATCAACGACCCCAACAATGAAACCCGCAATGTCGTATTCACCTGACTGGTAAAACCCGGGCATTTCAGCTGTCTCGCCACCGAGAAGCACACAGCCATTTTCACGACAACCGGCTGCAACTCCCTCGATTACAGTTGCTACCGTTTCCGGTGAAAGTGCCCCGGTGGCGATATAATCCAGAAAGAACAGTGGCCTTGCGCCCTGGACCAGAATGTCGTTCACACAATGATTAACCAGGTCTCGTCCCACCGTATTATGGACGCCTGTCACGAACGCAATCTTTAGCTTGGTGCCTACCCCATCAGCAGAAGCGACGAGCACAGGTTGGGCCATGCCGGGAAAAGCTCCGTCGAACATGCCACCGAAACTACCAATCTCCGAAAGAGTTCGCGGATTAAAGGTTGTTCTCGCGAGATCTTTAATACGATCCGTAGTTCGGGTCGCGGCGTCGATATCAACACCGGCGTCACTGTAAGAAATTGGTTTAATCATTAAATCGATTACTGCTTCCTGGGTTTAGGTGGCGGGCCAAAGTCGCCATAAGCGATAAAGCCGGACCTTGAAGAATCGTCTTTCTGGGCAAGCCTTCCGGTCCAAAGATCCTCGCTGGGCTCTTTCGCGGTCTTTACAGAAATATCTCCGGCGCCACCACGAGTTGTCAAAGTGATCTCTCCCTGGAGATCAGTTCGATAGAGTTTCACATTCGCTGCTTTAAGTCGATCGAGTACGGATTGATGCGGATGTCCATACCGGTTCCAGGCTCCACAGGAGACTATGGCAATCTCGGGTTTTACACGTTTGAGGAAATCATCCGTGGTCGCATATTTCGAACCGTGGTGCGCAATCTTCAAGACGCGCGCCTGAAGATTCAAATCCTTAGTCAGCAATCGATGTTCTGTTTGCTCCTCGGCGTCGCCCGGTAACAACATTGAAAACGAACCGTAGTCGAGGCGAGCAACAATAGAATTGGCATTTGGTTCGTTGCCGCCAGTCTTCATCTGTTCCTTAGTGAAGTAAGGTTCAGTTGGTCCAAGAATGGTCAGCAAGGCACCGCCCCCCAGGTCGTATTTCTTACCCGGCTGCGCTTTCTCGTATTGCACGCCACCAGTTTTGATTGCGGCCTGATAATCGTCGTAGAACTTCGTTACCGAAGCGGTTTTGGGATTTGGCTTTGCGGGTACGACCGCTGCACCTTTTTTCGACCCTTTGGTACTGGGTGACTTAGCCACAACGGCTGACGGCGGAATAACGGGACCTTCGCCATTGTCAATTACGTTCAGAACTTTTATGGCTTTGAAAACCTCGGCGGCGCCACCGATGTGGTCGGGATGAGGGTGTGTCGCAATAAAGTAGTCGAGTTGTTGGATGTTGTTCTTCTTCAACGCTTCAACAACGGCTTTACCTCTTGAAACGTCACCAGCATCGATTAGTACTTTAATGCCGGAAGGCGAAGTAATCAGTATCGAGTCACCATTAACTGGTCCAACATCAAGAATCTTGATTGTTAGTTCTGCGCCCGACGGAGGTGGATTTCTTGTCTTCCACGCTGGATAGATAAACTTATATCCAAGGTAGCCACCTATCGAAGCCAGCACCAGGAAAACCGCTATTGCACAACCACAGCCTCGGGTAGCTCGTCGCACCTATAGCCCCTCTAAGTATCAATTATCATTTGATAATTATGAATTATGACGTGAGCGAATTTGAGCACAAAACTAACGATTGATAATTCTCAAATCACAATTGATCTTTAACGGGATCATCCTTCGGCAGCTACTGACTCATGATCACGTTCCCACATCGTTTCTGCTTCTCTTGTAATTCGAGTGGGATAGTTGCCATTCCAACAGGCGACACACACTGAATTTTCATTGAGCCCGGTAGCAGTAATCATCCCCTCCAGCGAAAGGTAGCCCAAAGAGTCAGCTTCGATAAACTTACAAATCTCATCAACTGACATTTGTGCCGCTATCAACTCTGACTTGTCGGGAGTATCTACGCCGTAGTAGCAAGGACTGATGGTAGGTGGGCAACTGATGCGTACATGAACTTCTTTCGCCCCGGCTTCACGCACCATGCGCACAATCTTCTTTGAAGTGGTTCCGCGAACGATGGAGTCGTCAATCAACACCACCCTTTTGCCATTAATCAAGTCGCGGACAGGGTTAAGTTTGATGCGAACTCCAAACGAACGAATTGATTGGCGTGGCTCGATAAAAGTCCGGCCCACGTAGTGATTTCGTACCAGGCCAAAACGAAAGCTAAGCCCGCTCTCGGCCGCATATCCGACTGAAGCAGCAACACCCGAATCAGGTACTGGCACCACGATATCTGCGTCAGCTGGCTGTTCGACCGCAAGTTGCCGGCCCATTTTGTGCCTGGATTGATTGATCGACCGTCCATAGATTAGCGAGTCGGGACGAGCGAAGTAGACGTGCTCGAACAAACACATCGAGTGCTTTTGTTTCGGCAGAGGATTAGACGAGCGCAGGCCATTTTGATCGATCACAATCATCTCGCCAGGCTCGACGTCGCGAACGTACTGCGCATCAATCAAATCAAAGGCACACGTCTCGGAGGCAACAACCCAGGCATCACCCAGGCGGCCCAACGCAAGAGGCCTGAACCCCCTACTATCACGGATCGCAATTAACTCCTTCGGGGTGAGAAAGAGCATCGAGAATGCACCCTCTGTCTCACGCAAAACCTGAGGTATCGCCTCTCTGATCGGCAGTTGAGAACGCGCAACTCCATGAAGCACAATTTCAGTGTCGGAGGTGGATGAGAAGATTGCCCCTTCGCGCTCGAGACGACGCCTGTCTTCTCGCGCGAACGGAAGATTGCCGTTGTGGCAAACGGCTATCTGACCATGCTGACAATTTACGAGGAATGGTTGGGCCTCGAGAATCGAAACTTCTCCGGCGGTGGAATAACGCACATGTCCTATCGCGCTTGATCCGCGTAGCCGATCGAGCTGACTTTGATTGAACGCTTCGGAGACGTGCCCCATCGCTCTTTCGAGTCGTAATTCTGAACCGTCGGACGCAACAATACCGCACGACTCCTGACCTCGATGCTGTAAGGCGTAGAGTCCGAGGTAAGTAAGGCGATTTGCTTCCGGGTTTCCATAGATTCCAAAAACGCCACACTCTTCGCGAAGCTTTGTTATCTCGATTTCAGCCAATGGAGTTGTTCCTGGTTTTGAATAGCGTTGGGGATTACTCGATGAGCTTACTTCGCATTCAAAAACGTTTCAACTTCAAAAGTGCAGATTTCTTTTTCGTTGCAAAAAACCTGCAACGAAACGACAGCGGCATGGTCAATACACAAATGTGACTCGCTTCGGTATGATGAATTTCTGGTCGACCTATTTAGACTCGTGAGGACCATTGATGTCGCCTAAAATCGTTTTTGGTACTTTAGTCTTCGCCGCTTTGGTGTGCTTTTGTTTTTCGGTGAATTCAAACGCGCTGGCTTCGAATTCAACCCGTCCGAACAAGCGAGCCGCTGCCAGAATTTACGGTCAGTACTGCATCGCCTGTCACGGCTCCGACGGTCGGTCTCAAACAAAGAAAGGTAAGTACAACCACGCCAGGGACCTTTCTGATGCGAAGTGGCAGGACGACGTTAGCGACGAAAGAATTTTCAACTCGATCATGAATGGTCGCAATGTTCGTGGCAATATGCCCGGGTTTAAGGATAAATTAAATGAGCAGGAAGCCGACACCCTTGTAGAATATGTCCGCCGGTTTAAGAAGTAGCCAGATCGGAAGGTAGTTGAAGTGAATAAGAATCTCATTCGAGGCGTAGCTATTAATCTCCTGCGAGTGGGACTTGTTGCGCTTATTTTGGGCGGTTGCTGGTTGATCTACCGTAGTCTGCCCCAAAGTGAGAGCGCTACGCCCGATCAGGGAGCGACAAACGTCCAGATAATTCTTCACCAACCAGCTGAAAGTGCCTTTCCAACGCTGCAGGCTTCAATCGAGTTATATCCAGTGGATGTTGTGGCCGTCCAGCATGAATTCTTTGCCGAACCGAGAGCTGGAAAACGCTTTGATGATTTTTTTAAAGAGCGGATGAAAGGCCGATCCAAAGTCGATACGGAGCTGGATAAACAAGGACATGGTTCGGTGTTATTGACGCCCGGAAGCTGGTGGCTCCGTGCGAAATTATCTGGAGACGAAGAGATTGAGTGGCGCTTGCCACTGAAAATTTCCGGCACCAGACAGGTGATCGAATTAACCCCTCAGAATGCCTACACTCGCAGTAAAACATTTTGACATGTTAGCCCTGCGCGTCGAAAAGAAACGACTCTCAGTCAAAGAGATTCCAAAGCTGAAACCCGAAGGTGAGGCGCTGGTTCGCGTCGTGCTTTCCGGGATTTGCAACACCGACCTTGAAATTGCTCGCGGATATGCGGGCTTCAACGGAACGATTGGTCACGAGTTCGTAGGCGTCGTTGAGAAGTGCAACGATAAAAGCCTCACCGGAGAACGCGTGGTCGGTGAGATCAATGCCGGGTGCGGCAAATGTCGATTGTGTCTTGCCGGTGACTCGCGTCATTGCCCCAATCGCACTGTGCTCGGAATCGTTGGTCGCGACGGCGCGCACGCGGAATTTCTACGTCTACCGACAAGAAATCTAGTTCGCTTGCCTGCGGCAATCGGTGATAAACAAGCGGTCTTCATCGAACCACTCGCCGCAGCTTGCGGAATCCTGGAACGAGTCTTGATCAATGCCGGTGACAAGGTTGCTGTTATTGGCGATGGAAAGCTGGGCCTGTTGTGCGCCCAGGTGGTAGCGCTGCAAAAGTGTGCCGTGACTCTTATCGGTAAGCATCGAAACAAAATGAGGATTGTAGCCCAACAAGGCATTGAAACGATCAGTCCGGCAATGGCAGGCAAGCGCAAGCGAGAATTCGACGTTGTGGTTGAGGCGTCGGGATCACCTTCGGGATTTGCCCTCGCGCTCGACCTTTTACATCCAAGGGGTACCCTGGTTTTGAAATCCACCTTTCACGACATCACTAAAATGGATGCGGCGCGGATTGTTGTTGACGAGATCACCATCGTTGGCTCGCGCTGTGGGCGTTTCGAACCAGCAATCGACCTGCTAAAGAGGGGCGCCGTGGAAGTTGAGAGCTTAATAAGCGAAGAACACTCTTTGGCTGACGGCGTGTTTGCAATGCAGCGCGCCGGCGAGCGAGGCGTTATGAAAGTACTGCTCCGGCCTTAAATCCTGCGGCTACGGATTTCGGCCCTTCACGCTTTTGCTTCGCCATGTTAGACCACCGGTGACGCGTTCCGCGCTCGCTTCACGCTCGCCTGGCTGTCAACTATCGCCCTTAAATACCTCTAAATACCTATCTGACGACTTTCGAGGCAAGCTGTTAGCCGCGACCATATCCAAAGCTTTTTGCCCGCAGCCAACCCTTTAGCTATACTCTAGCCCTTTCCTTGTGCTCTCATGCTGGCAGAATCAGCAAACGTGTCCCCGAGAGCACAGCGGTTTCGGTTATTTCGAAGGTGGTGAGCTATGTTTGACCTCTCAAAATCCAATATAACAGACCAGGAACGAACTATTTTGCGAAAGCTGAGAATCTGGATTGCAGCCCTTGCCGTAGCGTGCCTGGTCGCCGGTATTGGTATTGGAGCAATTCTTTCCGGAAGACCTACGGTCGCCCAGGATGGAATACAAATTGCTCGAGCACCTGAAGCTCTCTCTGCCTCTTTTGCCGAAATTGCGCGTCGCGTTGAACCAGCAGTGGTCAACATCGAAACCGTCCAAAAGTCGATCGATGTAACTGATAAGAGCGGCGATGAAGACGGCGACGATCAAGCCGCTAACCCACTACTCGATATGTTTCGCCGGCAGCAACGACGTCCCACTCGAGGAGTTGGCAGCGGATTCATCGTTAGTCCCAAGGGTTACATCCTGACTAACAATCATGTGATCGAAGACGCCAGCCGCATCATCGTCGGATTGCAGTCAGGTGAGAAATATCGGGGTACGGTGCTCGGCGTAGATTTTGCTACGGACGTCGCGGTCATCAAGATCGATGCTCCGCACGACCTTCCCACCGTCACACTTGGCGACTCGAATGCCGCGCAGGTTGGCGATTGGGTACTCGCCATGGGTTCACCATTTGGGTTGGACCAAACTGTCACCGCCGGAATTATTTCCAAAAAGGAACGCGAGAGCCCGTTCTTCAACGTCTTCCAAAGGTTCCTTCAAACTGATGCTGCCATCAACCGCGGTAACAGCGGTGGCCCATTGGTCAACATGCGTGGTGAAGTGATCGGGATGAATTCTCAGATTGCCACTTCAACCGGGGATTACAACGGCATCGGCTTTGCGCTTCCCGCCAACGAGACCAACTTTGTCTATAAACAAATTGTTAGCCAGGGAAAAGTAAAACGCGGCTATCTCGGCATCTCGCTTGAATCGGTGCATGAGGAGTTTGCAAAAGTTTACGGATTGCCGGAAACAAAAGGAGCTATCGTAACGTCCGTAACTCCGACCGAAAGTGGACAAGCGACGCCGGCAGCCAAAGCGGGTCTTCAAGCCAGCGATGTCATTGTTGAGTTTGAAGGCACTCCCGTTAACAACGCACCTGACCTTATTCAACGAGTTGCAAGCACTCCAGTGGGCCAGCAAACCACGTTGGCTTTCTTGCGTGATGTCAACGGAAAACAGGAAAAGAAAACCGTTAGTGTCGTCCTCAGCGAACGACCAAATACTGACGATAATGTGAAAGAGTGGGTTGAACCAACTAAGACAACTCCGAAGAGCCAAGATCCCAAGGGTAATGCTTTGCACCTTGGTATTACTCTCGCTGAGTTAACACCGCAACTGATCGCTGAGAGAAAATTAACCGGTGTTCAGGGTCTATTAGTAAAAGACATCGATCCGGATGGGCTGGTGGCTGAGATTCGGCTGCCCCCGACCAATTCACCGGCGCTCGTGCTCGGTGACGTGATCAACCGAATCAATCGTGTTCCTGTGAATTCACTGGCTGACTTCCAACGCGTTCTGAACACACTTAAGCCGGGAGATCCAATCGTTCTGAATGTGACCAGCACGCAGCGTGATCGAAATGGAGATCGCCAGGTACCACGAATAGTTCAGTTCACGTATCAATAATCGCCGTAAACCTGAAGCAGGTGCCGAACCGTCGTGCCAGTTGTTGGTGAAACGCACGCGCCGGCACCTGATTCTTCGATAGAAAAGATCTGCGTTTAGAAATAGAAATCGGAAACTAGATATGGCTCAGGCAAAAAAAGCTGTCGCAAAGACCAGCAAACAATCGACTAAAAGCGTTTCACGTTCTTCAGTAAAAACCTATCACAACTTTATCAATGGTAAATGGGTCGCGAGCGAATCAGGAGAGATGTTCGAGAACATCAATCCCGCAGACACGCGCGACATCGTCGGACGCTTTCCACTATCAACAAACGACGACATCTATGCTGCGGTTAACGCCGCTCAGAATGCATTCGACGGGTGGCGCAATACTCCCGCACCGAAACGTGCCGAGTTGTTGTTCCGTTTGGGCGAGATCCTGATTCGTGACAAAGAAAAGTTCACCTCAGATATGACTCGCGAAATGGGCAAGGTTCTAAAAGAAGCCGGAGGCGACGTTCAGGAAGCAATTGACTGTACTTATTACACCGCTGGCGAAGGTCGACGGCTACACGGCTTTACGACTCCCGCTGAAATGCGCGACAAGTTTGCGATGTGCATTCGCCAGCCAGTTGGTCTATGCGGCTTGATAACGCCGTGGAATTTCCCGATGGCAATTCCTTCATGGAAACTTATTCCTGCCCTCATCTGTGGGAATACAGTCGTGATCAAACCGGCCGAGGACACACCACTCTCTACTTACAACCTTGTCAAAGCTTGCGAGGAAGCCGGTATTCCTCCAGGCGTCGTTAACATGGTCAGTGGTTTCGGTGAGACGGTGGGCGCGGCAATGACCAATCATCCGGCGTTGCGCTTGATATCTTTCACTGGATCAACGGCAACTGGTCGCATCGTCGCCTCATCGTGCGCAGAAAGAAATGCTATCTGTTCGCTCGAGATGGGCGGTAAGAATGCCATCATCGTAATGGACGATGCTGATATCGATCTCGCAGTAGAAGGCGCCATCTGGGGCGCCTTTGGTACGTCTGGTCAACGTTGCACTGCTTCGTCACGACTGATTGTCCATAAGAAGGTCTATCGTCAGTTTGTGACCAAGCTCGTGGAACATGCCAAAGGACTGCGCGTTGGCAATGGCGCCGATCCAAAAACTGATGTTGGTCCGGTGATCAATGCCGAAGCAGTCGAGAAGATCATGGGTTACATCCGAATTGGGCGCGATGAAGACGGAGCCAAGCTGGCTTCTGGTGGGAAACGATTATCCCGGGGCGACTATGGTCACGGCTTCTTTATCGAGCCGACTGTGTTTACGGATGCAAGTCCCGACATGAGGATCTCGCAGGAAGAGATATTTGGACCAGTGACTACAGTTATTCCCACCGGTTCACTCGAAGAAGCAATCAAGATTGCCAACGGAGTGCGATATGGATTGTCCGCGGCAATCTACACTCAGAATGTTAACCGGGCATTTCATGCAATGAACGACATGTACACCGGCATCTTCTACGTAAATGCGTCAACAATTGGCGCTGAAGTACATTTACCGTTTGGCGGCACCAAAGCAACTGGCAACGGTCACCGGGAGGCCGGCACACAGGTCCTGGATATTTTTTCTGAGTGGAAGTCAATCTACGTCGACTTCAGCGGTAAATTGCAACGAGCACAAATCGACCCCGTCGAATCGTCACAATAGGAAATCACGCGATCAAGTCGATTTAATAACTATCTATTTCAGCGGAGGATAAACAGTGATTGTCGGGCTACCCAAAGAGATAAAAGACAATGAGTATCGAGTTGGCTTAACACCAGCAGGTGTGCGCGCGCTGAAAGATGCGGGCCATGAAATCATTGTCGAAACTAATGCTGGCGGGGGTTCAGGTTTCGAGGACCCTCTCTATCAACGGGCCGGCGGCACCATTGTTAATTCCGCTGATGAAGTTTGGGCCAAGGCTGACATGGTCGTGAAGGTGAAAGAACCAATTGCGCCCGAATATCCGAGAATGCGGGAAGGCCAACTGCTATTCACTTACCTTCATCTTGCGCCAGATCGCGAACTGACAAAACAACTCGTGGAGCGCAAAGTCACCGGCATCGCCTATGAAACCATTACTGATCGTCGCGGAACTCTTCCATTGCTAACTCCAATGTCGGAGGTCGCCGGACGAATGGCCATCCAGGTTGGCGCGCATTACCTGGAGAAGATGAGCGGCGGTCGAGGAATTCTGCTTGGCGGCGTCCCCGGTGTTCCGGCAGCTCGGGTAGTTATTATTGGCGGCGGCGTAGTTGGCACGAACGCTGCCAAGATTGCCGTGGGAATGGGCGCACACGTCACCATTATCGATAACAATCTGGACCGATTACGGGAATTGGACGATATTTTCCTTTCAAAAATCTCAACGCTGGCATCAAGCGCCTACATGATTCATGATGCAATTTCAACTGCCGACTTAATCGTTGGTGCGGTGCTCGTTCCAGGGGCGGCCGCGCCAAAACTGGTTACAAAGAGTATGTTGAAAGATGTGCCCAACGGCGCCGTGGTGGTAGACGTCGCAGTGGACCAGGGCGGATGCATCGAGACTACACATCCAACTACTCATTCAAATCCAACTTACTACGTTGAAGGTGTGCTGCATTACTGCGTCGCAAATATGCCGGGAGCGGTGCCACGGACTTCCACCTTCGCACTGACGAACGCGACCTTACCCTATGCGCTGAAGTTGGCGAACAAGGGATTTCACGATGCGATAAACAGTGACTCGGGGTTGAAGGAAGGTGTTAACACTTACGCCGGCCATTGTACCTACGAGGCAGTAGCGTTAGCTCAAGGTATTAGTTTCACCCCTCTGAGTGAAATGTTGTCCGTGGTTAGTAGTCAGTAATCAGTGGGTTTCAGGACCATACTCCACGGACTACGGACCACTGACAACGGACTACGGACTACTAACTAATTGAGCAACACAGTCGACGAGACTCTCCGGAGATACGGGTTTCGCGAGGAATGCGTTTACCTGCTCCGTCTCGGACGCCGCATTCTTTGGATCTAATGCGCTGAGGAGAATGATTGGCAGTTGTGATAGGTGTTTACTGCTGCGGATAAACCGGCAAAGCTCATAACCGCTCAGATTCGGCATCATCGCGTCAGTCACAACCACATCAAACGAGCGCGCAATCAACAACTTCATAGCCTCCAATCCATCTGTCGCGCTCAACACCTCGTAACCCGCCCGCTGGAGAACGATCTCCAGGTAGCGTCGCAACGCCGGATCATCCTCTGCCAACAAGACAGACCGATACGGCTCAGACGTGTCACCGCCATGAACCTTTAAATTAACTAATTCGAAATCCGAAGAAATCATAACTGGGGGATTCTGCGATTTGGGGCTCGCTCCGAAGGCCGTGAGGGCTTTAGAAGGGAGGCCAACCCGGGACGGGCTCGCCTTATGCAGAGTAGCCGTTCATCCTCGTGATTGTCAATGTTATCAATCGTTCAACACTGGCTGTAACTAATTGTCAATAAACGCTTGATGCCATAGTTCGAGCCCGAGGAGTTGAAAAACCTGCAAGTTGTTGTCTTCCCTCCCGGAGAAATTGCCATCGACTATGCGTTTAACCTCACGCGGTCGAAAAATCCCCCGCCGCTTGATTCTTTCTTCCGAGAGTAAATCATCCACCATCGGCCGCAAGGGCCCTCGCAACCACGACCTTATAGGAGCTCCAAAACCAGCCTTCTTTCGCCAAACCACGTCTCCAGGCAACACACCCTCGAGCGCCCGCTTCAAGATGTACTTCCGCTTCAGACCTTTCAATTTTAGCCGGGGCGGCATACGCGCTACCATTTCAATCATTTCTCGGTTTAAGAAGGGTACTCGCACTTCCAGATTCGCCGCCATCGAGGTTTTGTCAGTCGTCATCAGATTCAAACAGGGTAGAAATGTCTTCAGATCAACGTACAGCAGTCGATTTAGAGGGGCTGCGTTAGCTGCGTCAGCGAAGTAACCACGATGCGCTGCGTAAGGATCGTTTTGAGCGGTCAGTTCACGCCACTCGTTCGAATACATTCGGTGTTTTGTTTCGTTGCTAAAGTAAGTCCCGAAGCCCAGGTAACGGTCTTCAAAATCTAAAGCCGCGCTCCTGGCAAACTTCTTCGCGTTTCTTAGTGGCGCCGTAAATCGACCCGGAAGTCCTCCCGGCAAAACATCTGCGACTGTTTTCAGCAACGGTCCACGCAACAAACTGGGAACCGGATCGAACGCGGAAGCCAGCTTCATCGCGAGCTGTCGCGGATAACCCGCAAAAACTTCGTCACCACCCATGCCTGACAGCATTACCGTCAACGTCTCCCGTGCCGCGCGTGAGATCAAATAACTGGAAATCGCCATATCAATGGGCGGTTCTTCCATATGATGAACCAGCTTTGGCAGTAGGTCGGTGACGGATGGCTGCAAAATGATCTCGTGATAATCGGTCTTAAGCTGCTCGTTGACACGCCGAGCCCAGCGGACATCGTCAGGAATAATGTCGTAACGCAGGTCCTCACTTTTAATTCCGGCGGTGTAAGTGCTCAGCGAACGCCCATCGCGATGTCGTTCCATCATCGCAACGATGCCCGACGAATCAATTCCTCCCGAAAGAAAAGATCCAAGTGGAACGTCCGAGACCATCTCCATTCGAACAACTTTGTCTAAGGTTGCAAGCGTCTGTTCCTTCCACCAATCTTCTTTATGACTGTCGTCGATATGATCGAAAGACACGTCCCACCATTTCGTCAAAGTGATCTTGTCATGTTGCCATTTCAGGATGTGACCTGGCGGGACCGTCTTTATTCCACTGAACAACGTGTTTGGATCGGGCGCCCAAAGAAAGGTTAGAAACTGGTTCAGTGAATTGGGATCAAGAACAGGTCTGACGATTCTCGATGCAAGGATTGCCTTGACCTCAGAACCAAAGGCAAATTTTGCGGGCTGGGCGTTCGCGGGTGAAACGGCGGCGTAATAAAGTGGCTTGATACCGACGTGGTCGCGGACCAGTGTGAGTCTTCTCTCCTGGTTGTCCCAAACCGCAAAAGCAAACATGCCGTTAAGCCTGCCAACACACTCGCTATCCCATTCTGCAAACGCAGCTAACAGTACTTCAGCATCACTATCAGTGTGAAAACGACGACCTGAAGCTTGTAGCTCTTGACGTAGCTCTTTGTAGTTGTAGATCTCGCCGTTGAAGGTTAGTACGTAACGTCCATCGCTGGTGAGCATTGGCTCATGACCCGCAGAACTCGTGTCGATGATAGCTAGTCGACGATGGCCCAGGAACACTCTTCGGCCGTCATCATCGATATCAGTCGATGTCCAGACGCCCTGATCATCGCGACCCCGATGCTCGATACTTTCAAGCATGGGGCCGATAGATGTCGAACTCCGAAGATCTATTAAACCAGCAATACCGCACATATAACTATGGAGTGCGCCGGCCGGCGGCGCTTATCAGAGCCATTCCCACTCTCTCTTCTGAAATAGCAAGCCGCCGTCGCCAAACTAAACCGGAACTAAGCTTTTCTGCCGGAGCGAATCGACAATCCGAAATGTCGTTCTGGTTGTATTTACCAACTCCTCAAGGGGAATCGGCGATGGTCCACCATTTATCAGGTTGCGACATAGCGTTTGAACTTGAACTTGCTGGCCCTTGTCCTGAGCCTTCAAAGAAAACTCGTTCTCGTGACCATCTTCATAAGATGCGGCTCGTCTGAAATCATCGATTACGAAAGCCTTCTTTCCACCAAGAATCTCGATTCGCTCTTTCGGCAAAGCTCGATCACCTTCGCTCAGATAGGCAATGACGCCGTTAGAACCGTCTGCGAAACGGACTGTAATCAGGACAGAATCCGCATCCACGATAGACTCCGATTTAGCGGCTGTGGACTCCGCGAAAACTGAAACCGGCGCAGCGCCCGTTAAGTATTGCATCAGATCGACAAAATGACAGACTTCACCGATGATACGGCCGCCCTGCTCTGGGTCATTCATCCAATGGTCCTTAGGAATTCTACCCGCATTGATTCGATAGATTATTGAGAGTGGATTCTCAGACTTTGCGAAGAACTCTTTTGCGCGAACTGACAACGGTGAAAAGCGCCGGTTGAAGCCAACCATCAACAAACGATCCGACGCCAGGGCTTGTTCGATCACACGATCGAGTTGCTGATCATTTAACGCCAGCGGCTTTTCGACAAAAACGTGTTTATCTCGAGCGAGAGCCTGCTGGACCAGCTCAGCGTGCGAGTCGTGACGGGTTCCGATTACGACCAGATTGACAGCGGTGTCGTCCAGAACCTCCTCAGCGCTTGAGACGGCTTCGGCAAACTCAAACCTTCTCCCAACGTCATGCGCTGACAGACCTGAAGCTGTAGCGATGGACCGGAATTCTGCTTTCTCGGATTTGAAGTGCGGCAGAAGCATTGCCGGCACGTAACCACCGGCGCCAATTAATCCAATAACTACTCCTGTTTGCGAAGAGGTTGCAGGAGATCGAGGAAGTAAGCGGATCTTCCGACTCACTTCTGCTTCCGGATCGTATTTCAGGAGGACGCCTAGATAAGGCTCGTTAAGTTGACCTGAGATTAACTGGTACGCGCGCTCGGCTTCATCGATCTTAAATCGATGGGTAATCAAACGATCGACACTCAAACGACCCTGATCGATCAGGTCCAGAAATGCTTCTATATTTCGCTTTTCAGTCCAGCGTACATAGGCAAACGGATAATCATGACCCAACTCTTCATAGTCACGATCATAACGGCCTGGTCCATACGACATTGAAATCAGTAACTTCAACTCGCGCATGTAGAACGGATGGCGAGGTATGTTGAGACCAGTCATTCCAACTACAACAACTCGTCCTTTCAATCGCGAGATCTTCGCCGCCATTTCAACCGGACCATTCGATTCACTTGCCGCGGTTATTAAGACTGCATCAGCGCCTCGGCCGCGAGTCCAATGTTCTACTAACTGCTCCGACTCCTCGTTCGCTATTGCGGCTGCGTCAGCACCAAGCTCAAGTGCCAGCTCCACCTTGTCAGACGCGAGATCGAGACCAAGAACTCTACATCCGTTCGCTTTCAAGAGTTGGACCACAAGTTGACCGAGCAGACCCAAACCAATTACGACTACCGACTCGCCCAGCGTTGGCTCGGCCAATCGAACCCCCTGGAGCGCAATGGCACCGAGGGTTCCGAATGCTCCACCGTCGAACGTCACTTCGTCAGGAAGGTGGACACAAAGATTTTGCGGTACCGATAGCACTTCGGCGTGCGAAGCAAATCCAAGCCCGGCGCAGGCAACTCGATCACCGATTTGAAATTCGGTGACGTCCGCAGCAACCTCGCAAACAATTCCTGAAGCGCTATAACCGAGACTCTGCGACGCCGCCATCTTGTCGCGCACCGAGGCAAAAGTATTTTTGATACCTTCGGATTTAACCTTCGCGATGACTGCCTTAACTAGATCGGGACGTTCCCGTGCCTCCTGGACCAAGCCCTTGCTCACCAGTTCCACGGCGGCTCGTTCAGTGCCGGCACTGATCAGGGACGACACAGTGCGCACAAGCACTCGGCCCTGTTGAAGTGTTGGCACCGGCACATCCCCGACAAAGGGCCGGCCAGTCTTTCGATTTTGGAGTACTTGTTTCATTCCACTTGACTGGCTACTTCTTTACCAGAGCCTCCTCAATGAGATCACTGACCCATTCCGCTCGGTCATGCCAGGTTCCCGACGCAACTGATTGCTGGCGTTTCGCGGCGAGCGAAGGATCATTTTCGCGCAATGCATCTTCAACGAGCGCAAAGAACTGGTCTCGCGAGCGCGCAATCCTCAGGACGTCACTCATTGGTTCATATTCAGGCAGCGGCGAAATGACCACTGGCTTACCGGTGGCCAAATATTCCCGCACCTTGATGGCCGAACCATAGCTCGTAAAAGCTTGCTCAGTTTCCCATGGCAGGACGCAAACGTCGAATCCGGCCGCATATCCAGGTAATTCAGCGTATGAAACGGGTGGAAGAAAGTGAGTATTCGGTAAATTTTCAATCTCGAGGCCTCGAGAACGATTTCCAATAAAGATCCATTGCCACTCAGGACGAACTTGCGCCGCGCGCTTGATAAGTTCCTGGTCCACAAGCCACGGTTCGATAGCCCCGAAATACCCGAGGCGTGGATGTGGAATCTTCTGAATCTCTGCCGCCACTTCGAGCTCGCCTGAATGCACTCGACTCCAATGTGGAAAGTCCACTCCCTGCTCCAGCAAATGGGAATAACCACAGCCTCGGGAAGCCTCGGCAAAAAGTTTGCGACCTGAATAAAACACGAGATCTGCAGCATCGATTGCGTGCTCGTGAAGCTTTCTGATTAAGGCCGGATCGGTGGCATGGTCCATGGTGTTGGCGTCGTACTTGTCGGATACCTGGTAAACAATCACCGATTCCGAAAACGAGCCGATCATTTCCGCTGCTGTCGGAATTGCAATCCAAAGGATGGGTTGGACCATGTCACGTCGCCTCGCCAGCGCTCCGATTTGTGCGGCAATTGCACGTCGATTTAGTGAGCGGGCCGCGCCGCTTCCAAAAAACGGTAAACTCGCAGGCGATACAACGGTGATGCCATCCTCAGTTTGGCGAGCGAGTTTCGAGTAACTACCAAGCTTTCGCTTAATTCGCGGAAGTAAATCCTTGTGGCCGAGATTGGGCAGGCCCATCGAGATTGAGTTTACAAAGATTACTTTATTTCCTGCCTGAGCAAACTTTCGCATTAAGTGTGCTTTGGAGTGAGGATGGTGGTACCACCAATCTTCTCCCCCAAAACAAATTATCGAACGATCACGAAGCATTTCAGGACATCATACAGAATGGATAGTAGGGGCGGCACTCCGTGGCCGCCTTTAATTCCCTGGCGTTGGCCTTTATTCTCCTAACATATAGTCGCCCGGTCTCTCGTCATTGATACCTGTTGAGGTCTTTGGCACTTAGGGCGGCCACGGAGGGCCCGCTCCTACAACTGGCGTTTGCTTGACCTAAAAGTTGTGTATACCATGCCAATCGTGGCGGAACCTTATTTTTCACTGGTAGTTCTTTGCTATCGAAGCGGGAAGAGCATTGTTCCCTTCGTGGAGCGGCTTCAGCGTACTTTGTCGCGTTGCAACTTCACCTGGGAACTTGTGCTGGTCGGAAACTATATCGAAGGAAGCGACGATGAAACGCCGGCCGTGGTATCTGAACTCGCGAAAAGTTCGCCGAACATTCAAACTGTAATTCGCCCAAAACAAGGAATGATGGGCTGGGACATGAGGATGGGACTAAATGCCGCCCGTGGCACCTATATCGGAGTAATCGATGGCGACGGACAGTTTCCACCGGAATCGATAATCGCCTGCCTTCTCAAAGCAGAACTGGATGATCTAGACCTGACCAAAACTTATCGTGTAATCCGCGACGACGGTTTTTATAGACGATTGATCTCTTTCGTGTACAACGGACTCTTCAGTCTACTGTTCGGATTCAAAGTGCGCGACATAAATTCGAAGCCAAAGATTATTCGCCGCGACAAGTATGAACTATTGGAGCTGAAGTCGGACGATTGGTTCGCAGATGCTGAAATTGTAATTCGAGCACGCGAGTTGGGTTTGAAGATTGGCGAAACTCCCGTCCATTTTTCCGCCAATGACAAGCGCGGATCTTTTGTAAAGCCCAAAGCGATATTTGAGTTCGCTTCGAACTTGTTACAATATCGCTTCTCCCGCCCTCAAAGATCCCAGCCGGCTGCAATTGAAACACCCTCTTCCAAAAGTAAAGCCGCCACCCGCGACTAGAGCGTACTCGGTTCTTTGTACTCTGTTCCTGGAAGGTCAACCTGCGGGCAATCGAAATTTCGGAACTCCCGTAACCCGCGAAACTTAAGGAGTGTGTTATCGCGAAGGTGCGAATCATCATATTGTTTGCGCTGTCTTTCGCAGGGTGCCTTTCTATGGTCGATCCCAACCGAAAATATAAAGAACACCTTACCTCAGCGCACCGCGTTACAGTACCCCGAGCGCAGCGACCGGATGATTCTCGAGCCTTCCGCATGACCTCAGCGCACCTGGTTACAGTACCGCGAGCGTAGCGACCGGAT
>Ga0207674_10002180_pt1 | contig 24768 bp, 23 predicted proteins | sample KBSCornC72_FD_184303 | JGI IMG/M metagenome (GOLD analysis project Ga0207674, IMG submission 184303) | Corn rhizosphere microbial communities from Kellogg Biological Station, Michigan, USA - KBS Corn C7-2 (SPAdes) (version 2) | ecosystem: Host-associated > Plants > Roots > Rhizosphere > Soil ...
GCAAGTTCTTGGCTATCGACCCCTGCGGGAACGCCCCGGGGACGACTTCGGTCTGTCCGCCGCCCGAGGACGATGGCGAAGTCGAGGAGGTCGAGGTACCGCCCGTGCCGGTCGTGGCCGCCACCGGGGCGGACGGCACGTGCGACTTGAACGACAGCAGGGCCACGAGACCGGCGATGGTGCCGGTGACGGCCAGGATCACCCGGCGCATGACGCGGTTCCCCCTCAGAACTCGAACGACTCGAAGTGGATGCGCCGCCGCGGTACCCCGGCGGCACGCAGCGCGCGGACGGCGGCGGAGGTCATGCCGGCCGGCCCGCAGACGTACGCTTCCTGCTGGTCCAGGCCGGGCACCAGGGACTGCAGCACCCGCGGCGACAGCGGGTCTGAGCGGATCTGGGCCCGCGACCCGACCAGGTAGTGCACGGTCGCGCCGCGCGCGGCCGCGATCGCGTCGAGTTCCTCGCGGAACACGAGGTCCCGCTCGCTGCTGGCCCGGTAGATCAGGGTGACGTGGCCGGGGAGCGTGGCGAAGATGGCCCGCAGCGGGGTGATGCCGACGCCGCCGGCCAGCAGCACCACGCCGCGATCGGAATCGGCGGGAGTAAACGCCCCGTAGGGTCCCTCGGCGAAGATCCGGGTCCCGGGCTGCAGCTGCGCGAGCGCCTGGCTGTGGTCGCCCAGGTTCTTGACGGTGATCCGCAGTACGTCGTCTCCTGGCGCGGCGGAGAGCGAGAACGGGTGCGAGGACCACCACAGCGACCGCGTCAGGAACCGCCAGCGGAAGAACTGCCCGGGTTCGGCGTCGAGCTCCTCGAGCCGCCTGCCGCCGATGTAGACCGAGATGACCCCGGGCCCCTCCGCCTTCACCCCGAGGACCTCGAAGCGGTGCTTGCGGTAGGACAGCAGCGGGACGGCGAACCGGTACCACAGCACCAGGACGAGCACCGTGAGGTACATCGCGGACCACCAGAACCGCGCGGCCAGGTTGCCGACGAAGGCCGCGCCGTCGGCGAGCTGGTGGCTGAACGCCAGCGCGATCGCCAGGTAGGTGTACAGGTGCAGGAAGTACCACGTCTCGTAGCGCACCCGGCGGCGGGCGGCGCGCATCGAGACGATCCCGATGCCGAGCAGGAGGAACCCGGCCACGGTGGCCATTAGCACGTCGGGGTACTGGGTGAGCAGCGTCGCGCTCTCGCTCACCACGTTGGCGTGCGCGGTGACCGCGTAACCCCACACGATGAACAGGCCGTGCGCGACCACCAGGCTGACGATGTAACGACCGCCCATGGCGTGCCAGCTGGCCAGCTTGTCGGTGCCCAGGCCCCGCTCCAGTGGCGGCAGCCGCGCCATCAGCGCGACCAGGACCACGACGCCGTACCCGCAGAGCAGGCCGAGGACCTGGCCCGCACCGGTCAGCCAGCCGCCGAGCCCGTGGACGCCGGGCGTGCTGTGCCACCACAGGGCCATGACCAGGACCGCGCCGGCGATGATGACCGCCAGCACGCCGCGCGCGCCGACCCGGGCCGGGCGATTCGCCGGGCGGGCGGGCACCGGCCTGGGTGGCGGGCGCTCGAAGGGGCGAGACGGCGCCGGACGGGGCGTCTGACCTCGGTGCGGCCCAGGGGGCGCCTCCGCGCCGGCATGGCGAGCCGGGCCCGATCGCCTGGCAACGCTGGTCACCCGCACCTCCCGTTGCGACGGCCTAGCTGGAATCGTATGCGCAGCGGGCAGGATTGGCCGTCCGGATTCCGTCTCTTGCCCTCCCCCTAGTAATGACTACGCAGCGCGATTTCGCACGGTTCAGCTGGCTCTTGTAAGCGCTTCGTAATCGGGCCTGCCTCGCCCGTATGTCAACTCAAGTTGACAGCAGGTTGATGTCAACGTAGATTGACAGCATGGAGAACGCACCCGCCCTGGCGGCCGCGGCCGACAGCTCAGACCCGCGCACCGGGCTCCGGGCCGTCGCCGCCCTCCGCAGGCTGCTGGAGCAGCTCGAGGCGCTCCAGGTCGACAACGCCCGGGAACACGGCTGGTCCTGGCAGGAGATCGCGGAAATCCTCGGCGTGTCCCGGCAGGCGGTCCACAAGAAGCACGCCCGCCGCGCCCGCGCCCACTGACCTCGAGGGGATACCGATGTTCGAGCGATTTACCGACAAGGCCAAGACGGCCGTGATCGCGGCCAGGGCCGAGGCCGCCGAGCGCGGCGACCAGATCCGGCCGGTGTACCTGCTGCACGCGCTGGCGTCCGGCGACGGTGTCGCGGCCCGGGCCCTGGCCGGCCTGGGCGTCGACGCCGTCGCCATCGAGCGCAGGCTGGGCCGCGCCGCACCGCTGCGCCGGCCGCCAGGCGGTGACGACGCCGAGGCGCTGGCGAGCATCGGCATCGACCTGGACCAGATCGCGCGCAGGGTCGAGGAGAGCTTCGGCCCCGGCGCGCTCGACCGGTCCCCCGGGCCGGCCCAGGGGACCGGGAGGATCGCGATGACCCGGGAGGCGAAGCAGTCGGTCGAGCTGGCCGCCAGGGAAGCCCGGGCCCTGCGCCACGGCTACGTCGGCACCGAACACCTGCTGCTCGGCCTGATCGGGGCGGCGCAGCGTAACCCACGCGGGGACTTCGGCCCGCAGACTCTCGAGGAACTGGGCATCGATCCCGCCCAGGCCCGGCAGCGAGTGCTCGACGAACTGCGCCGCGCCTCGACCTGACCCGGCCCGTCGTGTCGATGGCGGCGGTCCGCTACCGGACGCCGGCCGGACGCCCGCCGCACGCCGTGGAACCGGGCTTCCACGGCGTCAGAACGCAGTGGATCCGGGGTTTCATGGCGCTGAAGTTGAGCCCGGCGCACCCGGACCTTACCGTGTAGATATATCGACCTAACTCTTAAGACAGAACACACTGTCCTTACGGAAAGTATCTATTCGAATACAGAGAGCCATAACCTGTTCTTGGGAACATCACGGATAGGATATGGATAGATGCTCAGAGTTAGCGACGAATGGGAGAGAGCACTCCACGCACCCGCCAGCGCCGTCGCCGGACCAGCAGGAGACGTCATCGTCATCCGCTCCGGCCGCAGCTACGACGGCAAACAGGGCATGAGCCTGGCCACCGGCGTGAGCAGCCGGTCCGCGGGCGCCCAGGCGCTGTGCCTGCACGTGGTGACGATCCCGCCCGGGAGCCGGGGCGTGCCGCACGTCCACGAGGGACATGAGTCCGCCATCTATACCGTCAGCGGCGAGACCGAGGTCTGGCACGGCGAGTGCCTGATGCAGCGCACCGTGGTCCGGGCCGGCGACTTCATGTACGTGCCGCCGGGCATCCCGCACCTCCCGGTGAACCGCAGCGACGTCATGACGGTGGCCGTCGTCGCCCGTACCGACCCTCAGGAGCAGGAGAGCGTGGTCACCATGAGCCTGCCGCCGCACCTCGCCGAACTCCACGACTTCCCGGTCGCCACCCCGTAGCCATCCCCACACGCGGCAGCCGCGGCCCTGATGGCCACCTCCCCCTCCCGCGAGCCAAAGGGCCGCGGCGCCGCCTGACCCCGCGAGCCAAAGGGCCGCGGCGCCGCCTGGACCGAGGAGCGACGGAGGAGCGACGAGGGAAGGCGGTGCCTCGAAGGCGGCCCGGCGGCGAGCGGGACGGCAGAGCCTCAGTCGGCGAACGCCTCCGGCGGGGGGCAGGCACAGACCAGGTTCCTGTCGCCGTAGGCCTGGTCGACGCGCCGCACCGGCGGCCAGTACTTGGCCCGGCGGTCCACGCCGGCCGGGTAGGCCGCCTGCTCGGCATCGTACGGATGCTTCCACTCCCCCGCGATGAGCATCTCCGCGGTGTGCGGGGCGTTCCTCAGCGGGTTGTCGTGGGCGTCGTACTCGCCGGAGGCCACCCGGGCGATCTCCGCCCGGATCGCGATCAGCGCGTCGCAGAACCGGTTGAGCTCGGCCAGGCTCTCGCTCTCGGTGGGCTCGATCATCAGCGTGCCGGCCACCGGGAACGACATCGTCGGCGCGTGGAAGCCGTAGTCGATCAGCCGCTTGGCCACGTCGTCTACGGTGATCCCGGTTTCCCTGGCCAGCGGCCGCAGGTCGATGACGCACTCGTGCGCGACCAGGCCGTTCCGCCCGGTGTACAGCACCGGGTAGTGCGGCGCCAGCCGGCGGGCCACGTAGTTGGCGGATAGCACCGCGACCTGGGTCGCCTGCTTCAGCCCGGCCGCGCCCATCATCGCGACGTAGGCCCAGGAGATGGGCAAGATGCCGGCCGACCCGTAGGGCGCGGCCGCGACCGGGCCCGCGCTGCCGCGGCCGGGCAGGAAGTCCGCCAGGTGCGCGCGGACCGCCACGGGCCCGACGCCGGGGCCGCCGCCGCCGTGCGGGATGCAGAACGTCTTGTGCAGGTTCAGGTGCGACACGTCGGCACCGAAGGCCGGCAGGGTGGCCACCCCGACCAGCGCGTTGAGGTTCGCCCCGTCGATGTACACCTGGCCGCCCGCCGCGTGCACGGCCGCGCAGATGTCGCTGACGTTCTGCTCGTAGACGCCGGCCGTGGACGGGTAAGTGATCATGATCGCCGCGATGTGGCCCTCGTGCGCCTCCAGCTTGGCCTGCAGGTCGCCGGCGTCGACGGCGCCGTTGGCGTCGCACTTGACCACCACGACGCGCAGTCCGGCCAGCACGGCGCTGGCCGCGTTGGTGCCGTGCGCCGACTCCGGGATCAGGCAGACGTCGCGTTCCTCCTGTCCTTGGGAGGCGTGGTAGCCGCGGATGGCGAGCAGGCCGGCCAGCTCGCCCTGTGAGCCGGCGTTCGGCTGCACCGAGACGGCGTCGTAGCCGGTGAGCCGGGCCAGCCGGAGCTCGAGCGACTCGATCAGCTCCAGGTATCCGCCCGCCTGGGAGGCCGGGGCGAACGGGTGCATGCCGGCGAACCCGGGCCAGCTGATGGGCTCCATCTCGGCCGCCGCGTTCAGCTTCATCGTGCACGAGCCGAGCGGGATCATCGACCGGTCGAGGGCGATGTCGAAGTCCGCCAGCCGCCGCAGGTAGCGCAGCATCGCGGTCTCGCTGCGGTGCTCGCTGAACACCGGGTGGGTCAGGTAGGCAGAGGTGCGCCGCAGCGCGTCCGGCAGCGCGCCGTCCGGCTCGGACAGTTCCACGTCCGCGGGGTCTTCCACGAAGCACAGGGCGGCCACGAGGGCGTGCAGCTGGTCCTCGGTGGTGGTCTCGTCGCAGCTGACCTGCAGCGCATCGTCCGGCGCCAGGTAGAGGTTGTACCCGGCGACCCTCGCACGTTCCAGGGCGTGCGTCGCCTCGTCGCGTCCGCCCGCGAACACGATCCGGATCGTGTCGAAGAAATCACCCAGGCTCGTTCGGTGCCCGTAGCCGCGCAGCGTCGCGGCCAGCACCGCGGCGCTACGGTGCACGCCCCGTGCGATGGCCGCCAGCCCGTCCGGGCCGTGGTACGCGGCGTACATGGCCGCGGTCACCGCCAGCAGGACCTGCGCCGTGCAGATGTTGCTCGTCGCCTTTTCCCGGCGGATGTGCTGCTCGCGGGCCTGCAGCGCGAGCCGGTAGGCGGGGCGGCCGTCGGCGTCCACCGACACCCCGACCAGCCGGCCGGGCAGCTGGCGCTTCAGCGCGTCGCTGACCGCGATGTAGCCCGCGTGCGGGCCGCCGAACCACAACGGCACGCCGAACCGCTGGGTGGACCCCACCGCGATGTCGGCGCCCGCCTCGCCGGGCGGCCGGAGCAGGGTCAGCGCGAGCAGGTCGGCGGCCACCGCGACCAGCGTCCCCGCCGCGTGCGCCGCCTCGATCAGCGGCGCGGGGTCGCGGATGACCCCGGAGGCGCCGGGGAACTGCAGCAGCACGCCGAACAGGTCATCGCCCTGCCTGGCGATGGCCTCTTGTGTGACCGGCTCGACCACCAGGTGGATGCCGAGTGGTTCGGCCCGGGTGCGGAGCACCGCCAGCGTCTGCGGCAGGCAGTCGGCGTCGGCGAGAAAAACGTGGCCCTTGCGGGTAGCGCGCCGCGCCAGCGTCATGGCCTCGGCGGCCGCGGTCGCCTCGTCGAGCAGCGACGCGCCGGCCCAGGGCAGCCCGGTCAGGTCGGCCACCATGGTCTGGAAGTTCAGCAGGGCCTCCAGCCGGCCCTGGGAGATCTCCGGCTGGTACGGGGTGTACGCCGTGTACCAGGCGGGGTTCTCCAGCACGTTGCGGCGGATCACGGCCGGGGTGATCGTGTCGTAGTAGCCCAGGCCGATCATCGAGGTGAGCAGCTGGTTCCGCCCGGCCATCCGGCGCAGCTCGGCCAGCGCCCCGGTCTCGGTCAGCGGACCGGGCAGGTGCAGATCGGCCGGGGGTGTCCCGTCCGGCAGGGCGGCGCTGGTGAGCTCGTCGAGCGAGGAATAGCCCAGGCTGCTGAGCATCTGCCGCTGCTCGGCTGGTGTCGGGCCGATGTGACGAACGGCGAAGTCTGTCATGGAGAGCCTCCCGGACGAGCGCGGTCGCTGGCTCCCCGTCTGTCACGGCGCCCGGACAAGCTAGGCCGCCGCTCCAGAGATGCCTATCCCGCCCGGTTCGTGTGCCTGAGAGGTTCCGGGGATGTTGCCCCTTCGGCGCCCGCGGTTATGCGGAGACTCTCCCGGCCGGTGTCGTCAGCATCTGCGATCTTACCCCGAGCCCGGCCCAGATGGTGGGACGCGCCGCTAACCCGTCTCAGCTCGTGCGGCGCAGGCGCCGCTTGGCCAGGTCGTCCTGGAAGCCCGCCCCGCCGGATGGCATCGCGACGAGCCCGTCCTCGGCCCGGACGGCGGGCAGCTCGGCTAGGTCGCCCTCGACCTCGCGCCAGACCTTGCCGAGCGCGATGCCGAACACGCCCTGGCCGCCTTGCAGCAGGTCGACCACCTCGTCGGTGGAGGTGCACTCGTAAACGCTGACCCCGTCGCTCATCAGCGTCACCTGGGCCAGGTCGGCGCTTCCCCGGTCGCGCAGGTGCTGCACCGCGGCCCTGATCTGCTGCAGCGAGATGCCCGTGTCGAGCAGCCGCTTGACCACCTTGAGCACGAGGATGTCACGGAAGCTGTACAGCCGCTGCGAGCCGGACCCGTGGGCGGCGCGGACGCTGGGCTCGACCAGCCCGGTACGCGCCCAGTAGTCGAGCTGGCGGTAGGTGATGCCAGCGGCGGAACAGGCAGTCGGGCCCCGGTACCCGAGCTCATCGGAGTCGGCGCCGGGCTGACCGGACGCGCCGGCCTCCTGCGGGGCGCTGGGGCCGCCGGAAACGCCGGGAACCTCGCTGTCGTCAAACAGGGTGCCCTGCGAGTCGTCGTCACCCCTAGTCACCGCCACGCCCACCTCCACGGGAGCTGACTACCCACGGTACTCGCACCGTAAGCCGCCGCATGCAGTGGCGTCAACGACCGCGCGCGGCGCGTCGCGACATTCCGGGGGCCCCGTGCCATATCAGGGCGCATGGCGAGTCCGCAGCCGGTCAGGTAGCCCGGCCGAAGTCCTCGGGCGAGATGGTGTCGAGGAACTCCCTGAACTTCTCGACTTCCGTCTCGTTGTCTTCCGGCTCCTCCGGGATGGCTACGCCCGCCTCGTCCAGGATCTCCTCGCTGGCGAAGATCTGCGCGCCGGTGCGCAGCGCTAGCGCGATCGAGTCGGACGGCCGCGCGCTGACCTCGGCGCCGTTGGAGAAGACCAGGTCCGCGTAGAAGATCCCGTCCCGCAGCGCGGTGATGTTCACCGTGCGGAGCTGGACGTTCAGCACCTCGAGCACGTCACGGAACAGATCGTGCGTCAGCGGCCGAAGGGAAACCATGCCCTGCTGGGCGAAGGCGATTGCCGTTGCCTCGACCGCTCCGATCCAGATAGGCAGGTACCTGTCGCCCTGCGCCTCCTTAAGCAAGACAATGGGGCTGTTCGATGGCATCTCGACCCGGACGCCGATGACCTCCATCTGCCGCACTACAGCTCCGTCCTCACGTGCCTGGGGAACCTCTGCTTGGCCACCACTCCCTTTGCCAAGGTACACCCGTAATCGCCCGGAGGCCGACCGCAGCCCCCCGGCTGCGGGGCCGGCCGAGTCCGGAGCGGGGCCGGATCCGGCCTGACCCGAGGCTCCTGGGGCCTCGAACTCGAAGACGCGGGCGTGCAGCGGCGCCGAGGCGAGCCCGGCTTCGCCGAGAGCGGATTCGACCAGCGTCGCGTGCAGCCGCAAGGTCAGGTCGGCGATCTGCCAGGCGGTCCTGGCCGCCGCGTCCCGCGCGCCCGGGCCGCGCTGCCGCAGCTGGGGCGCTATCACCTGCTCGACCAGGTTGGCAGCCCGGTCGGCCGCCGCCTTGACCGGGCGCAGGTGCCTGGCCTGCACGCCGTACTGGCGCAGTGCGGCCAGGGCCCGGGCCACCGCCAGCGCGTCCGCGCCGTATTGCCGGCCCACCCGGCGGATCAGCCCGTAGTCTTCGAGCTCGGTCAGCTCGGCCTCGCTGATCTCGGCGGCGTCGAGCAGCTGGCGGCGGGTCATGTCGGCCGGCGACCCGCCCGCCGGGGACTGGCCGTCGGCTGCTTCGGCCCCGTCGGCCAGGCGTTCCCTGATCACCCGTAGCGGCAGGTAGGAGTCCCGCTGCATGGTCAGGATGTACCGCAGCCGCTCGATGTCGGCCGCGGAGAACCGCCGGTACCCGGAGCGGGACCTGGCCGGCTCGATCAGCCCTTCGGCCTCCAGGAACCGGATCTTGGACGTGCTGATGTCCGGGAATTCCGGCTGGAGCTGAGCGAGCACCTCGCCGATGCCGAACTGACCGCGCGCGGACTGCTCGCTCATGCTCTGTCCCCCGCTCGCCTCCGGGGCGCCTTGAGGCCCTGCGGCTCGCTCATGCGTAGTCCTGGGCGCCCCTGCCGCGGCGGTCGGCGGACGGCGTCGAAGGGCCCGGGCCGAGATCCTGGCTGGTCAGGAACAGCAGCCGGAACTTGCCGATCTGCACCTCGTCCCCGCCGGTCAGCTCGGCCTCCTCGATCCGCTCCCGGTTCACGTAGGTCCCGTTGAGGCTGCCCACGTCGCGCACGGTGAACCGGGCGCCCTCCCGGTAGAACTCGGCGTGCCGCCGGGACACGGTCACGTCGTCGAGGAAGATGTCGCTGTCCGGATGGCGCCCGGCGGTGGTCAGCTCGCCGTCGAGCCGGAACCGGCTGCCCGCGTTGGGCCCGCGCATGACCAGCAGCAGGGCGCTGCCGGGCGGCAGCGCGCCGAACGACGCCGAATCGGGGTACAGGTCGTCACCGAGGTCGTCGTCGGTGCGGCCCAGCGAGATCGTCGAGGTGGTCTCGCCCGGGCGCTCCGGGGCGCCCCCGGCGGGGTAGCCGCCGGTCCCGCCGGGAGCAGCCGGCAACCCTGATCCGGCCGGCATCCCGGACCCAGGGGGCACCGGCGCGGTCAGCTGGGTCCCGCAGTACGAGCAGAACCTGGCTCCGTCGGGATTCGGCCGGCCGCACCTGGCGCAGTAGACCCGTGGCATGGCTCCGCTCGGCCTCCCCTGGTCGTACTCATCGTCTTCGAGCGATCCAGCCCACGGTACGCGAGAGGAGGCGGGGCGGTCCATGCGCCACGCGAACAGCCCGCGCCGTCTGCGCCGGCTATTTTCGTTGCGCCGCTTCCACCACACCGCCTTCTCACCTCCGCCGTGCACCCGCGCCATGCACTCCTGCCTGCCGGGTTCGTCTCCGGACCCGGCCCGGCGGGCGGTGACCGCCGGGCGAATCGCAATGCGCGATTGTCTCACATTCGCGAATTCGCGTGGTTGGCGCCTTCGCATCATCGCGTGAGGGACACAGCTTACCCGTCCGCAGACCGAATATCTGGGGACCTAACCGCAGTATCCAGGACACTTGGCGGTAACCGCCAGCCTCGGCTACCGCCCGGCCCGCTCCACCACCGCCGCCCACTCGTCGAGCAGCAGCTGAGCGGCGTCGGCGTCGTTGCCTTCGGCCCACAGGTGCGTGACGGCGTCCGCCGGGTCGGGCAGCACCAGGACCCAGCCGCGGTCCCGCTCGGTCACGCGCACGCCGTCGGTAGTGTCGATCTCGTGGTCGCCCGCGGCCTCCATGACCGTGCGCATGACCCCGCCCTTGGCCGCCCAGGGCGTCGGCACCGAGCGCCTGAGCAGGTGCGCGACCGGAATCCTGGCGTCGATCTGGCTCAGCGTCAGCCGGGTCCGCGCGACCAGGCCGAGCAGCAGGACGAAGGCCGCGATGCCGTCGATGGTCCGCGCGCACTCGGGTACCACGAACCCGCCGTGGCCGTCGGCCGCGAAGATCACGTCGTCCTGGGCCGCGGCCAGGGTCAGCGCGTGCATCGAGGTCGGCGTCCACTCCACCTGGACGCCGTGGAACCGGCAGACCTGCTCGGCCACCCGGGTGGTGGTCACCGGGAGCGCCACGCGGCCCTGCTTGCGTTCGGCCGCGACCAGGTCGAGCACGGCCAGCAGGGCCCGGTCCTCGCTGACCAGCTCGCCCTTCTCGTCCACGAGCTGGATCCGCTCGCCCACCGGGTCGAACCTGACGCCGAACGCGGCCCGGGACGAGGACACCACGTCGGCCAGCCGCTGCAGCCCGGCGCGCTGCTGCGCGGTGGTCTCGGTGGGCGAGACCTCGTCCAGCCGGTTGTTCAGGGTGTGCACCTCGACCCCGATCGTGCCGAGCAGGCTGGGCAGCACCAGCGACGCGGTACCGCCCGCGCAGTCCGCCACCACCTTCAGCCCGGCCTCACGGACGCCGCTCATGTCGACGCACTGCAGCAGTTCGTGGGTGTAGGACTCGACCACCCGGGGTGGGTAGCTGAGCTCGGCGATCTCGCCGGGGAAAGCCCGCCGGAACTCCTGCCGGGAGAACACCCGCTGCAGCTTGCGCTGGTCGGCCTGGGACAGCTCGGCGCCGCGCTCGTCCAGGAAGATGATGTCGACCGACTGCGGGTCGCCGGGCGTGGTGCGCAGCGCGATGCCGCCGCTGTAGTGGTCGCGGGCGGTCTCGAACCTGGCCACCGGGAGCGGCTGGGCCTCCAGGTCCACGACGTTGATCGCGCTGGCGTTGAGCGCGCCCTGCACCGCCCGCTTGAGCGCGCGGGCGGCCCGGGACACGTCCCGCGAGGTGGTGACGGTGGAGCCCTTGCGCAGCATGGTGGCGTAGGCGCTGGCTAGCCGGACCGCGAGTTCGGGGGTGACCTCGACGTTGACCAGGCCGGACACGCCGCGCGGGCCGAACAGGGTGCGCTGCCCCCTGGACTCCCAGATCACGCTGGTGTTGACCACCGCGCCCGCCTCGATGGTCTTGAACGGGTAGACCTTGACCTCGGCGGACAGGTACGCCTCGGGCTCGATCACGCACTCGTCGCCGACGACGGCGCCCTCCTCGATCCTGGCCAGCCGCATCACGTCGGTGTTCTTCCCGATCACACAGCCGCGCAGGGTGACGCCCTGGCCGATGTAGACGTTGTTGTGCACGACGGCCCGGTGCAGGAACGCGCCCTCCTTGACCACCACGTTGCTGCCGATCACGGTGTACTCGCGCAGGTGCGCGCCGGCCTCGATCTTGGCGTAGTCGCCGATGCACAGCGGGCCGGTGAGCACCGCGTCGGTATCGACCTCGGCGCCCTCGGCGACCCAGACGCCCGGTGAGACCTCGAAGCCCGCGATGTCGGTCTGCACCCGCCCGGCCAGCACGTCGGCCTGGGCCTTCAGGTAACTCTCGTGGGTGCCGACGTCCTCCCAGTAGCTGTCCGAGACGTAGCCGTAGAGCGGGGCCCCGCGGTCGAGCAGCTTGGGGAAGACGTCGGCGGACCAGTCCACCACCTGGCCTGGCGGGATCTCCGCGAGCACCTCGGGTTCCATCACGTAGAGCCCGGTGTTCACTGTGTCCGAGAACACCTGGCCCCAGGTCGGCTTCTCCAGGAACCGCTGGATCTGGCCGTCCTCCTCGGTGATCACGATGCCGAACTCGAGCGGGTTCGGCACCTTGGCCAGCGCCACCGTGACCAGCGCGCCCTTGTCCTTGTGGAAGCGGACCAGACCGGAAAGGTCCATGTCGGTGAGCGCGTCGCCGGAGATGACCAGGAACGGCTCATCCCGCAGGGCGTCCTCCGCGTTCCGCACGCTGCCCGCGGTGCCCAACGGCATCTCCTCGGTGGCGTACTGCAGGCTCATGCCGAACTCCTCGCCGTCGCCGAAGTAGTTCCGGACGAGGGCAGCGAGGAACTGGACGGTCACCACGGTCTCGTCGAATCCGTGCCGCCTGAGCAGCCGCAGCACGTGCTCCATGATCGGGCGGTTGGCCACGGGCAGCAGCGGCTTGGGCTGGTTCGCGGTCATCGGCCGCAGCCGCGTCCCCTCGCCCCCTGCCATGACGACGGCCTTCAATGGCTTTGCGGCTCCTTCCCGGTTTCCGCCATTATGTGCACCCCGTCACGGGCGGAATCAAGGACGCGCCTTGGTGCCTAACGAACTCGCGGTGTCGCTGACCAGGCTCCTGACCTGGATCAGGTACAGCATCGCGGCCCACCAGTACAGGGCGGTTCCCCAGGTCGCGAAAGCCCAGCCTAGTACCCGGGCGAGCGTCCCTCCCCAGCCGGGGTGATCGCCAAGGAACAGCAAGGGGAAAGCATAAAGCAGGCAAAGCGTGGCGGCCTTGCCGACGAAGCTGACCTGCAGGGTGCCGAACCCGGCCCGCCGTCGCAGCACGGCCAGGGCGACGCCGACCGTCAGCTCGCGCAGCGCCAGGACGGCGATCAGCCACCACGGGATGATGGCCCGCACGCCCAGCGCGATGATGGTGGCCGCGATGTACAGGCGGTCCGCGGCCGGGTCGAGCACCTCGCCGAGCCGGCTGCCCTGGTTGAACGCGCGGGCGATCTTGCCGTCCAGCCAGTCGGACAGGCCGGCCACGATGAGCAGGGCGACGGCCCAGTAGTCGGCGGTCGCGGTCCGCGGCCCGAGCACCAGCCACAGGAAGACCGGGACTCCGGCCAGCCGGGCGGCGCTGATCGCGTTCGGGATCGTCAGGATGCGGTCCACGGACCCAGTATCCTAAGAGAAATGACTATGGCGGAAACGGGGGCACCTCCGCGGACCCCCATCCACCTGCCCCAGGCCTCTTCACAGAAGGTGCTGGCTGAAGCGGGTAAGCGGCGGGCCTTCGCGGTGATCAGCCATCCGGATGCGGGCAAGTCGACCCTGACTGAGGCGCTGGCCCTGCACGCGTCGGCGATCACCCAGGCAGGCGCGGTGCATGGCAAGGCCGGCCGGCGCGGCGTGACGTCGGACTGGATGGCGATGGAGCGCGCCCGGGGTATCTCGATCACCTCGGCGGCCTTGCGTTTCGACTACCGCGGCACGGTGCTCAACCTGCTCGACACGCCCGGTCACGCCGACTTCTCCGAGGACACGTACCGGGTGCTGTCGGCGGTGGACTGCGCGATCATGCTGCTGGACTCGGCCAAGGGCCTGGAGCCGCAGACGCTGAAGCTGTTCGACGTGTGCCGCAGCCGGGCCGTGCCGGTGATCACGTTCGTGAACAAGTGGGACCGGCCCGGCCGGGAGCCGCTCGAGCTGCTCGACGAGATCGAGCAGCGGATCGGCCTGCACCCGGCCCCGGTGAACTGGCCGGTCGGGGTGGCCGGTGACTTCCGCGGCCTGGTCGAGCGGGCCAGCGGGGAGTACGTCACGTTCGAGCGGACCCCGGGCGGGGCCGGGCGGGCGCTGGAGACGATCCTGGACCCCGCGGCGGCGCAGGCCCGCGACGGTGCCGCGTACGACGCGGCGCAGGAGGAACTGGCGCTGCTCGACGCGGTGTACGGCCACGCGGTCGACATGGAGTCCTTCCTGGCCGGCGTGACCAGCCCGGTGCTGTTCGGCGCCGCGCTGCCGAACTTCGGGGTGCGCCGCCTGCTCGACGCGGTGACCTCGTACGCTCCCCCGCCGTCCGCGCGGGAGGACGTCAAGGACGAGCCCCGGCCGGTCGACGCGGCATTTTCCGGCCTGGTGTTCAAGGTGCAGGCCAACATGGACCCGGCGCACCGGGACCGGATGGCATTCGTCCGGGTGTGCTCGGGCCGGTTCGAGCGCGGCATGGTGCTGACCCACGCCGCGACCGGGCGCCCGTTCGCCACCAAGTACGCCCAGTCCATGTTCGGGCAAGACCGGGAGACCGTCGAGGAGGCCTTCCCCGGCGACGTGATCGGCCTGGTCAACGCCACCGCGCTGCGTCCGGGCGACACGCTGTACGCGGGTGAGGTCCCGGTGGAGTTCCCGCCCATCCCGAGCTTCGCGCCCGAGCACTTCGCCGTGGTGCGCGGCAAGGAGGCGAGCAAGGCCAAGCAGTTCCGCCGCGGCATCGAGCAGCTCGACACCGAGGGCGTGGTCCAGGTGCTCTCCTCCGATCTGCGCGGCGACCAGGCGCCGGTGCTCGCCGCCGTCGGGCCGCTGCAGTTCGACGTGGTGCTGCACCGGCTCGAGCACGAGTTCGGCGCCCGGGCCGACCTCGACCACCTGGACTACTCGATGGCCCGCCGGACCGATGTTGACGGAGCCAGGGCGCTGGCGGGTCAGCGCGCGGTCGAGGTGCTGGCCCGGCGCCACGACGGCACCCTGCTCGCCCTGTTCAGCGACAAGTGGCGGCTCGCCCAGGTGCAGCGGGAGTACCCGGACATCCTGCTCGAGCCCCTGATCGCCGGCTGAGCGTCTCCGCTTGTGGCCAGGTCGCGGTACGGGCTTCATTGACCGGTACGGGGCTTCATTGACCGGCGATTAGCGCACCTTTTGTCCGCTTATGCCGGAATCTTACGTGGTTGATCAGGGCTATGCGGTTGATTAGGGGGTCCAGAGTGCACCGGATCAACCTCATAACCCGAATCCACCACGCTAACCAGGACAGACTTCCGGCTGGCCAGCGTTCAAGGCCCTACCACACCTTTATGGGCGTGAGCTTCTGAACCGTGTGCGGTCCGTGCTGCTCTGACAGCACGGACCGCACACAAATACCCGAGGGCCGGGCATGGGGCTGGGCTAGGGGTGGCGGGCACCGTCGATCTGGTCGAGGTCGCCGTTGAAGCCGCCGATCCCGTTGGTCTGCCCGCCGCCGCCGGACCACTGCCACATGAGGGCGTGGCTGCTCGACCGGGTGACGCCGCCGAAGAACTGCGCGCACCCGCCCGACTTCAGGCAGAAGCCGGTCGGGAAGTTGCCCTTGTAATTGGTGGTCTCCGGCTCGTACGTCCACTCGTCGGTGTTCGGGATGTAGCCGGGGCTGCCCGGGCTGGCGCTGTTGCCGCCGAAGACCGAGTTCCACACCACGACGGCGGAGTAGACACCCGGCCGGTACTTGGAGTGCGCGAGGATGTAGTCGTAGAAGCCGTTGAAGTCCGCCCGGTCGATGCTCGCCAGGATGTGCTGCTGCTTCACCCGGCCGCTGCACGGCGTGGTGTACACGGTGTTCCAGCCGTTGTCTGTGGCGGGCCCGATGCCGGGTATCTCGATGTCCATCCAGACCACCGGATAGTCGAGGCCGCCCCCGTTGGCAATGTCGATCAGGGCGCGGGCCGCCTGCTGCGCGCCCCACTTGTATGCCTCGGCGGCCGTCCCGTTCCAGTGCGGGTCGACGCCGGGCCCGCCCATGAACCAGTACGCGCCGCGGCCGACGCCCTTGTGGTAGGTCACGAAGTTGGTGTGCGCCTGCGCGGCGTTGGTCGACGAGTAGGCGATGAAGTGCTCCTGGCCGCTGCAACCCTGCCAGTAGGCCCAGTTCCCGGTCATGCCGATGTAGCCGCCGTAGGCGCCGCCGAGGAACGGCATGCTGTACGGCGCCTTGCCCGGCACGGAGACATTGAAGCTGTCGGTGCCCCACCAGAACCCGGGCGGCGCGTCACCGGCCGGCAGCCGCTCGGTGGCGCTGGCGGTCCCGGCGCTCGTCAGTACCAGTGCCAGGCCAGCCGCCAGGGCCAGCCAGGTCCGTTTCATCATGCCTCCCGAGGATTCGTGTTCCCCTCTATATGAGACCATGTGCGACCGTGACGGTTGGGATCATCTGACCGTCCTGTGGTGAAGGTGCCGAACGGCCGGGGTTTCGCGCCTTGGCGCCAGCCGCTGCCGCGCTAGGGCCCGTAGGGACAATAACCGCGTCGTTCCGGGCAACAGTGCCCCGTGATTGCGTGACGTTGAACCCCTATGAGGGGTGTTATGACACTCAGTGACCGATCCGGCGGCCGCGACTGCTCGCCGACGCGTCCTTAGCGGAGAATCCGCCTGGGCACCGGGAGGCCGAGGGCAGGCAGGCCGCCGGGATCGTGCAGGATGGCCGCGCCCAGGTCGTTGACCCGGACAGCGGCCAGGCCATCGTAGCGGGACAGGCTGTCGTACCCGTCCGTGCCCCGCAGCCCGCGGTAGTCGGCACGGGCGCCCCATGCGCCGGTGTAGGCGACGTCCACCACGCCGAGGGTGGCCGCGTACTCGAAGAGCACGCACAGCGCGTACCGGCCCTCCAGGACGTTCCAGGCCTTCGGGCCGAGCGGGCCGAGCGATCCGTGCCGCGGATCGGTCAGGTAGAGCCGCCATTGGGTCAGCGGGCTGGCGGCCACCGCGAGCGGGGCCGGCTGCGCCCGCAGCACGGCGAACAGGGCGTCGACCTCGACCCAGACGCCGGGCGCGAGCGCGGCGAGCCCGTCGGCGATCGCGGCGCGGCGCCGGGCCGGCGCGGTCAGCGTGCCGGTTCTCCCCTGGCCCCTGATCGCCTCGATCCGGGTCAGCTCGTCCTGCGACACGCTCCGCAGCCAGCGGTCCCAGAGCTCGCCGAGGGCGGGGTAGCACGGCGCGGCGAGCACCGCCTCGCCGCGCGGGGTCAGCTCGAGCCTGGTCCCGGCCGAGCCCCGGCGGGGGGGTCTGGGGGGGATCAGGGTTTCGTCCCCCCTGGCCAGCGCGGCTAGGCCGCCGGCCTGCAGCAGCATCGGCCAGGCGAACGCCGCGACGGGCTCGTCCTGGCCGCGGCGGTCGTAGTAGTCCCCGGCTACGAGAGCGTCCTCGACCAGCCTGACCGTGGCGGCCAGCGGCCGCCTGGTGGCCGCGGCACAACGCAGCTGGCCGTCGGCGGCGAGCTCGAGGACGGCAACGAGGTTCGACAGGGCGTCCGGGGCGGTGCCGCGGACGGCGACCGGGCCGCGGGGAAACGCGGAGGCACGCAGGTGGGCGGGGCCGGACCCGCTGCCCTTAGCATGTGCGGACCGATCACCAGCGATGCTGATAGTGCCCTCGGCCACGAGCAAACCCTAACGGCCCGGCCGCCCGTCGCGCAGGAGCCTCGCCGGAGAAAATGCCGGGAACGCGGCCGATGTGCCACGGTGGGAGTATGCGGGTAGCCGGTCTTGACGCCTGCCGGCGCGGCTGGGTCGTGGTCAGCCTGGATGGGGCCGAACGGGCCGGGGTGGCGGCTCGCCTCCGGGTGGAAGCGGTCCGCGTGCACCAGACCCTGGCGGGTGCGCTCGACAGCACCGAGGCCCGGGTGGTCGGCATCGACATGCCGCTGGGCCTGCTCGAATCGGGCTGGCGCGAAGCGGACCGGGTGGCGCGCGGGCTGCTCGGGCCCAGGCGCAGTTCGGTCTTTGCCATCCCGCCCCGGGCGGTCTGGGAGCAGGCCAGCTACCAGGCGGCCAGCCAGCGCTGCCGCGAGCTGACCGGCCAGGGCCTGTCCATCCAGGCCTGGGGCCTGCGGGCCAGGCTGCTCGAGGCCGACAGGTACCGCGGCAGCAGCCCGCACCCGCTCTACGAGGTGCACCCCGAGCTGGCCTTCTGTGCCATGGCGGGCGCACCGCTCGAACACAGCAAGCACACCCCCCAGGGCCGCGAGCTGCGCCGTGAGCTGCTGAGCCGGGCCGGGATCGCGCTGCCGCCGACGCCGCGGGCACCGGTCACGGACACGCTGGACGCGGCCGCCGTGGCCTGGAGCGCCTGGCGTATCGCGACCGGCCGCGCCGTGGTCATCCCGGCCCGGCCGCAGCGGGACGAGCTGGGCTTGCCGATCGCGATCCGCTACTGACGGGCCGCTCTCGGCCGCCGGGCGCGCAGCCCGTCGAACGCCAGCGCGCAGACCGCGTCGGCCAGCGGGGCCGCGTTCGCGCGCCGGTCCGGCCTGTACCACTCGACGATGGAGTTGACCAGGCCGAACAGCAGGCGGGCGGTGATCATCGCGTCGGCGTCGGACCGGATGTCGCCGTCGCGCACGGCCTCGGCCACCAGCTCGGCCACGAACCGGTCGAAGGCACGCCGCTTGTCCAGCGCGGCCCGCTCGATGTCGGTGTTGCCGCGGACCCGGAGGAGCAGCGTGACGTAGGGCGACTCGGCTTCGAGCACCTCGACACTGCCCCGGACGAGGTACTCCAGGCGCTCGACGGCCGGGGCCGGGAGCGCGCGGGCCCGGCTGGTCACCGTGGCCAGGCCGCCCAGGGCCCGGTCCAGGGCCAGGCTGAGCAGTTCCTCCTTGCCCGCCACGTGGTGGTAGATGGCCGACTTGGCGATGCCGAGCCTGTCCGCCAGATCGCGCATGCTGGTGCCGTCGTAGCCGCGCTCGTTGAACAGCTCGACGGCCACGGCCAGCACCGAGGCGAGGTCGTGGCCGGGCCGCCCGCGGCGCCGTCCTTCCGGCTCGCTCACGAGACGGGCCCGAGCTGATGCCCGAGCTGATGCCCGAGTTGGTGGCTGTGGCCGCGGAACTCCGCGATCACCTCGCCGCCGCGGCGCACGGTCACGTCGTAGACCCCGGACCGGCCGAACCTGGTACGCAGCACCGCCTCGGCCATCAGCACGTCCCCGGCGCGCGCGGGCGCCACGAACACGATCTCGGCCGACGCGGCCACGGTCACCGGCCCGAAGCTGTTGCAGGCGCAGGCGAACGCGGTGTCAGCCAGCGTGAAGATCAGGCCGCCGTGCGCCATGGCGTGCCCGTTCACCATGTCCCCGCGCACCGTCATGCGGGTCACCGCCCGCCCCTCGTCCTGGTCGATCAGCTCGATGCCCAGGGCGCGGGAGGCCTCGTCGTTCGCCATCATCGTCTCCACGCTGGGCAACCGCGGCATGATCCTCGCCTCCCACTATTACTGACCGAACGTCCGGTATATAATACGACGAAAGAGCCGGGTCCGGGTGACCGCACCGTGCTTACGATGGTGCCGGAAGGAGGTCGAGCGATGGCAGCACTTCCCGGAGACGAAACCGGTGAACTCCAGGCCCACTTCGACCAGACGATCGAGCACGGCCGGCGGATCGAGCCCAGGGACTGGATGCCGGACGCCTACCGCGCCACGATGATCCGCCAGATCTCCCAGCACGCCCACTCGGAGATCATCGGCATGCAGCCGGAGGGCAACTGGATCACCCGGGCGCCCTCGCTGCGCCGCAAGGCGATCCTCATCGCGAAGGTGCAGGACGAGGCCGGCCACGGCATGTACCTGTACTCCGCCGCCGAGACACTCGGCGCCGATCGCGCCGACCTCACCGCCAAGCTCATCAGCGGGCGGCAGAAGTACTCCTCGATCTTCAACTACCCCACGCTGACCTACGCCGACGTGGGCGTGATCGGCTGGCTGGTGGACGGCGCGGCCATCTGCAACCAGGTGCCGCTGTGCCGCTCCTCCTTCGGCCCCTACGCCCGGGCCATGGTGCGCATCTGCAAGGAGGAGTCGTTCCACCAGCGCCAGGGCTATGAGCTGCTGCTGACTATGATGCGCGGCTCGGCGGCGCAGCGGGCGATGGTCCAGGACGCGACCGACCGGTTCTGGTGGCCGTCGCTGATGATGTTCGGGCCGCCGGATGACCAGTCGCCGAACACAGCCCAGTCGATGGCCTGGGGCGTCAAGCGGCACACCAACGACGAGCTGCGGCAGCGGTTCGTGGACATGACCGTGCCGCAGGCGGAGAAGCTGGGCGTGACGCTGCCCGACCCCGCGCTGCGGTGGAACGCCGAGCGCGGGCACTACGACTTCGGCGCGGTGGACTGGGACGAGTTCATGGCCGTGGTCAAGGGCAACGGCCCGTGCAACGCGCAGCGGATCGAGCGCCGCCAGGCCGCCCACGACGAGGGCGCCTGGGTGCGCGAGGCCGCCTCCGCGCACGCGGCCAAACAGACGGCCAGGGCCGGGAAGGACGCCGCCTGATGGAGGAGCCGCAGGTGCGCTCGGGCTGGCCGCTGTACGAGGTGTTCCTGCGCGGCAAGCGCGGGCTCAACCACGTGCACGTCGGGTCGCTGCACGCGGCCGACGCGCAGATGGCCCTGCGGCACGCCAGGGACCTGTACACCCGCCGGAACGAGGGGGTCAGCATCTGGGTCGTGGCGGCCGCCGACATCACCGCGTCGAGCCCGGACGAGAAGGACCCGTTCTTCGCGCCGTCCGGCGACAAGGTGTACCGGCACCCGACGTTCTACCAGCTTCCCGACGACGTCCCCCACATGTAGGGGTGCTCATGACCGAGGACGAGTTCGCCGCGTACCAGAGCCTGAGCGAGGAAACCGAGGACCACCGGTGGGCGTTCGGCACCGGGTTCACCGACCCGCTGGAAGGGATCGACGCGTCGGTCCCCGACGGGGTCGACGCGGCCGCGCTGACCGCCTACTGCCTGGCGCTCGGCGACGACGCGCTGATCTACTCGCACCGGCTGCAGCAGTGGATGACGCGCATGCCCGAACTCGAGGAGGAGACCGCGCTGGCCAACATCGCCCTGGACCTGCTCGGACAGGCGCGCATGCTGCTGGCCCGGGCCGGGCAGGCCGAAGGGCGCGGCCGCCGGGAAGACGACCTGGCGTTCTTCCGCGACGAGCACGAGTTCCGCAGCGTCCGGCTGGCCGAGCACACCGACGCCGACTTCGCCCAGCTGGCGGGCCGGCTGCTGGTCTTCTCGGCCTGGCGGCTGGCCCTGTTCGGCCGGCTGGCCGCCTCGGCCGACCCGGTGCTCGCCGCGATCGCGGCCAAGGGCGCCAACGAGCTGGCCTACCACCGGGATTACGCGGCCCGGTGGGTGATCAGGCTCGGCGACGGGACTCCGCTGTCGCACGACAAGATGGCGGCCGCCCTCGGCGTCATCTGGCCGCTGGCCGACGAGCTCTTCCGGGCCGACCCGGTGGCGGCCCGGCTGCCCGGGGTGGCGGCCGACCCGGCGGAGCTGCGGGCCGAGGTAGATGCCGTGCTCGACGCCGTGCTCGGCGCAGCCACCCTGGACCGCCCGCAGGGCGCCCCCCTCGCCAGGGTGGCGGGCAAAGCCGGGCGCGACGGCGTGCACACCGAACCGTTCGGCTACCTGCTGGCCGAGCTGCAGAGCGTCGCGCGCGCCCATCCGGACGCGACATGGTAACGGCGGCCGGCCTCGCCGCGGCCCGCGCGGTCGCGGCGGCCGTGCCCGACCCCGAGCTGCCCATGGTGACAGTGGCCGACCTCGGCATCCTGCGTGACGTCGCGACCGAGGGCGAGCGCCTGGTGGTGACGATCACGCCGACCTACTCGGGCTGCCCCGCCCTGCGCGAGATCGCCCACGACCTGCGGCGCCGACTCGCCGCCTCCGGCTTCGACGAGGTCGACGTGCGGACCGCGCTCGCGCCCGCCTGGAGCAGCGACTGGATCACCGCCGACGGCCGCCGCAAGCTGTCGGCGGCCGGCATCGCCCCGCCGCACGCCGCGCCCGCCCGCTCGGGTCCGGTCCCGCTCACCCTCACCCGGCGCGAGCCGGTCGCCTGCCCGCGCTGCGGCTCGGCGGACACGACACGGACCGCGGCGTTCGGCGCGACCGCGTGCAAGGCGCTGTTCCGGTGCGAGAGCTGCCGTGAGCCCTTCGAGCACGTGAAGGCCATCTGACATGCCCAGGACCGAGTTCCACCGGCTCACGGTGGCGCGGGTGGACCCGCTCACCGACGACTCGGCCGCGGTGACCTTCGACGTCCCGCCCGGGCTGGCCGAACGGTTCGCCTTCACGCCCGGCCAGTCGCTGACCGTCCGCCGCGGCGACGAACGCCGGTCGTATTCCATCTGCGCGGCCCGGGGCGGCGCGCCGCGCATCGGGGTGCGCGAGGTGGCGGGCGGCGTCGTCTCCGGCTGGCTCGTGCACGAGGTCCGGGCCGGCGACGTGATCGAGGTCCAGGCGCCGTCCGGCTCGTTCACCCCCGACCTGGACGTGCCCGGGCACCACGTGCTGATCGCGGCGGGCAGCGGGATCACCCCGGTGCTGTCCATCGCCGCCTCCGTGCTCGCCGCGCAGGACAAGTCCTCCGTCACCCTGCTCTACGGCAACCGGCGCAACGACTCGGTGATGTTCGCCGACGAGATCGCCGACCTCAAGGACGCCTACCCGGAGCGGATCTGCCTGGTCCACGTGCTCAGCCGCGAGCCGCAGGAGGTCGAGCTGTTCAACGGCCGGCTCGACGCGGCCAAGCTGCGCGCGCTGCTGCCGGTCACCGTCGACGTGGCCGCGGTGGACCACTGGTGGCTGTGCGGCCCGTTCGGCCTGGTAGAGGACGCGATCGGCCTGCTCGCCGAGCTCGGCGTGCCGCGGCGGCGGATCCACCGCGAGCTGTTCTACGTCGAGGACGCCCCGCCCGCCCCGGCCACGCACGCCGAGCAGGCGGCGGGCCCGGGCGCCGAGGTGACCGTGCTGCTCGACGGCCGCAGCAGCACCGTCACCGTCCCGTACGGAACCCCGGTCCTCGACGGCGCCCAGCGGGTCCGCCCGGACCTGCCGTTCGCGTGCAAGGGCGGGGTGTGCGGCACCTGCCGCGCCCGGCTCACCGACGGCGAGGTCACCATGCGCCGCAACTACGCCCTGGAGCAGGAGGAGCTCGACGCGGGCTACGTTCTCACGTGTCAGTCCCTGCCCGCTTCGCCCAGCGTTATCGTCGACTACGACGCCTAGCCAGTCAGGAGCCTTCGATGCCGGACCTCGCATCGCCGGGCGGCGACCTCGAGCCCATCGAGCGGGCCTCGGCCGGCGAGCTGCGCGCGCTGCAGCTCGAGCGGCTCCGCTGGACGCTGCGGCACGCCTACGCCAACGTGCCGCACTACCGCGCGGCGTTCGACACGGCGGGGGTGCACCCGGACGACTGCAAGGACCTGGCCGACCTGGCCAAGTACCCGCTGACCAGCAAGGCCGACCTGCGGGAGAACTACCCGTTCGGCATGTTCGCGGTGCCCCGCGAGCAGGTGGTCCGGGTGCACGCCAGCTCGGGCACCACCGGCCGGGCCACGGTGGTCGGCTACACCAGGGACGACATCGAGGTGTGGGCCACGGTGATGGCCCGCTCGATCCGGGCGGCGGGCGGCCGTCCTGGCCACGTCCTGCACAACGCCTACGGCTACGGGCTGTTCACCGGCGGCCTCGGCGCGCACTACGGCGGCGAGAAGCTCGGCTGCACCGTCGTCCCGGTCTCCGGCGGGATGACCGAGCGCCAGGTCACCCTGATCAGGGACTTCCGGCCGGACATCATCATGGTCACGCCGTCCTACATGCTCGCGATCCTGGATGAGATGGAGCGCCAGGGCGACGACCCGGCCGCGTCCTCGCTCCGGTTCGGCATCTTCGGCGCCGAGCCGTGGACGAACGAGATGCGGGCCGAGATGGAGGCCCGGGCCGGGCTCGACGCCACCGACATCTACGGCCTGTCCGAGGTGATCGGCCCGGGGGTGGCGCAGGAGTGCGTGGAGACCAAGGACGGCCTGCACATCTGGGAGGACCACTTCTACCCCGAGGTGATCGACCCGCTCACCGGGGAGCCGCTGCCCGACGGCGAGGAGGGGGAGCTCGTCTTCACCTCGCTGACCAAGCAGGCCATGCCGGTGATCCGCTACCGCACCCGCGACCTGACCCGGCTGCTGCCGGGCACGGCGCGCACCATGCGGCGGATGCAGAAGATCACCGGCCGCACCGACGACATGATCATCCTGCGCGGGGTCAACCTGTTCCCGACCCAGATCGAGGAGCTCATCATGGGCATCCCGGCGCTGTCCCCGCACTTCCAGCTGCACCTGACCCGGGACGGCCGGATGGACCAGCTGGCCGTGCACGTCGAATGCCGCCCGGGCACCGCGGGTCCCGACGCGGCCGAGGCGGGCGCCACGCTGTCGGCGCGGGTCAAGAACACCATCGGCGTCACTATCACCACCAGCGTCGAGGCCCCGGGGACGATCGAGCGCTCGATGGGCAAGATGCGCCGCATCGTAGACCACCGGCCGCGCTAGCAGGCAAACTTCTCCCATGACCGACGACGATCTGCCTATCTCGTATCAGGCGGCGGCCCGCGGGACGCCGGTGCTGAGCAGCAGCGGCGCCACGATCGGCACCCTCGAGCACGTGCTGGAGGTGCCTGAGGTCGACGTCTTCGACGGGATCGTGATCGCCACCGACGGCGGCCTGCGCTTCATCGACGCCGACCAGGTGCTCCAGATCACCCGGAGTCAGATCCGGTCCACCGTGGACGACGCCCAGGCCAGGCAGCTGCCGCCGCCCGATGGTCCTCCGGTGTACCGGGTGGACGCACTGGCCGACAGCGGGCACAGCCTGCATGACCGGCTGGGCCGTCTCTTCCGGCGTCCGCACTGGATCCGCGAGGACAAGCGCTGAGCTAGAGGTGGAACCGGGTGCCGGTTACCTTTTCCGCGATCCCGGTGCGGTCCAGGTAGGGCGTGATCCCGCCCAGGTGGAACGGCCAGCCGGCGCCCAGGATCATACACAGGTCGATGTCCTCGGGCCCGGCCACGACGCC